>MDTD01075727.1_pt1 | contig 10034 bp, 8 predicted proteins | sample 811221 | NCBI WGS metagenome assembly MDTD01 (sample SAMN05326646, study PRJNA326480) | marine metagenome | isolation source: seawater | place: Pacific Ocean: South West | collected 2011
ATCTGATCATCCTCTATGTTTATTTCTAGGACTGGTGCACCGTTTTGACGTAATGCATAATCTATAAGTCCTTGTCTGCTTGATGGAGTTGCCATGTTAAGTAGGATTAATGTTAAATCTAATTCTTACAAAGTACAAAGTGTTTGCATTTAAGTTTACCGCATTTGGTAATGTATAAGAATTTAAGTTTGCTGAGTTACCAAGAGATTGGTGAACGATATTTGAAAATGATGGTAGGGTTGAAAATTGCCAATCACTAGATGAGTGCGTATACCCTGTTTTCATTGCAATAGGATCAACATTGATTGTTGGGTTGAATGCAGGAGTAATAACTTGTATCTCTGGTTGATCAACTAAAGGTGTAGTAAAGTTGATTGCAGATGAGTATGCACTCTCTAATCCATTATTATCTCTAAATTTAACTTGTACAGAATATGCTGTATCAAAATCAAGTGTTGATGCAGGAACAGTAAATGTTGTTTTGTTGGCAGTGTCACCACCACTCCCATCAATATTTAACGTATCATACACCGTTACGTTATCTGACACTCTTCTTATTCTCCAGAAACTTGCATTATGAGTAGATCCTGCATACTCAGATACAAACGCACTTGTTGAAATAACTGGTTGTCTAGAGAAAGTTCTAGTGGTATCGGGATCTGTTAATGCAAAAACGCTTGCAGGTCCTGATACAAACTCAGATTCATTAACAGTTAATGTTGCTGCAGTAGAAACTAATGTAGTTGCATTTGGGTTAGTTAATTGACAACGGAATTGTTCCGATGGAGTTGTTGGAAAGACGGTAGGAGGCGTGGTATATGTTGATAAGTTCGCACCATTAATATTGTTCCATGCTCCACCACTATTTGTTGATATTTGCCATTGGTAAGATATCGTTCCACTTGTTATGGATGCTACAATATTAAATGTTCCTGTTCCACCCTCAATAGCAGATGTTGATGCGGGTTGTGTTTGTATTGATAAAACACGTAAAACTGTTAGTTCTCCATGTGCTGATGTAATACTTGATGCAGCACCTACAAGAGAAACGACAACTCTAAACCGATCTAAAGTATCATTATCAAAAACTAGATTGGGTGTGGTGTATGATGCACTAGTTGCTCCTGTTATTGGCACATAGTTTGCACCACCATCATCAGATCTTTCCCATTGATATGTTGGTGTGCCACTACTAGAGGTTGTAGATACTGCGAAGTTAACAGTTCCACCTTCATTTCCAGTAGTGTTTGATGGTTGTGCTGTAATTTCTAATGTTCTTTGAACTGTGAGGGTAACAGCGTTTGTTGTTGCAGGAGATGATGCTCCTACTGCACTGATAACACAACGATATTGATCATCGTTATCATCTGCGTAACTTGTAATTCCCGTTGTATATGACGCTGAGGTTGCACCTCCAACAGGATTCCAATTAGCACCACTATTATCTGATTTTTCCCATTGATAAGTTACAGATGGTGTATGTGATGACTGACCTTCTGCACCCCCTCCACCACCACTAGGAGTAGCAAAAGACTCTGTATCAAATGAAGATGAAGCAGCGTTACCACCTACGGGTGCCATTGTAACATCACCGAGTGTTGTAAATGTTGCAGTTTGACCTTCATCTATAGTTGCATTAGATGGTTGAGAAGATACAACAACAGTCACTGTCTCTACTTGTAAGGTAGCAGCGTTAGATGGTGTTGTTGTCGCACCCGTAACAGATAATAAACAACGGTATTGATATTCATCATATGCTTCTGTTAACGTTGGAGTTGTATATGTCGATGTTGTTCCTCCAGTTCCCTCAGAAACATTAGACCAAGACGCACCATTAGTAATTGAAACTTGCCATTGGTATGTAATATCTCCTGCGTCGTTATCAGATGTATTGGCAGCAACACCAAATGAGGATGTTCCTCCTACTGCACCTGTTATGTTAGTTGGTTGTGAGGTTATGTTTATTGTTCTTTGTACAAATAATCTAGCAACATTACTAAAAACCTGAGTTGCTCCTGTGGCATTTAATTTGCATCGGTAGTAATCACCATAACTATCATCATAACTTGTAGTGCCTGTGGTGTAAGTTGTACTAGTAGCACCACTAAGTTCGGTATAATTTACACCATCACCATTTTCTGATTTTTCCCACTGATAACTTATAGTAGCACTATCCAATGTGGACGCGGTAGTGGTAAATGCTCCTCCCGCAGGAGCAATTGGTGTAGAATCTACAGGTTGAGTGTTTACGGTAATAACTCTAAACACTGTTAACGTAGCTGCGTTTGTATATGAAGATGTTATTGCAGTAGAGGTATCTAATTTACAACGATATTGATAAGTGTTCTTAGCAAAGTCATCATCCACAGTCAGTGTGTTTGTAGTTACTCCACTGTATCCACCACCGTTAGTAAGGGTAGACCAACCAGCTCCACCGTTAGATGAGAACTCCCATTGATATGTAATTGTAGATCCATCAGAACTAATACCCGCAACAGGTCCGAAGGTAACTGTTCCTCCAGATCCTGCCTCTACACTACCAGATGTAGGTTGAGATGTTATGTTTATGATAACACCAGTTCCTGTTGTAGTAAAATTATATGATCTAGCATTTCCCGTTACATTTTCTGTGACAGTAAAATTAAATGTTGTATCAACATAATCTGCAGTGACGGTTCCTGTTAAGTCTCCCGTGTTAGTGTTAAATGTTAATCCAGAGGCACCAATGGCATCTCCACTAAGTGTGTATGCTTCAAAAGTTGGTTCAGATGCAAATGTTTGTCCAGATAAACCAAGTGACACATTAACTGTATCTCCATTATTATATGTTGCAATAACTCCAGATGCTGTAGTCCATGTAACAGTAGTGTCTATGTATGGGAAAAATGCACCTCTTGCAGTTGTAAGAGTTGCACCAGTTCCTGAGTAATCAAAATCAACACCCGTATCAACTGGATAGTATGTGACAGATGATGATGTTCCATTTGCTTCTTGTGTATCAGTCTGCGATGTTAAAGATGTAGATGTTGACACAACACCATCACGACTCTCATGTGTTTTCTCCTCTGACTTTATCAACGCCAAATAATTGTTTGACCCACCACCAGTTGTTCCAGATGTAGCATCGTTTTGTGCTTGCACTGTAATACTATTGTTAACAGCACTTTCTGCTGCTATGTTCAACCAACCAGAATGCGATAATGTAGATATATTAATACCACCGACAATTACAGCACCACTACCGCCAGGTGCAGATGACACTGTGATAACTCCTATCATGCTACTGTGAATACCACACTGATAATAATATGTTCCTGTTGTGTTTGGTGTCCAAGATACTGTTGCATTTCCTACAGAACCTTGATTAGTGGCAGCTGGTGTGCTTACGTTAGCACCTTGACTTGCTACTCTGATATAGAATGGGTGATTACTTGCAACGCCTGATAAATTAAAATTAATTGTATCTCCAACATATAAATTTACTGTAAAACCTACTCCACTTACAGGTCCATTTCTGTCAGTTCCAGATCCATTGTAATTAAAACCTGGCGTTGTCACAGTTACATTATATGTTGTTGGTGCAGATGTCGATGCTCCTGCTGTAGATCCTGTAGTTCTTAATTGACATTTTTTACCTACATTTCCTAAGAAATGAGCTGAGTCAGCTGGGTTAAATTTGATCTCTAGAAAATCTGAGTTGGTTAAAGTGACATATGGATTGTCTATAAGTTTTTTATCTACTATGCTGTTTATAGGATAGTTACCATGTGTACCTGTTCTAATATCACCAGCTGATCCCGTAGTTCTTATAAAAGTTTTTGCTAAACCACATAAATTATTTGTGGTTAATGTGTAACCATTTTTACCACACCATGATGCTATAATCCCTGCAACGATAGGTGCTGAGAATGATGTCCCATCTATAGTTGTATAGTTACCTGTGCTAGTATATGGTGTATTAGCAGTCCAATCGTATTGTGGAACCAAAAGTTTTTCGCCAGGTGCCACTGTAGTACAACCTGATCCATAGTTAGAGAAAAACGCCCATCTATCGCTATATCCTGTAGCACCAACAGTAATTTTATTTTGATTAACATCAACATTGTTGATACCACCATTAGTGTTATCTGCATATCCTGCTGTTCTTGCACCCGCTACACACTTAGTTTGCAAAGGTCCTGCTGTATTATCACTGCTGTTTTTAAATCCATTACCAGCTGATCTAACGATGATAATATTTTTTTGTCCTGCTATAGTTCCTTCAATATCATCCAACATCTCTTCATCAGTTCCTGTGTCGGAACCACTATCATTTAACTCAATATTAGGTGAGTTTTGTGTAGGTATCGTAGGTCCGAATGATGCATTGATGACAGCTGGACGATTATTACCTTTATAATTAACATCTGTACTATCATTGTGATCTATGACTGCTTGATATGCTGCTAGTATTCCGCTATAAGAACCACTTACACTACTATTAAATGCTTTAAGTGCATATATTTTAGCATCACTACAAATACCAACTGTCCTACCAGCTGACAAAATAGCACAATATGTGCCATGTCCATTGTCATCTTCATTATTAGATCCATAGGTTCCTGCAAAATGACTTAGTTGATTTACTCTGTAGTTCTGTTGTTCTGCAGTACCATTTAAATCTGTAGCAAAATCCTTATCATATAACTCAGGATGTAACGCTGCGTTGTTACCTGATGGTCTAGATGCACCACGAACACCAGAATCTATGATATAGATATCCACTCCATCTCCATAACTACCAGTGGATTGACTAAATTGTCTATTTAAATATTGTCTATCTTGTTTTGTAATTCTATCTAAGTGCCAGAAATCGTGCACGTTTACTGATCCAAACCTGTCTGGTGCACTAGATATTCGTCCCATGCCAGGATGATTTATACAATAATAGTATAAAATTGATGGAGTGTTTGCATTTATTGTAATGGTTGTCTGTCCATCTGTGCCCGCAGTTCCCGTAACTACTACACCATCAGTATGTGTCCCTGTTCCATTTTCAGTCCAGATGCCATCTGGAGTTTCAGAAAATCTTAAACCATGAGTGGTATTTGACGGATGACTTTGATCAAAAGTATATGTCGCACCTTGTAAAAAACCAGTTTGATTATAAAATCTAGAATATGTACCAGAGGGTGAGTTTGAAAATACGTAGTAGTTTGCTCCACTAATATTCTGAACTTGCACATATATTGTTCCAGAACTTGTTGAAGTTAATGTTCTAGTATTTCTTGATGCCTGTCCTTCTACCTCAGTAACCTCAGTTGTGCCACCAACATCTACAGATAGTTCTGCTCCTAGTGTTATTGGATCTCCTTGATATGCATTCTCATTCTCCCATGTAGCATTTTTTACCACAGATAATGCTCTTAACTGAGAAATAATATTACTCTCATACCTTTCTGGGCAATCGAAAGTAATGATTTGAAAACTTCTAAATGATTCTACAAAGGTGAGGTAACCATATAGTTTTAAGATAGCTGCTGCAGCAGAATCCATACTATAATTATCACTGACCCTTACTATTACCTTCTTCATTCTGATGGTGCAATAAGTCCTTCAGATCTATTTAGTCCAAATCCCACACACAAAAAATACCCCAAAAAATTTTTTTAGGATATTTGGAATCAAAAAGTCAATTTTGAATTTAAGAAGTTCCTTCAGTTGCTTTTGCTAATAGTCTTTGTACCTCTGCCTCTTTTACTTGCTTTACCATTCTCTCTACGGGTTTGCAAAATTTTATATCATGTTTCTCATCAAATACAAACTTAGTTCTTAAATGTGTCCTATCTCTTTCTACAACTAAGTGGTATGATTTTCCATACAGGTTGGAGGTAAAACCAACTGATAGTATGATTCTACCTTCATAAAGGTCTCCTACTTTGTATGGACATGTCTCTGGAGTTCCATCAAATTTGATATGAAACTGTTTAGAATTTACATGTTCCTGTTGTCTAAGTTCACTTGACTTCTTGAGGGGCATCTTCTTCTGGTTTCTTGAGTGTCATATTTAATGCTTCAATAGCACCTTCCAATCTCAATACTTGCTCATTACGAGTCTTGAGTTGTTTTTCCAGTTCGACAATTGTTGCTTTCTGTTCTTTTAATTGGTCAGTAAACTCTTTGACCATTGCCTCAGCATCCATACTTTATAATCATAAGTGTATTATTTATTATAGCATTTTCCCCATATTTGTAAAGTGACCCTATATTGAGTTGCTTCCATTGCTACTGGGGTTACCATGTGTAATTCTGATTCTGAGTTTAAGACTAGAGTGTTTTCCTCTGGAATTATTGCTCTCATAGTATCCTCTCCTTTTGGTTGCCATACAAACATGCCTCCAAAATTTACATGCCATTCTTCATTTAGATATAAAGTAGCACCAAATTTATAATCAGAATCAGTATGTGCAGAGATTCCAGATCCCCTCAACCATAAGTGATAGTTAATATTAATGTCTTCATACTCAGGTAATACCTTGTTCAACTCAGGTATCATAAGATCTCTCAATTCCTGTGTAGTCTCTTGTACCAATACTGATCCAGTTGTGCCAAGTCTCAAACCAGGATTCCATAGCATTTCACTGCTAGACCATTTATAAGATCCTATATTTTTTTGTAGATAAGATCTTACCGTATTTAAAGTTTTTGGTTGTAAAACATTCTTAAAAATTTTCATCGGTCATATGCAAAGTGTGCGTATTTGCCATCGGCATCTACGTAGTGAAAGAAAATTTGGTGATAGTATTGATTTCTCTGACATTCTAATTGTTCTCTCCAGTGTTGTATTTCTACACCATTATATACCACTGCATCCCCAACATCACATTTATAACTAACAATTCTATCTGTATGATTAAAGTATATCAACCAATCTTTTTCTAAGTTAGATGATAGATGTAAAGATACACTTATCTCACATGCACCTCTATCAACATGTTTTTTTAGATCCTGTCCATTTAAATAAACTCTCTCAAAATAATAAGTTGGATATAATCTTTTAGAAAGTTTCTTTTCTAATTTTTGTCTTATCTTATGATGCATGACATAGTATTGGGGATTACCATATATGCAAATAGAACCTGGCACTTGTGTTGGTACAACTGATGATTCTAAATTAAACTTACCCCTATTAAGTTTATATTTTATCTCAATGCCTTGTGGCATGAGACTGTAAGTTTTTCTTAACTTCTCACCCTCGTCCTTATATTCAGATACATCAAAAATATTCTTATATAAAAATGATTTCATTTCCATCGAGGACCCATGACCCAACCAACAAGTGATCTTCTCTCACCTTCTGTAACTTTTTTTACCCTGTGTTTTAAACGACTATCAAAAATTATTATTGTTCCCTGTGTTTTGGGAGCAACGTACAATACCCCCTCGTCATCTACAAACTGCAAGTCTCCTCCTTTATACTCATCATAGTTACTTAACTGAACTGAGAATGATAATTTCCTGCAGTTGTCATTCTCAAAAAATGTGTCTGTATGCCAGTTATAAAAATAACCAGATTTATACAATGAGTATTGTATCTTCCCGTTGTCAAATCCTGAGTAAATATCATACTTAAAATTTTTATCATTTGCTAAGTCTATATAATGTCTGCAAAATCCATTGATCCATGATGAGTCAGGAACCCAATGGTTTACACTTTTTCTAACATGACTTGCTTCTTGTCCTATAACTTCTGCTTCTTTTAGTTGTGTATCTGATTGTTTTAATACCCTACATATTTCTTCGCATATAGATTTTGGTAATAAAGTTTCATACCAATAATACTTATACATACGCAAACCATCCAGTCATAATATATTTTACTTGAGAAGGACTTACCTGTGACCTATGAAAATGAGTCCAGTAAGGAGGCCATATAACCATCTTACCAGATTCTGCCTTACATGTAAAGTTTTGATAGTCAAACTCTGTTCCACCTAGATCAGTTACTGTGTTAAGATATAACATCCACACTAAGACTCTCTTAGATGAATCTACACATGGTACTTCACAATGCCAAGTTTTATAACCTTCATTTGGATAAAACCTTTGAAAATTTATGCCAGGTTTTTGTATTGCCCATGAATCCAAATCCTCTAAGTGATTATATTTTTCCTTATATGAATCTAAATTTTTATATAAAGAATTATAAACTGGAGAGAATGCTTCTTTCCATTCCTCATTATTATTAATTAAATCACCATCAATTAATATTTCCGTATCCTTTTTGTTTTCTGGATTGTATCCTAATGTAGTGTGACCAGGTTTTTGAATTTGAGGAGATGATTCAAATAATCTTATTAATGATAAACATTCTTCAGATGAAACAGTGTTTGGATATTGTTCTATAAAATTACTCATCATTAGGTCCGCAGTTTACGCATGTCTGTGGTATCCATTGTAGCGTATCTTCGTCCCAATTCCAAGTGGATATTAACCTACCGTCTTTTTCTTTAATAGGAGGTTTTGGGTGCGGTGGTTCCCACCACATAGTTTCTTCATTTAACTTCCAAGACGGGTATCTTTGTTCTGGATAGAATATGTTTTTAACGGGGTCATAGTTATTACCCTTTGATGGTCTACGTGTTTTTTCTGATGCTTGTATCCATCTACCAGGCGATAATCCAACTGCCTGATACATTTGTATTGATCTAAGTTTCTCAGCACTATCGCATGTAATAACTTGTTCAACAACATTTTTATCGTTCACGTACGCAAAATAATTAAAATCCATAATTAAAAAATAATTTACTTAACCCATGTAGTATACCCTTGTGAATCACTCACACTGTTACTTCCATCATACCAACCCTCATAACTTCCCTCACTAGAACCATGTCCTAAGTAACAACCTCCGTCAGGGTCACCACCTGTGCTGTTTGTTCCAACACCTCCAATAGTTGTCTGGTTTGAGTTAGCATTGAAAGAACCATCATAATTTAAATCTTGTTTAATACCATCAACTGAGAAAAATCTAGCGTTAGGTGAGAGTCCACCTCCACTAGAAGATACTGAAACTTCATTTCTAATATGTATTTCAGTTAATCTATCAGCTCCTTTTCCACCAACTAACCATTCTGCTTGAACCCATGTTCCCAAATTATTTAAAGCACTATTCCATGAATATGTTCCATTAGTGCTGCCTTTACCCCAACCAAGAACTCTACATGAAGTCCAATGTAAATTGTTAATTATACTTCCAATAATATAATCTGAGTTTGGATCAGGAGTTCCAAGAACACCAGATCTATCTAAGAAATAACTACTACTATGTCTTGAAGTTCCGCCAGGAATTGTAGAACTAGATGCGTTGTTAGATGCAACTAACATCCAACCACCAGCTGACATCCAACAATATATTTGTTGTGCTGAACCACTCCAAAGAGGTGGTTTGATCCAGTATAAACCATCTGATGCACTTGGATTAGCAGCAAGAATTGCAGCAGAACTAATTGCAGGATTACTAGAAGATTGTCCTATAGTATTATCCATATCAGATACAGGGTATCTTATAATAACTACACCATTACCACCTCTTCCTGCATTTCTGTTGGGGTATCCTGCACCACCGCCACCGCCACCAAATCCATCGGCACCGTTACCGCCAGGTATTGTTCCTGCAGCATATCCACCACCACCTAGACCGCCAGGTTGTATATTGTTGTTTGGGTTATTGCAGTTTGCTCCTGCTCCACCACCCGCATAAAATCTATTAATTCCACTAATATCAAACATCTTACCATCACCACCATATCCTCCACGTGGTGCACTTCCGTCTTCTCCTTGTTCGCCAGCTCCACCGCCACCGCCTCCACCCCATTCGGGTGATGATGGTGTACAGTTTCCACCTGCATTTCCAAATCCTCCACTAGCAGATGTTGGTTGTAATCCTGCTTGTCTAGTTCCACTATAGGGGTGACTTCCTCCTCCACCAGACCCACCAGGTCTTCCATTACCAGAGTCAGTAGCACCACCCGCACCAGCTCCACCGCCACCTA
>MDTD01108517.1_pt1 | contig 10034 bp, 33 predicted proteins | sample 811221 | NCBI WGS metagenome assembly MDTD01 (sample SAMN05326646, study PRJNA326480) | marine metagenome | isolation source: seawater | place: Pacific Ocean: South West | collected 2011
ATCAAACAGCGTCAAATATGTGCCACGAATATCTGCATTTTCTTTACGGTAAGCTTGCCTCATGAGAGCCACGAAGTCTTCACCCATCAACTCACCGTCATAACATCCGTCTCCGAGTTCGCCAAGGGCAGCGCCGATAGTGCTGTCGAAGTTCGAGATCAACTTACCCGATCTGGCAAACAGCTGCGCTTCTCCATTTTCGACAATTGCGAAACACCGGATGCCGTCAAGCTTGGGTTCGACATACACTGTCTCCATATCCTTGATGCGTTTCAGTTCAAACTTTTGTGCCAATGACACTTCGAAAGTCGGGACTAGTCCTGGCCAGATTTTGTTGACTGACTTTGTCGCAATGCCAATTGACAATCTCTTTTGTAGGATTTTGCGCATCCATTTTTCTTCTTCAGCAGTCGACTTTTGAAACACTGCGAGCATCTCATTGATAGCTTCATTCCCGGTAATTTCTCGGGAGGCGCATCTGTCGGCTGTATAAAAGAATTCGCCCCATTGGAAATGAGACTCTCGAAGGTTCAATTGGGGCTGTCGGTCAGTTACCTTGACTTTGGGCACCTTCACAATATGAAACGGCATCATCTGGTCAAGGCCATAGCGCAAAGCTTTCTTTAGCCAGATGTTGTCAATGTGCTCTCTGAGGATATCAGACTTTGCAATGCTTCCCCTTGTTTTTGATATTAGGTTTAAGATTTCTTCTAGTTTCATTCTACCAGTACCTCGGGTCGTTTGGGTTCCACTCGCTGAACAAGCTGTGAGCAGCTCGCTCTTTCTCTTTTGGTGGCTTGATTTCTTTCTTGGGCTGCAGGTCGTGCACCTTACTCGACGCTACCAGAATCTCACGAATCACAAAATTGATAGTGTCTTCGTCTGCCTGCGGCTGGAGCATCGCGACCAGCATTTCAATTTCTTCAATCTTCATGCATTACTCCAGCCGATGTTGACCACCGCGTTGTTGTATGGCTCATGGAAAACTTGGTGGTAGTGCCCCTGAATAGCTAGCGTTTGGTTGACATATTGGTCGACCTTCGCCCACTGGTCAGCGTTGTAGCAGACAAGCTCAGAGGGGTCGCACCCCATTTCGGATGCGTAGCGACTGAAATCGTTGATATCAGTGGCGTTTGGAATACCGCCTTCGCAGTAAATCTCAAGCACCGAGTGCGGAGACCATTGCCCCGGAGCCTCAGAGGCCCGGTGGATGTCTCTCTTCAGCGCCTTGACCAGATATTCATCTGGATTTTCAGGGTCGCCACCGAACACGTGGATGAGGCCTTCCCTATACAGGTTTGCGATAGTCCGCCACGAGGGCTTTTTGAACTTTGTTACTGGGGGAGCTTCAAGCTGCATGATTTTCTCCTTGTTTCGATGACGACTTCCGTCCCATACCCTCCATGTTCAGGGCAGGCTTGATATTTGCGATCAACTCTCTTTCGCGATCGTGGGCATTTTGCTTTCCGCGGATCACTTCGAGTACTTCCCTAGCGAAAGCAGCTCGACCGTGCTCTCTGAGAGATCTTGAGAGTAGAGTATCGTGACCGTAGTCGAAGGCATTCCGACAGTGAGCGTCGAATCGGATCCGAGCAGAGCGCTTGAAGGCTCGACGACGTGCGAATGTCACGCCGATGTACTCTTCTCCTGTCGGTGCAGTGAGTTTGTAGATGACGTGGTTTCTGTCGTTTCTTTTCTTGCGAGCCATTGGTAGTCCTTTCCTTACCTTCAATTATATTATACCTCATTTTGGCTCGCATTTGCACGATTGTCTACAACTTTTGCATGTTTTTTGTTAATAACAACAACGGTTTCTCCGAACAGCGCCGACACGTTACTTCCATGGTCTGCGATCACCACGCCCGTTATACCGCCAGTTTTCTCGAGAAGTCTGACGTAGAACTTAACAGCTGTCAGTGCGCCGATGGGCTGAGGTGGGTAAACCTCAATCAGGTCACCAATTTTCATTGGTCACCCCACATTCTCCACATCACTTCCTCGTCCGTTAGCGGTACTCGAACTACCTCGATGGTTTGCGGATACAACATGCTCCCGAAAGTGCCATCACCCCACTGTACATCAATACGGTACTTTGACCACCCTCCCTCATGTATCTTCACGATTATACCCGTGCAACTTGGACCGGTCGCACGGACACCCCCAGGCGAAGCCCCGGGAAAACCGATCCACTTGACGATATCACCGACCCTCATCTTCCTCCGCCACTAGCTTGCAGTATTCCTCTTCAAGGTCTTCAATCTCTTTCATGACCTCAGCATATTCTCTCAGCTTACCGTTCCTCTGGAACTCAACTGCTTCTTTGTATTTCCTGTCACGAGTCTTCTTAATTTTTTCAGCTTGACTCGTGACAAAAAGCGACTTGAGAAACTTAATCATTTTTTACCCTCTTCTTTGGTAGGTAAGGCCTAATGCCGTAGGCAAACAGCTTGTAGCTTATGTTGACAATGCCTCTAATGACCGGTAGCCTTGAAAAAGCAACCGCGCGCTTGAAACCCAGCCTTTCGTACATCAATCGAAAGGTTTCCACGCCTCTTGTCTGCTCACCAGCGAATTCACCCATCATCTCTTCCATATATTCAGCTGGAAAATCGCCGCCGGTGATGTCAACAAATTCGATTCCGCAACGCTCCCCTCTTTTCCGCAAGCTATTTATTTCTAGCGAGCAGACGTAACAGCTCTCGTCATAGTAAACTTTATCTTTCAAAGTTATCTCCTTCTTTTATTAGCTTAATCATCCACAGCGAAAAGACTACGGACACAGGGAATAGAATGAGGGTGAAAAAATCAATGAGCATCATGTTGGTCTCTCCCGTTGTTCGCTCTATCAATCGCATAAATACAAAGAAAAAACACAGGGAAGTATAACAGCGCCATGGCGACGCTTAACCATTGATATAGCACTAGATCACTCTCCTTTTATTTCTAAACTCTTTTTTCATTTCTAGATACACTTTATTTTCTCTTGCTTCTTTCCAGGCTTCTCTGAAAATGACAGCTGACTTAGCTTTATCACAAGTCATCGCATCTGGCTCTTGAGGAATAACACTACCGTCTCTAGCATATTTCTTGCCGTCTCGATGATTCGCGTACCTTCGCGAGCGCGTAAAACCCATGTGTAAAAACTTCTTTGCCATGTCAGCCCCCACAAAATCTCCTTCGTTAAGATAAATGTAAAACATATTCAAAATTTGTTCACTAGAAGCGTACGCTAGCGCAGGAGTCTTGAACCTCCAGTGTCTGCATATTTCAGACTTATACGGCTCACAAATCAGCACTCCTTGTTGACCACGCCCGATTTCGTAAAGTTCGGGGTTCTTTCTGTAGTCAACGTCAGGGTTCCACCTCTTAAAATAACTTGCGTCAACGCTCATTTTACCACTCATCGGTTTGGCCAACCCAGTCCCTAAATCGATCTTCCCCGCCGCGGATTGCCCAATCAGAATCTACAGTCAGCTTTGAAGAAATGCCTCCCCTCGGATTACAGGAGATGACGAGCCTCAAGCGAGCAGGTTCATAAGCCGCCATTAGATCGTCGTATATCACGTTGATAATTCTCTCGTACGAATAGATCTGAGACCTGAAAGCGAAGAAATACTCTTTCAGTGACTTGAGTTCGATGACTTTATCGCCAGGGTAGAATGTAATGTACAGCTTAGCAAAGTCTGGTTGCCCGCGTACTCCCTCAAATGTCAACTCAGGTACTTTCATCTTAATCTCATAAGCATCCTTTGACGGGTTCGGTATTGATTTTAAGATGTCTCTGTTCTTGCTCCAGTTTCTCTTTTTTTTCTTTTCGCTCATTCTTCAATCACCTCGAACTTCACATGTGCAGGATCGCAAACTATGTCTTTACCGAGATGGTCGACCAAGATCACGAATCCTCTCTTCATTCCTGTGTATCTTCCCTCGAGAATCAAGCCGTCAGACCAGACTGCCTTGATTAAGCTTCCTTTTCTCATTTATCCTCCACCACTTTTAGATTGTTCATCCACCACCGGCCAATACCTTTTCGTGTAAGAACGTCAAATGACGCCTGCCGGCCGTCGTACGCTTTAACTATAACGCCGACTTCTACAACACCCGGCATGCTGCGATCGAGTCCTGGGAGTGTACACTCAACGATGTCTCCCACCTTCATGTTAACACCTCAAATTTCCAATATCGTGGGATGAACGTTGCAACCCTACCGTGCCACAAAAAAGCGAGATTTCTACCATTGTTCCGGCGTCGAGCTTTCCCGAGATAGACACCACAGCCGTTTTTCGTAGGATCGTTCACTGCCGTGATCCAAACCACATCACCCACCTTCATTTTTTGATCTCCGTGATTAGGGCGACGCTAATCTGTTCTATCGTCCCGTCAGGCTTGAGCACAAGAGCACAATCACCATTGAAATCTACGATAACCCCCATCGGTTCCGGCTTCTGTTCACCAAAAAGATCCCTAGCGATTACCGTCCCTGAAAGGAATGGGTTTCGCTCTATCCATTTGTTGTTGATTTTTCCAACATAATCACCTAAATTCATTGTACCACCTCAATGTGATAATGCGCTTCAAGCGGCCAGGTTTGTATCTGTTGCGAAGGTGGTAGTTCCGGGCGCCAAAGTGTTGCAACTAGAGTACCCTGTAATGCAAACGGGCTTTCCTTAACCTCGAGCACAAAGCCAAAGAAATGGCATTCACGACGATAATCTACCCTGACCATGTCACCGACGCGGACCTGCACTAAGCACCTCCATCAAGCTTTCGGCAATGTCGTAGATCTTGCCAACAGACGGATACCAGACCGTGAGGCATGGATGAGATGGATGTCCACTCATCTGCCTGGAAAGAACGATCCCGTGACCGAGCTTTCGCTTTTGCTCCAAAGCTGGCTTGAGTTTCCAATCTGGGAGATCGCGAGTTCTCCGAATTACCAAATCACCTACTTTCACTAGGGCTCCAAGAATTCTTTAATTTTAGATAATGGTTTTGCACCCATGGTGCGGTTGACTTCTTTCCCGTCCCTGAACAAAATGAGGGTTGGCACAGACCGAATCCCAAATTCTGTTGACAGTGCTGGTGCGTCATCAATGTCGACTTTCCCCATCGGGGTTGTAATTCCAGATGATTGTAGGGTTTGCGTTAACGCTTTACAGGGCCCGCACCAAGTTGCAGAGAATTGGACCAGGCACTCATTGGCACGGATGAACTCCTCAAAGCTATCGCTACTTAGACTTTTCATACTAGTTTCCCCTTGTGGTTACTGCTGCCGATGTTGACACCGACATGTTCGAATGGAATGCTGTTACAGCGGTTTGTTTTCCTGCCGCCAAAGGCAGACGAGGAGTTGAAGGATCTGACATAGTCATCAGCATCATGCTCGTTTTGGAACCGAACGATCGAAATGGCTTGCATCTTTCCCGAGCCGGCGACAACACCGCGAAGTACAGGCGTGTTAGCATCAGGGTCAGGGCGCTCATCATGACAATCAATGCAGACATTGGCATATCCGCCACGCAGCCTGATCTTCTCGTTTTGGTTGAACTCTTCACCACAGTGTTTACATTCTCTAATCATGGTCATTCTCCTTGCGTACCAATTATTATAGCTTTTAAAGCCGCAATTTTCATTTTTCTTCTACTAATCTTAGATATTTTGTGAGCTTTGGCCGGATGTCGCCGTTAGGCATCAAAACCCTCCAGGCTTTGCCCCTGTTCCGGGTGCTCCAACGCTCCAAACCTGACGGCCTGAACTCTTCTACGATAAGACCAACGTCAGCAGGCTTATACATGACAGCTCCTGAGACCCACACAAGATCGCTAACTTTCATCTAAAACCCTCACTAGACTTTCAAGTTGATGGTTGAGCTTGATGGTCCGACCATCTGCAAATACGATCCACTGGTAGGTCGGTGGAAACTCCACCCTGTCGACGACTACAGCTGTTTTTGACTTGATGCCCCACCACCTTTTTGCTCCGATTGGAAGCTGGATAACGTCACCGACTTTCACAGACCATCATCCTCCCGCTGTTGCCCAGCTTTTCTTCAGCATGTAAACCAAATGTCTTAACAATTTGAGTGACAATTTTTTTCATCGTGTTTGAATTCCCTGTAACCACAATGAAGGGTGTGTCATAATCCACGCACTGCTTCTCCAACAATCCATACACATCTTTGTGTCTAATCCCGTGTAAATCGATAACTTTCATGCAACTTTCTCCAACCAAACTCGTGCGATAGGAGGCATTCTCCTCCAGACTCTTCGAGCGCCGCCGATCCACAAGACGTATACGATCGCTCGACGGCCCAGCTCCTCTGCTTTAATTTCTGTGACAATGCCCATATCGGTCTTAGAATAGTGGTCGAGAGAACGCAAAGCGTAATCAGTGGGCCGCACAAGGTCTCCAACTTCAATCATTAACAACCTCCAGATCGACGACTGGGATGCGCATAACTCCATCGTCATACAAGACCACAGCGTGGGGTTCGGGTTCAACCTTGTTCCAATTTATAGCACGCCCCATCTCGCTGGTCCTCCAACATTTACGGTCAACAAAGTCTGTTACCACCCCTGACCGAGTTGAGCCAGTCCTTAATTTAACAATATCACCAACTTTAATCATTTACACGCTCCAGCTGTTTCACATGAAAGACTTGGTTCTTCGGAAAATCCATACCGAGAACGATGTGATCGCCGAAACCAAGCACCTCGGTGACCAAGAAAGTCCGCCCGTACCAGTGCTCTAGCGCTCGGCCGACTTTAAACCTTACAACATCTCCAGCTTCAATCATTTTGCCACCTCCAACTGACAGGGCAACATTTCAGAAAACGAGTAGTCGTGATCCTGTATACCTGAAAGCCACTGCACTTCGTACCAGAGAACATCCTCCGAATTAGGCTTCTCCACGATGCCAACTACCAGACCCTGAATGAGAGGGATCGGCTTGTTGTGGGGTGGAATGAAGTTGACCAGCGTACCAATTTTCATACAGCCTCCTGGCGATACTCTCGCCACATCAAATATGCTGCCAGCAAAAGCACTGGCCAGAAGAAGCCAGCCATCTTCCACATGGCTTGACCAACGATCATAAAGTTTTCAAGAGTCCAATTATCCATTTACCACCTCGATTAAATTTGTTTGAATAGTGCTGACAGCTTCGCCGTTGGGAGCTGATCGCTCGAACCACATCACCTCAGCGCAAGTGTAGTCATTCCCAGACGATGCGGTAAAAAATGTCTTGAAGCCGATGAAGACACCAAGCTCTCCAGACTCAGAGTTTTTGTTTCTTACGATATCACCTGGCTTCATTAATCACATCCAATGACGAAGCCATAATATTTCCGTGTGTTCCATCTTCCCAGAGGATGTCAGCACGCGATGGCTTCTTAGTTATTCCGTTATACATGACATCCGTCACCACACCAACTCGAGGAAGGTGGTTTCCATTTGCCCAAGAACCTTTGAACCTTATCAAATCACCTGGCTTCATTAAGCTTCTCCAATCTTTTCATATTGTTTGCAGAACACTCGCCGGTTGTAAGAGTACACTCGACCGGTTTGGTTACCTGACCACACAACAAGTTGAACCATCGGAATGATGGCCACCGACAACGGACACTCGGGATCGATGTCTCTCTTGTCGTAGGTACGCATAACTTGAACGATGACATCCACTTCATTACCGAAGACCTTATTCTTAGATTTGTACAAATCACCTTTTTGCATCATTACGCCACCATCCCGGTGTGCTTGCACTGCTTGCGGAATTTGAAGCCTTTGCAGTTGCAATACTTCTTACCGTTAGGGTAGATTTTGACGGTGTAATCACCGACCTGAACGGCGCGAACTTGGCGCCGAGGACGGCGAGCGATGCGCCGGTTAATGCATGCGCAGCAGCTGCCGGTTTCATGCTCAGTTTTGCGGCCACAGGCGCCGCAGTAGGCCCAATAGAAGCCTTCATCATTGTAATCGTTTCGACGACGATCCCATACTAAATCCATATTTTACTCCAAAATGTGAGGGTTGAGTCGGTGGGTGGATATATTCCCCACCATTCAATTATATTATACCACAGGTTCACGTGTATTTGCACGATTATCTCGGGTTTTTAATTTTATTTTGCATTTAATTCTTGATATTTAATGCAATGCAATTTGAAGTTGGCGATCTGGTCTGGTTGAGCTCGGCCTGCAAAGATGGGTATCACCACGGCCCACCGGCGATTGTCCTTGCTGCGTACAGGGACAAGCCAAAGATATTCCTGTGCAACCCCGCCGCGAACGCGCACATGCTGGAGGACGAAGATCTCGGTGCCGGGATTGTGTATGACATTCTTTGGAACGGTGAAGTCGAGACCGCCGTGCTGGGTGAGTGGCTCGAACCCTTGGGGGACTGGCTACAGCCTTTCATCGATCTACAGGACGGCAAAAAAAAGGGGGCCATGAAGGCCCCGCAGTTTTAACTAACAGACAGACAGTGTTGTGCGAAGTTACTCAGCTTCTTTCTTTCGACTGAGGCCGTCACGCACTGCTTTCAGCCGGCCTATCAGCCAACCCCAAGCTCCAGCTACACGACTCTTCGCCCAGTCAAGGATTCCGAGTGTGACGTTTTTGACGGTCCACCAAGCGTCGTCGACGACTTCACAAACTTGATCCCAGGCGAGATCGAGTATGTCAACAACGAGTTTCAGCGGTGCGCTAAGAACGCGCAAAAGCGGGTGCTTGTCTCTACGGAGCAAGACCCATGCCAACAGGATGCCTACGAGCAATCCCTCGAGACGTGGCGCTTCAGTGTGCAAGAGGTACAGGACATCCCATCCCCAAGCAGCAACAAGGCAGACAACGCCCCAAATAGAACCGACCAGCCCCCACAGGAGCTCACCGGTAGATTGTAGTATCTGTAACATAAGTTTTTCCTTCCTTATTGTTTGAATGAAGGCATTGACCTTCAGTTTAAGTATTCACTGGAAGAGAAAACGACAAAGGAGGGTGGCTTTCGCCACCCTCCCGACAGATGAGGCATAATTCGCGGTCAGCTGATCTCGATAGAAACCGGACTTACCTCTGGTCGTTTAGGTACCGTCACAGTCAGAAGGCCATTCTCGTACTTTGCCGTCGCAGCTGACAAGTCGAGATTGTCATCGTAATTCACATACGTCTTCGTGAAATCACGACGCGCGATTCTCCGCGAAGTTCCATTGGCTTCCTCAGTCGCGTTGGTCGTTGCGCTTACTGTAATCGACCGCTTCTCTGGTTTGACTTCAATCGAGATCTCGTCTCGGGAGAAGCCTGCTAGCGCAAACTCCATCGTGGTTGCCCCATCGTCGTTTCGGAAAATATCCGCTACTGGATACCCCGACGTAGATCGATGAATGTGTTGCGGAATGTCCGAGAAGAAATTCCCGAAGAGTTCGTCCAAGACAGTCCGTCCAAGTAAGCTCGGGTGTGGGTGAGCTCGCCCCAGTGTCAGTGATGTACTCATGCTTTCCTCCTTATATTAAGCGAGTTGTACAGTGACCGGAAGATCCCTTAAGCGGCAATCCCGCCAGTCAATTAGATAATAAACACGAGGCACGCAAAGTACACAAAAAAAAGACCGGGGTTTCCCCCGGTCTTCCGCATGCTCGTAAGAGCCCAGCCTTAGTCGACTACAGGACTTGGGAACTGATTGTTCAAGAAGTTCTGGAGGACGCGCGCTTCCTTAACGCTCATCGTTACCGAGGTCGTTCCAGTAGAGTACTTAGAGCTGTTCTCTGGATTGGTCGAAATAACGAGAGTGTTGGATCCGGCCTTGTGGCTCTTGGGATCACGGGTAACTGAGAAGTTGAAACGCTTGGTTGACTGGTTCTTGGTGTACGGCATATTGCTTATCCTTTTGCTTGGTTTTATCGAAATATGCAAAGATTCATTAGTGTTCCTCTGCATAATGATATAGTATCGGAGGGGCTGCCGTTGTTCAGAACAAAATAAACTTTTTTTCCGGCCTCGCGATTACTCTTCTCCGTCCGGAGGCGGGGCAAACGGCCCGCG
>MDTD01123331.1_pt1 | contig 10034 bp, 9 predicted proteins | sample 811221 | NCBI WGS metagenome assembly MDTD01 (sample SAMN05326646, study PRJNA326480) | marine metagenome | isolation source: seawater | place: Pacific Ocean: South West | collected 2011
AAAAAAGTTGTTTATGAACCAGTAAAACTTGAACAAAATTATAGAAATTTTGATTTTGAAAGTCCTTGGGAAGGAACAAATTATATCAAAGATATAAAAAAAACTGAAAAAAATGGTTAAAAAAACTAAATCTCTTAATTTGAATTTTGGCCCTCAGCATCCAGCAGCTCATGGAGTATTAAGACTTATATTAGAACTAGATGGCGAAGTTGTGGAAAAAGCAGACCCACACATAGGTTTATTACATCGGGGCACAGAAAAACTAATAGAGCAAAAAACTTACACACAAGCTTTACCTTATTTCGATAGATTGGATTACGTTGCACCAATGAATCAAGAACATGCTTTTGCACTTGCGGCAGAAAAATTACTTAAAATCGAAGTTCCAATACGAGCAAAATATATAAGGGTTATATTCTGTGAAATTGGAAGAATATTAAGCCACATTTTAAATGTTACTACGCAAGCATTAGATGTTGGAGCTTTAACTCCTTCTTTATGGGGTTTTGAGGAGAGAGAAACTTTAATGACTTTTTATGAAAGGGCGTCGGGATCAAGGTTACATGCTAACTATTTTAGAACAGGCGGTGTTCATCAAGATATTCCTTTAAAGCTAATTGAAGATATTGAAAAATTTTGTAAATCATTTCCTAAAATTTTAGATGATTTAGAGGGACTACTTACTGACAATCGAATTTTCAAACAAAGAAATGTTGAAATAGGCATTGTCTCAAAACAAGAAGCGCTTGACCATAGTTTTTCTGGTGTAATGTTAAGAGGGTCAGGGATTCCCTGGGATTTAAGAAGATCTCAACCTTATGAAATTTATAAAGATTTAGACTTCAAAATTCCAGTTGGAAAAAATGGAGATTGTTACGACCGATACCTATGCAGAATAGAGGAAATGAGAGAGAGCGTAAAAATTATATTACAATGTATTGATAAACTGCCTAAAGGACCTGTTAAATCTATAGATGGAAAGATATCACCACCAAATAGAGATGATCTAAAACAATCAATGGAAGCTTTAATACATCATTTCAAACTTTTCACAGAGGGATATAGAGTTCCAGAAGGGGATGTTTATACTGCAGTAGAAGCTCCTAAAGGTGAGTTTGGAGTTTATTTAATTTCTGATGGAAGTAATAAACCTTACAGGTGTAAAATCAGGGCTCCAGGTTTCTCTCATCTACAAGCGATGGATTACCTAATTCGAGGGCATATGTTAGCTGATGTACCTGCTGTACTCGGCTCTTTAGATATAGTTTTTGGAGAGGTCGATAGATGAGTTTAAAAAAAGTTCATGATAACCAGCCCAAAGACTTTAAGTTTTCTGATGAGAATTTGAAAAAAGCTAATGAAATTTTGAAAAGATATCCAGTAAAAAATAAAAAAAGCGCTGTAATGCCTTTTTTGTACTTAGCTCAAAGACAAAACAATAATTGGATACCATTAGCGGCCATGAAATATATAGCGAACTTTTTATCTATGCCATATATTTCAGTTTATGAGGTAGCTACATTTTACACAATGTATAATTTAGCTCCTGTCGGAAAACATTTTATACAAGTGTGTACTACTACACCTTGCTTAATTCGTGGAGCAGACAAAATAGTGAATCTTTGTAAAGAGAAAATTTCTCTAAATGAAAATGAAATTTCTAAAAAAGGAAACTGTTCTTGGATGGAAGTAGAGTGTTTAGGCGCATGCGTAAGCGCTCCAATGATTCAAATCAATGATGATTACTATGAAGATCTTGATGAAAAAAGTACCGCAGAAATTTTAGACTCTCTTATTAAGGACAAACCTTTAAAACCTGGTTCTTATAGAGGACGAAAAAATACTGCTCCTGAAAAAAAACAATCTTTTAACGGGGAAAAACATGCTTAAATCTGAAAATAAGATATTTAAAAATCTTTATAATGATCTCGGTTGGGAGATAGAAAATGCAATAGAAAGAGACGATTGGAAAGATACAAAAAATATAATTTCTAAAGGAAGAGAATGGATTATAAATGAGGTTAAAACATCAGAGTTAAGAGGTAGAGGAGGAGCTGGTTTTTCTACAGGCTTGAAGTGGTCTTTTGCGCCAAAAGAACTTGGCTCAAGGCCACATTACTTGGTAATTAATGCTGATGAGTCTGAACCTGGAACATGTAAAGATAGAGATATATTAAGATTTGAACCTCAAAAATTAATTGAAGGTTGTTTGATAGCTGGTTACGCTATTAACGCACATATATGTTACATTTATATAAGAGGTGAATATTTAAAAGAGGGGCAAAGATTACAAAATGCTATTGATCAAGCATATAAAAAAAAATATTTAGGAAAAAACGCTTGTGGTTCTGGATGGGATTTTGACATTCATATACATTACGGAGCAGGTGCTTATATTTGTGGTGAAGAAACAGCTTTATTAGAAAGCATTGAGGGAAACAAAGGTCAACCAAGATTAAAACCTCCTTTTCCTGCTTTAGTAGGACTATATGGATGTCCAACTATTGTTAACAATGTTGAAACTATAGCTGTAGTTCCAACAATTTTAAGAAGAGGTGGAAAATGGTTCGCTTCACTAGGTAAACCAAAAAATACTGGAACAAAAATATTTTGTATTTCTGGAAATGTAAATTCTCCATGTAATGTTGAAGAAGAAATGGGAATTTCATTAAAAGATTTGATCGAAAAACATGCAGGTGGAGTGGTTGGTGGTTGGGAAAATCTTCAAGCCGTTATACCTGGTGGTTCCTCAATGCCTTTGTTGCCAAAAAAAGTATGCGATACGATAACAATGGACTTTGACTCTTTAATTGAAAATAAAAGTGGACTTGGAACTGCAGGGATTGTCGTAATCAATAAAGACCAAGATATTGTGGCTTGCATGGCAAGAATAGCTAGATTTTATAAGCATGAAAGTTGTGGTCAATGTACACCTTGTCGTGAGGGAGCAGGATGGATGTGGAGAATACTAGATAGGGTCGTAAAAAGAAAAGCCACGTTTAATGATATTGACTTACTATCTGACGTCACAAAGCAAATTGAAGGTCATACTATCTGTGCATTTGGTGAAGGCTCAGCTTGGCCGGTTCAGGGTCTATTAAGACATTTCAGAAAAGAAATAGAAAATCGTTGCAGAGAAGAGCCATTAATCAAAAAAAAATCTAACAACCCATATTTAGTAGATCAGCATCTTTTGGAGAATAAGAATGCCTAAAATTATTATTAATGGAAAAGAAATAGAATTTGAAAAAGGAATGACAGTGCTTCAAGCTTGTGAGCTTGCTGGAGTAGAGATTCCAAGATTTTGTTATCATGAAAAATTATCTATTGCTGGAAATTGTAGAATGTGTCTTGTTGAATTAGAGAAGTCACCAAAGCCTATTGCTTCATGTGCAATGCCAGCAACTGAGGGAATGAATATTAAAACTAATACAGTCTTAGTAGAAAAAGCTAGAAAAGGTGTTATGGAATTTTTACTTGCTAACCACCCTTTGGACTGTCCTGTTTGTGATCAAGGAGGGGAGTGCGATTTACAAGATCAATCTATGTACTACGGAGTAGATAAATCAAGGTTTGTAGAAAATAAAAGAATTGTCAAAGAAAAATATATGGGTCCCTTGATCAAAACTCAAATGACAAGATGTATTCATTGCACTAGGTGTGTGAGGTTTGCAACTGAGGTAGCTGGAGTTCCAGAAATAGGTGCTATCGGCCGAGGAGAAAATATGGAGATCACAACTTACTTGGAAAAAGCGATGGTGTCAGAACTCTCAGCAAATGTAATTGATTTATGTCCGGTTGGTGCACTCACTTCAAAACCATATGCATTTGAAGCTAGACCTTGGGAGCTGAAAAAAACAGAAAGTATAGATGTAATGGATGCAGTAGGTTCAAATATAAGAGTCGATACCTATAATTGGGAAGTCAAAAGAATATTACCAAGGCTTAACAATGATATTAATGAGGAATGGATATCTGACAAATCACGATATTCATGTGATGGTTTGCTCAAACAAAGGTTAGACGTGCCTTACATAAAAAAAAATAACAAACTTCAAAAGTCTTCTTGGGATGTAGTGATTCCGATTTTAGTTGAGAAACTCAATTCAATTAATGCAAATGAAATTGGTGGTCATATTGGAGATATGATTAATTTAGAGAACGCATTAGGTTTTAAAAAATTATTCTCAGTATTAAAAAGTAATAATTTAGAGTTTAGAGAGAAAAAATACTATTTAAATTCTTCTGAAAAAATTAACTATATATTCAATTCCACTATTAAAGGTATTGAGGATTCTGATTTAATTCTTTTAATCGGTTCAAATCCAAGACATGAAGCTACTATGTTAAATGCAAGGATTAGAAAAGTTTTTACGCAAAAACAAGTTCCAATCTTTTCAATAGGTAATCCTGGGGATCTTACTTATGATTATACAATAATTGGTGATAGAACAGATGATATAAAAAAGATATTTAATAATGAGACCGAGTTCTCTAAGAAATTATCATCCTCAAAAAAACCTATAATTATAATCGGAGAGTCAGCTTTGGAACTTAATAGTGGGGAATATATAGTTGAAGGTTTTAAAAATTTTTTAAAAAAAAATAATTTTATAAATGAAGAATGGAACGCTTTTAATTTTTTACCTCAAAATGCATCAACTGTTGGATTGATAGATTTAAAGATTTTACCCAGAGAAGATGAGAAAAAAAGCTCCTTTTTTGATAAATTAAATAATAATCAATTCAAACTATTATATCTTTTGGGATCAGATAATTTGGAAATTAAAAAAAATAATGAGTTTATTGTGTATCAGGGTAGTCATGGTGATAGAGGTGCAGAAATTGCAGATTTAGTTCTTCCAAGCGCTGCTTTTACTGAGCAAAATGGTTTATACGAAAATCTTGAGGGGAGATTGCAAGAGTGTAAAAAAGCTTCTTATCCAATAGGAGAAGCTCTAGAGGACTGGAAAATTTTTAATTTAATATTAAAAAAGCTGGGAAAAAATGAAAAATTATCAAATTTTGAAAAACTCAGAACAGAAGTATTAAATTTAATACCAAATTTTACGGAATTAAACGATTTACCAAGTTTTAAAGTGAGCGAGGGTAATAATCAATCATCAGATTTTATTAGTGAGAAAATCAATATAAGAGAATTAGATTATTTTTACACTAATGCGATCTCAAGAGCTTCAAAAACCATGAGTGAGTGTCGTCAGATAAAACTTAACCTGAAAAAAACCGGAACAAATAATTAATGATAGAATATTTACAAATCTTGGGCCAAGAGATCTATAAAATTATTTTCTTACTCGTACCAATTCTTGTATCTGTAGCAATGATTGTGTGGTTGGATAGAAGAGTATGGGGATTAGTTCAAAAAAGAAAAGGACCTAATGTTGTTGGTCCTTTTGGTCTTTTTCAAACATTGGCTGATGCTTTAAAATACATATTTAAGGAAATTATCATACCAGCTAGTGCTAATAAAGTAGTTTTCATCCTAGCTCCAATTGTAACTATGACACTAGCTTTAGTCGCTTGGGCGGTGATCCCAATGAGTGAAAATTTAGTTTTAGCAGATATCAATGTTGGAGTTTTATATTTATTTGCGGTTTCCTCCCTCGGTGTCTACGGAATAATTATGGGAGGGTGGGCATCCAATTCAAAATACCCTTTTTTAGGAGCTATTAGATCTGCGGCACAAATGGTTTCATATGAAGTTTCAATTGGAATTATTATTATTAATGTTCTTTTATGTGTTGGATCATTAAATTTAAATGACATTGTTCTTGCTCAAAAAGAACTGTGGTACGTAATTCCTCTTTTTCCAATGTTCATAATTTTTTTTATTTCTGCGCTTGCTGAAACAAACAGACCACCTTTTGATTTACCTGAAGCAGAGGCTGAACTTGTGGCTGGCTACCAAACTGAATACTCAGGCATGATGTATGCAATGTTCTGGCTTGGAGAGTATGCAAATATTCTTTTAATGTGTGCTATGGGCTCAATACTTTTTCTTGGTGGTTGGCTTCCAATAATGGATGTTTACCCATTAAATATTATTCCAGCCCCTTTATGGATGATCTTAAAAATTTTATTTTTATTTTTATTATTCGCTCTTATCAAAGCTATTGTTCCGAGATATAGATATGATCAATTAATGAGATTAGGATGGAAAATATTCTTACCATTTTCTTTAATTTATCTTGTGCTAACGGCAAGTTTTTTATTTTATTTTGATAAATTACCAAAGGTTAACATTTAATGAACTTTAACAGGATTTTAAAAACTATATTTCTAGTAGAGTTCATTTCTGGATTGTACATGGCGGTTAGAGAATTGTTTAAAAAATCAAAAACCATAAACTATCCTTTTGAAAAAGGGTCTATAAGTCCTCGAATGAGAGGCGAACATGCTTTGAGGAGATATCCAAACGGGGAGGAGAGATGTATAGCTTGTAAACTATGCGAAGCAGTTTGCCCAGCCCAAGCTATTACAATTGAGTCTACGGAGAGGTCGGACGGAAGTAGAAAAACAACTCGTTATGATATTGATATGCTTAAATGTATATACTGCGGACTATGTCAAGAGTCATGTCCAGTTGATGCTATTGTTCAAGGACCAAACTTTGAATTTGCAACAGAGACTAGAGAAGAGCTTTATTATAATAAAGAAAAACTTTTGGAAAATGGCGATAGATGGGAGTCAGTGCTAGCAAAAAACATCAAGCTAGATAAACCTTATAGATAAATGATAATTCACTCAATTTTTTTTTATTTTTTTTCTTTAATAGCTATTTTTTCCTCTTTGATGGTGATAACTTCACGAAGCACTATTAATTCAGTTTTTTTTTTAATTTTAGATTTCATTTCAGTTGGTTGTTTATTTATTATGGTTGGAGCTGAATTCCTAGGAATGATATTATTAATCGTTTATGTAGGAGCAGTTGCTGTATTATTTTTATTTGTTGTAATGATGCTAAATGTTGCTGAACAGAAGCAATCTTGGTTTATAGGAAAAAAATCTACACATATTCCCACAGGTTTGATTGTGAGTGTATTAATTTTATTAGAATTGTTAGTTGTAGTAGGAGGATGGAAATATAAAGATGATTTTATGTCCAGTGGTACATTACTTTTATCAGATGTTTCTAACACACATCAGCTGGGTTTAGTTATGTACACTGATTATATTTTATATTTCCAGATAGCTGGAATAGTGCTTCTTTTAGCGATGATTGGTGCAATTCTTCTTACTTTTAGAAAAAGAGTAGGTGTAAAAAAACAAAGTTATATTAATCAAATCTCTAGAAATCCGTCAACAGCTGTAGAGTTAATAGAGGTAAAATCCAATCAAGGAGTAAAAATAGATGATTGAGATTGGCTTAGGACACTATCTATCTTTAGGGGCGATAATTTTTTTCTTAGGAGTAATCGGAATTTTTTTGAATAGAAAAAATGTAATTGTCATCTTAATGTCTATAGAATTAATTTTGTTAGCAGTTAATATTAATTTAATATCATTTTCAATTTATTCTGGAGATATAGTGGGTCAGATTTTTACCATGCTTATTTTAACTGTTGCTGCAGCTGAGGCAGCCATTGGATTAGCAATTATTGTAGTTTATTATAGAAATAGAGGTTCTATTAGAGTCGAGGATATTCACGGAATGAAAGGCTAAATGGAATACGCAATACTATTTTTGCCATTGATAGGATCTTTAATAGGTTACTTAGGCAAATCTTTAACAAAATATTTTGCTGAAATCTCTACAAGTTTATTTGTAAGTATTTCGGCAGTATTATCAATTCTTGTTTTTTGGAACGGAATTAAAAACGATATCTATGGAAATTACCTAATTTTTGAATGGATAAGTTCTGGAGGTTTTACTGCAAATTGGTCAATTAATATTGATCCTTTAAGTTCGGTGATGCTTGTAGTAGTAACTTTTGTATCTGCATTAGTACATGTATATTCTATTGGTTATATGAGTCATGATCCACATAAACCAAGGTTCATGTCTTATCTATCATTATTTACTTTTTCAATGTTGGCTCTAGTCGTTTCGGACAATTTTTTACAACTTTTTTTTGGTTGGGAGGGAGTTGGTTTATGTTCATATTTACTAATAGGTTTTTGGTATAAAAAAGAAACGGCAAATAATGCAGCAATAAAAGCGTTCATTGTAAATAGAATTGGAGATTTTGGTTTAGCTATCGCCATATTTTTAATATTTTTCTTTTTTGGAACTATTAATTTTCAAGAAGTTTTTCAGATGACTAATCAGTTTGTCGAGAAAAAAGTTGTTTTTTTTGGATTTGAGTCAAATTTAATAACTTTAATTTGTATATTTTTATTTATTGGAGCAATGGGCAAGTCTGCACAATTTTTACTTCATACTTGGCTACCAGACGCAATGGAGGGTCCTACTCCGGTCTCAGCTTTAATACATGCAGCTACCATGGTAACAGCAGGCGTTTTCCTTGTTGTAAGATGCTCACCGATGTTTGAATACTCTCAAACAGCTCTTAATTTAGTGACAATTGTTGGAATGATAACCGCAATATTTGCTGCATCTGTTGCATTGGTACAAAACGATATAAAAAAAATTGTTGCGTATTCAACGTGTAGCCAGCTTGGTTATATGTTTTTCGCCGCTGGAGTTGGAGCTTATCATGTAGCGATGTTTCATTTGTTTACACATGCTTTTTTCAAAGCATTATTATTCTTAGGAGCTGGTTCTATAATTCATGCATTTAAAGATGAGCAAGATATAAGGAATATGGGTGGGGTTCGAAAGATTCTGCCTTACACTTATATGTTTATGTTATTAGGCACCTTAGCATTAACTGGTTTTCCTTTTCTTTCAGGTTTTTATTCAAAAGATGCGATTATTGAATTTGCATACTTAAAAAATTCCTCTTTAGGAAATTACGCAGCTTCAATAGGTATTTTTACGGCATTTTTAACTTCAATTTATTCTTGGAGACTATTTTTCAAAACTTTTCATGGTCCTTACAATAATAAAAAAATTCCAATTGATAAAACTCATGAGTCACCACTTATAATGTTAATTCCACTTGTATTTCTAGGTATCGGTGCGATTTTTTCTGGATATCTTTTTAAAAATATTTTTATAGGGCATCACAGTAGTGAATTTTGGCAAAGTTCAATCTTTTTTTTGAGTGAAATTAAACACGATAGTATTCCAGTGTGGTTTTTATTGATCACCCCGATTTTAGTTTTAATTTCAATACCTATCTCATTTTATTTATATATTTTAAATCCAAAGGTTTTAGAGGATTTTAAAAATACAAATATTCCTTTATATAATTTTTTACTAAACAAGTGGTATATCGATGAATTTTATGAAAAGGTCTTTGTACATCCGGCAAAAAAAATAGGTTCTATTTTTTGGAAAAAAGGTGACATAGGTATAATAGACAAGTTTGGTCCAGATGGAATTTCAAAACTAATTAAAGTTATTTCTAATAAAACAGGACGTCTTCAAACTGGATTTATCTATGATTATGCTTTCGTTATGTTATTAGGCTTATCAATTCTGTTAACTTATTTGATTTTAAAATAAAATGAATTTTCCAATATTATCAACCTTAATTTTTTTACCTCTAATAAGTTCTGTTTTCATTTTATTATCTAGAGATAAGGCTCCAAATAATAGCCCAATTTATATTTCTTTGTTTAGCAGTATTGCTACTTTTTTACTCTCAATATTTTTATGGTATTCTTTAGATATTAACACATCTGATTTTCAGTTTGTTGAAGAAAAATTTTGGATAAACAATTTTATTAAATTCAAATTAGGAGTGGATGGTATTTCAATACTTTTTATCGTTTTAACAACTTTTATTACGCCAATTTGTATTATCTCTTGTGTAAATAGTATTAAAGTTAGAGTAAAAGAATTTTTAATAGCTATTTTAATATTAGAAACGTTTATGATCGGTGTATTTTGCTCACTTGATCTTGTAATTTTTTATTTATTCTTTGAAGCAGGTTTAATACCTATG
>MDTD01034838.1_pt1 | contig 10033 bp, 9 predicted proteins | sample 811221 | NCBI WGS metagenome assembly MDTD01 (sample SAMN05326646, study PRJNA326480) | marine metagenome | isolation source: seawater | place: Pacific Ocean: South West | collected 2011
GCCTCGCGCGCGGAGAAAGCGGCTTCACGCTCCCCCAGCTCCTCGGGGATCGAGGCGAGCCGTTTCGTCTGCGTCCGAATCCTCTCGTCGAGGTGCTGCAGACGCACGAGGGAGACCAACTGTTCCTTCACCCTGGAAAGGATGACGCGCCGGACCGATCCGCACAAGGACCGATCCGGCGCGTTTGCGGTTCGGGGTGTCGACCTAGGAGACGCCGTCGATAAAGCCGGCCAGCTTGCGCGCCCGGATCGGGTGCTGCAGCTTGCGAATGGCCTTGGCTTCGATCTGGCGCACCCGCTCGCGGGTGACGCGGAAGATCCGGCCCACCTCTTCGAGGGTGTAGGTGTAGCCGTCGCCGATGCCGTAGCGCAGCTTGACGATCTCGCGCTCGCGGAAGGTGAGCGACTCCAGCACATCCGAGATGCGCTCTTTGAGCATGCCCTGCCCCGCCCGTTCGACCGGGTTCTCCGAGGACTCGTCCTCGATGAAGTCGCCAAAGTAGCTGTCCTCGCTGTCGCCGATCGGTCGATCGAGCGAGATCGGGTGCTTGGCGATCTTCATGACGCGCTGCGCCTCGTCGACCGAGATCTCGGCGGCTTCCGACATCTCTTCGATCGAAGGCTCGCGGCCCATGGTCTGCAGCAGGCGTTTCTGCACCGCGCGCAGCTTGGACATGGTCTCGATCATGTGCACCGGGATGCGGATCGTGCGCGCCTGGTCCGCGATCGAACGGGTGATCGCCTGGCGGATCCACCAGGTGGCATAGGTCGAGAACTTGTAGCCACGGCGGTACTCGTACTTCTCGACCGCCTTCATCAGGCCGGTGTTGCCCTCCTGAATCAGGTCGAGGAAGCTGAGTCCGCGGTTGCGGTACTTCTTGGCGATCGAGACCACCAGGCGCAGGTTGCCCGAGGACAGATCGCGCTTGGCCTGCTCGTAGGCATCGACCGAACGGTTGATCCGATCCATGCGCACTTCGAAAGAGCTCAGCGGCTCGAGCGCTTGCGACTCGATGCGATCGAGCCGCGCTTTCAGGGCCCCGAACTCTTCCTTCCCGGCCTTGGTGCGCTTCTTGTTCGAATCGAATGCATCCGCCTGGGTCTGCAGCGCCTGCCATTCGGCGAGGCGACCCTGCAGGATGGCGATGATGTCGACGACGTGGTTGACCTGCAGGTGCAGCTCTTCGAGCAGCACGGCAATGCAGCGCTGACGTGCGCGCATTCCCCGCTGGAACACCGCGCGCTCGGCCTTGTTGAGCCGGCTGTCGAGGTGCAGCTCGTAACCAACCCGCGCGGCATCGCGCAGTTCCTCAAGCGACTGGATGTGTCCGCCCAGGCGCTGCTCGAGGTCCTGCTTGGTGAGCTCGTAGCCCGCACCCCCGTCGATGTTTGACGAGGCGCCTTCGGTGCCGTCCTCGCCGGCCTGCTTCTTGAGGCGGCGGTTGAAGTGGATGACGCCGAAGCTCGAGTTGGCCTGCGCCGAAGGGTTCACCTTCAGCGTGCGGTCAAAGGCGGCTTCGCCGTTCTTGACCTGGTGCAGCAAATCGAGAACCGGCTCGAGCGCGAGACCGGATTCCAGGACCAGACGACGGAAGATCTTGCGCGAGACTTCGGTCTTCTTGGCCAGCGAGATCTCCTCGTCGCGCGTCAGCAGCGGGATCTCGCCCATCTGCGTCAGGTACATCCGCACCGGGTCATCGATCTTCTCGAGGACCGGCGTGGAGGCGCGCCCCGCGTTGCCGCGGACCGCGGCGACGGCCAGCGGCTTGGTCGCGACGGGCATCGGCGCGGTGAGCTGCGGAGCCTCCTGAGGCTCACCAGCATCGCCGACACGAATGCCGGCCACCTCGAGGCGGTCGAGCACCTCGGTGAGCGTCTCCAGGGCGTTCTTGCCCTGCGCAGCCACAGTCAGGGCTGCGTTGATTTCATCGAAGCCCAGACTTCCGCCAAGCTCGCGCCCTTTTTCAATGAGCGCTTCGATGGCTTGTTCTGTCTTCTTGTTCAGGGTCGATTTGGACATGCGATGGACTGATCAATCGATCTCGTCGAGCGGCGACCATCTTCCTGGTCGCAAGTAACGGCGAAGGTCATCGTCGCTGGACCCGCTGGGCCGTCGCACCTTTTCCCGGTTCAGCGGGAGCGCTTCGAGCGCGGCTTCGAGCGCGCTGCGCGGTTGAGAGTGGCGACGGTAGCGGAGTTCGTCGAGCCAGGACTGCGCCGGATGGGCAGCAAAGGCCACCAGGGCCTGGTCGAGACTGCAGTCTTCTCCAGCAGTACGCTGCGAGAAGCACCACTTCAAGACCTCGCGGGCGCAGGAGTCCTCGAGTTCCTGGGCAGCGAGTCGCTCGCTGTAGGCCGGGAACAGCGAGGGGTCGACCAGCAGGGGTTCAACGACTTCGCGTTCGTTCTGAATCAGGTTCTGCTCAGCGGGATCGGTATTCGAGTTCGAGTTGGGAGTGGGCGGACGGACGGGCAGCGCCGGCTCCGGGGCAGGGGAAGTACCGGGGAGCAATCGCCGCAGCGCGTCCTCGGAGACCGCGAGCCGATCACAGATCCGACGCTGCCAAGCTTCCGCAAGCACTGGATTTGCCGTGGCTTGCACCCACTGAGCGAGTTCCTGAGCTGCTTTCGACTTGACCTGCGGATCGCGGAGATCTTGCTCCTGGTCCCACGCGGACAAACGCCAATCGATTATATCCCACGCTTTTGCAACGCGTTCACGGAGTTCTTCCACCCTTCCGTCGGCGACCAGATCGGCCGGATCGGCGCCTTCGGGCAGATCCACGGCCCGAACCTCGATCCCCTCGCGGACCAGGATCCAGGCGGCGCGCTTGGCCGCCTCGCGACCGGCCCGGTCGCCGTCCAGCAGCAGAGCCACCGGGCGCTTGGTCCGGCGCAATCGCCGGGCATTGTCCTCGGTGAAAGCGGTCCCCAGCGCGGCGACCGCGGTGGGCATGCCGGCCTGATGGAGCAGGATGACGTCCAGATAGCCCTCGGTGAGCAGAATGGGCAGGCGGTCGTCCTCGCGCAGCCCCTGGGCCAGCTTGTCCGCGCCGTAGAGCAGCCGGCGCTTCGGAAACAGCGGCCCCTCGGGCGAGTTGATGTACTTGCCGCGCTTGTTCTCTTCCGCCCAGGATCCGGGCAGGTAGCGGCCGCCGAAGCCCACGGTGCGGTCGCCGGCCTCGACGACCGGGAACATCAGCCGCTCGCGGAAGCGGTCATTCCAGGAGCCGTCCCGCTGCGAGCGCATGGCCAGGCCGGCCATCTCGAGGACCTCGCCCTCGTAGCCCGCCTGCAGCAGGCGCTGCGACAGCCAGTTCGACTCATTCGGCGCCCAGCCGATCTGGAAGGCGCGGATCATCTCCACGCTGACCTGACGACCCTCCAGGTAGGCGCGCGCCTGCGCGCCCTCCGGGCCGGCCAGCGCCTCGTGGTAGAAACGACGCGCCCGGGCGAGGGCCTCGCGAGCGAGCTTCTTGCGGTCGCGCTCCTCGCGGTCGGCCTGGTGTCCCCCCGGGCGCTCGGGCATCTCGACCCCTGCGGAGTCGGCCAGCATGCGCACTGCCTCGATGAAGTCGAGGCCGTCGATCTCACGCACGAAGGTGATGACGTCGCCGCCCTTGCCGCAGCCGAAGCACTTGAAGAAGTCGCGGTCCGGGAGCACCGAAAAGGAGGGCGACTTCTCGGCGTGGAAGGGGCACAAACCCCACAGCCGATTGCCCTTGCGACTGAGCTGCACCCGCTGCCCCACCACCTGCTCGATGGGCAGGTTCTGCTTGATGGCATCGATGGTCTGGCTGAGATCGCTCATGGAGGGCTGCCTTGCAGTCTGGCAAAGACACCGGGGCGGCGTCTAGACGCAATCCTCGTGCCGAGCCAAATCTTCGGCGGCCGCGCGCCAGGTGGCGGGGTCGACCTCTTCGGCCCGCGCCGACTCGGCGACGCCCAGGCCTTGCAGGGCGACCGCGGCCTCGGGCCATTCCTTGCTGAGCAGGCCCAGGACGCGCTTGCGCCGCTGGGCAAACCCGGCCCGAAGCATCCGGCGCAGGGCCGCGTCAGTGGCGGGGTCCGGCGCTACCGGGCGCGGCGTGAGATGCAGGAAGGCCGAGTCGATCTTGGGGCGCGGCCAGAACACCTGCGCCGGCACCCGGCGCCCGAGGCGCGCGTCGAAGTGCTGGGCGAGCCGAATCGGCAAGGGGCCGCGATCGGCCCGCTGCGCCGCCTTCTCGGCCACTTCCTTCTGCAGCAGCAGGCAGGCGCTGCGCAGCGGCCGCCCCGCCAGCCGGGCAAGAAACGGGCCGCTGATCGCATAAGGCAGATTGGCCACGACGCGCGGCGGCGGCCCGGCCTGCCACCAGTCCTCGACCTCCGGGTGGAAGCTCTCGTCCGGCCCGAGCACGTCGGAGTGGAGCAGCTGCAGCCGCCCTTCCGCGAGCTCGTCCGCGAAGCGCTCCCGCAGCAGCTTGACCAGCCCCGCGTCGATCTCCACGGCCAGGACGAGCGTGCCGGCATCCAGCAGTTCACGCGTCAGGGAGCCCGCTCCTGGTCCGACCTCAAGCACCCGGTCCCCCGGCTGGACCTCGGCATCCCCGGGGATGGCGGCGAGCAGCGCCGGGTCGATCAGGAAGTTCTGACCGAACATCTGTCGCGGGCTGAGCCCATGCTCCTCCAGCAGAGCGCGGAGTTCGCCGCGCTTCACTCGCTCTCTCCGTCGCCGGCGAGAAAGTCCGCGAAGGCGGTCTCCTGCGGATAGGCCTGGCGCCAGCGCCGAACGAGCGCGAGGCGCAGCTCGGGCCCCCAGTCGGCGAGCGCCTGCTGCATCCGCGCGAGCTCCTCGTCATCCGCGCTTCGCCAGCGCGGCAGCGTCTTCTGCTCGAGCCATTCCAAGGCCTCGACCACCGGGCGGAAGCCGACGTCCGAGGCCCGGTCATCCGGGCGCACCTGGCGCAGCGCCGCATCGCGCGGCCCCAAGCGGTAGTTGGCGAAGGAGCCACCCGCCTGAAAAGCCGACTGCTCCGAGCCATCCACGGCGTCGTCCGCCAGCCACTCCCAAACGTTGCCCTCGAAGTCGTAGCCACCCAGACCGGTACGCCCGCTCTGGATCGCCCCGACCGGCAGCGCCTTGCCCAGATTGAGCTCCAGGGTGTTGGCGCGGTCCACCTCGCGGGAGACCTGGCCGCCGGCGATCCGCAGGTGCATCCACTCGATCCGAGTCGGCAGGCGTAGGCCGCGTTCCGCGCACCAGGCCTGCGCCTCGGACCGGGTCATGCCGACGGCCGGCAGCTCCGCGAGCGAGCGGTCGGTCTCGGCCGCGTATTCAGCGCGCGTGACCTCGAAGCGCGAGACCAGCAGCATCGGCCCCACCGCGTTGGCGGCCGGAGCCAGGAAGAACTGAGCCAGAGGTTCGCTCTGCTGAGGAACCTGAACCGGATCACCGCAGGCCGCGAGCGCGAGCGCCACGCAGGCGCACCAGCCCGAAGCCATGCGCCCGATCCTCATCGCAGCCCGGGCTCAAGTTCGATCGAGTCTTCGTCCTGCGAAGCTTCCGCCTCGCCGCCGACGGCGGTGACAGCCGGCATGCGGAGCAGGATCTCCACCCGCCGGTTGCGCGCGCGGTGCTCTTCGGTGTCGTTCGGCAGCAGCGGCTGCAGCGGACCCATGCCGCTGACCGTCAGCGACTCGCGCGCCACGCCGGCATCCGCGAGCGCCTCGGCGACGACGAGCGCGCGTTGGCAGCTGAGCTGCACGTTGCCCAGCGGGAATCGTTCGGCCTGCTGACGAATCGGCTGATCATCGGTGTGTCCGACGACCTGGATCTGGGCACCCGACTCAGCGAGCGGCGCCAGGTCGGCCGCGAGCTTCGCCAGCAGCGCCGCGCCCTCTTCGTCCAGCTCGGTGTGGCCGCTCGGGAAGAGGATCTTGCCGCTCAGCCGCAGCCCGGGATCGCCCCCGGCGGTGAAGAACTCCAGCCCATCGCCGGCGCCCTGCTCGGCGAGCGCGTACTGCACGGCGCGCAGCGCATCGCTGAGGTCGAGTCCCTCGACCGTGGGCTCGTAGACCCGCGCTTCGTAGAGCTCGAGCTCAAGCTGCTCGAGTCGCCCCTGCAGCGCGGCCATCTCGGCAGACTCCGCTTCGGCTTCGAGCAGCTGATCCTGGACTTCGCCGATCTGACGCAGCAGAAACTCGCGCTCCTGCTCGAGCTCGGCGCGCGCCGAACGTTCGTGCTGCAGCGCGGCCTGCGCAGTGAGCAGCTCCTGCTCGGCCGCCGCCTTGGCCTCCTCAGCCTCCAGCGCCAACTTGCGCAGACGATCCGCTTCTTCCCGCGCCTCGGTGGCGCGCGCCGCCTGCTCGGCGAGACGCAAGGCCAGCGCTTCTTCGACCGTGGCCGAAGGCGCACCGACCTCGGCGACCGGATGGGTCGCCGAGGGCGCACGGGTCTCGCTCTCTTGCGCAGTCGGCAGCAGTTCCACCTCGCGGTCGGCGGCACCAAACTGGCAGGAGCTCAAGACCACCAGCAGCACTGGTGACCAGAGACGCAACATGCTTGCGTCTACTTGGCGACCATGTCGACGATGCCCTGGGTGAGCCCGGTGGAGCGAGCTTCCAGCGCAGCGAACACGAAGGCGATGCCGTAGACCATCACCGCAGTGGTGATGACGGCCATGGCCAGCATGCCGGTCGACTCCTGCTCGGCTTCGGCTGCCGGAGCAGCGGCGGCCGAAGCGCGACCCGAGCCGCGCCCCGAACTGCGAGAGGAACGCGCACCGCGCGCAGGCGCTGCGGCGACCGGCTCGTCTTCCATCTCGACTTCCTCGAGATCGAAGCCGTCGTCCAGCAGGGTGTCCTCTTCGGAGAGTTGGGTGGTCACCATGCCGTCGTCGCCATCGAAGCCGACTTCCTCGACTTCAAGGACCTCGCCGGCGTCGGCTTCGCCGACGGCACCGAGGTCGGTGGCCACGCGATCGACGTCCTCGGCGCGCAGGCGCATTTTCGAGCCATCGCGGAAGGCACGAATTTCGCCGGCGGAGATCAGCCGCTTGAGATCTTCCTCATCGAGGGAGAGCTTCTCAAGGGCCTTGTCGAAGGAGAAGAAGTCGCTGTCGCTCACGGTAATCTTTGGGTTCGCGCGGGGGGCCGCGGAGGGGAACAGCCAGGATACGGAATGCCGCCCTGGGACGCCAGAGGCCGGTTTAGTCCTCGATCGGGACGCCGCGGCGCTCGAGGAGCTCTTCGAGCTCCTTGAAGGAGTAATCGGATTCGTCGTTGAAGCCGTCCAGCTGGGTATCGAGGCCCACATTGCGGACCCCCACCAGGGCCAGACGGTGCGAGTTGGAGGCCCCGCCGCGCGCCTCGTAGACCGCCAGACGCTCGGTCTGCTGGTCGAGCACATAGAGCAGGGACACCCCGGTCTGATATTCGGCGGCGACCGCCACGTAACGGCGATCTCCGTCGGCGGACTGCGCCTGGACCGGCGCGGGCGCCAGGAAGCGAGTCGCCATCGCGCCCAGCAGGGCGGCGAGAGCGAGTGGCAGAATCAGGGAGCGGTCAGACATGGGCGGATCGGATCTCCGGGCGGAGAAGCAAGGATAGCGCGTGCTCGAGGTCGAGTACCCCATCCCATGCCTGTTCCGTGCCGACCAGCGCGAAAGAGACCCCCTCCGCGCGCAGCTGGGCCAGGGCGTCGGCGAGGTCCAGCTCCGGGCTGAGCAACGGCAGATCCACGGCAAGGGGCTCGAGCGGCACGGTGGGCGCCTCGTGAACGAGCCGGGTTCCCAGCAGCAGCCCAGGCAGGCGGCCGCGCCGTTCGAGCAGAGCCAGCGTGTCGGAGGTGCGCGCCAGCGCCACCCGCGCGTCGCTCAGGGGCATCCCGGCGTAGAGCAGCGGCAGGTCCGTGCGCAGGAAGGGCCCCAGGCCACGGCCTTCCGATTCCAGCGCGCGCAGAGCGGCCTGCAGCACCGGCGCCTCGCCGTGGCCGGCGCGCCCCCCTTCCAGCAGCAGCGCCGCCAGATGCCGGCGGCCGGCGATGGCCTCGGCATCCTCGCGGGCGAGCAGCTTGCCGAGGACGCCGATCAGGAAGGTCAGCGGCGCGAGCAGCACCCGCTGCACCACCAAGAGCGGGGTGACCCGCAGCAGGATGCCGAGCGGATTGTGCAGCACAAACTGCTTCGGGCCGACCTCGCCCAGGAGGAAGGTGACCGGGGTCAGCACCAGCGTCGCGATCAGCTCGGGTTGCGGCACCGTCCACGCCGCGAGCAGCGCCACCCCGGCGCTGACGGTCAAGTAGTTGGCGACGTTGTTGCCGATCAGCAGCATCGTCAGGAAGGCGTGCGGCGGACGCGTGAGCCGAAGCAGCAGCGCCGCCAGGCGCGAGCTGGCCGCGCGGACCCGCAGCTTGAGCGGGTTCAGCGCGTAGTAGCCGGTCTCGGTTCCGGCGCACAGCGCCGAGCCGGCGAGGCCCGCGATCAGCAGCAGCAGCGAGGCGGTCATTCCGGCGCCTCCGTCTCCTCGGGCAGCGGGTCGTGGCACTGCAACTCGAAACGCGCCGGTCGCCCTTCCTCGGAGCGCACCACCTTGAGGTCGTAACGTCCGCCGGGCCCGACCACACCGAAGGCATCGCTTGGGCCCAGGACCCGCCCTAGGCGTTCCTGGGCAAAACCGAGCACCGTCTCGGTCATCGGATCGGCCTCGCCGAGCTCACCGAAGCGATCCCGGAAGTCGTGAAGCGGCAGGTTCGCGGCGACCAGGAAGCGCCCCTCTCCTAGCTCGAGAATCGCCGGACCGAACTCGTGCAGCGGTGTCTGCGGCAGCCGGTCCAGCAAGGTGTCGGCCCAGCGTCCGCGCTCGATGATGCCGGTGCCGTGTCCGTACTCATCGACCAGCAGGACGAAGGGAGCGCCTCGCGCGCGGAGCAGCGGCACCCCCGCGGCGACCGGCGCCAGCTCGGGCAGGATCGGAACACCCTGCATGACATCGGCCACGGTGCGCCCCCGCGGCGCGCGCGCGAGGTCGAGAATGCCGCAGACCTGCTGCTCGTGATCCAGCACCGCGGCCCAGGCCGCGCGCCGCTGGCGCAGGGCCGCCACCGCTTCCTTCAGCGGCTGATCGCGCTGGACCTGCACGACCTTGTGCAGAGGCCGCCGAATCGCCCCCGCGCGCAGAGATCCGAGCTCCAGGACCTGGTGCATCAGCCCCCGCTCCTCGTCGTCGAGCATGCCCGGCGCGGTGCGTTCGAGGATGCCTCGCACCTCGTCGGAGGCCAGCGGGCGGGCGCGCTGAGCGGGGCGTGCCCAGTGGTTGCCGAGCCAAGCGGCCGGGCGCTGAAACACCGTGTGCAGCAGCACGATCGGCGGCAACAGCAGACGCCCCAGCGCATCCGGGTAACGGTGGGCGAGGACCTTCGGCAGGATCTCTCCGAACAGCACGATGGCCAGCACCGCGAGCACCTCGACGGTGGCTCCGGCGGCCGGCTCGAGGCCGCGCGCCCAGGCGGTTGCCAGCGCGAAGTAAGAGAGGTTCAGCAGCAGGTTGCCGAACAGGATCACCGTCAGCGCCGAGACGGACTGATCGAGCAGCGGGCGCGCCCAGCGCGGCACCCTCTGCAGGCCTTGGGTCCCGAGCGTGAACAGCGCGGCTTCCGCTCCGGAGAATGTCCCGGAGGCCAGCAGCAACATGACCATCGCAGGCAGCAGCTCCATCACGCCTCATCCGTGAGCCGCGGGAGCTCCATGCTGACCACGAAGCCGCCGCCCTCGGCCGGGCAGGCCTCCATGCGCCCCCCGAGCTGGCGCACCGTGGCATGCGCGAGCGCGAGCCCGAGGCCGGTCCCCTGGCCGACGTCCTTCGTGGTCACGAAAGGCTCAAAGAGATGCGGCAGGAGTTCCTCGGGCACTCCGGGGCCGTTGTCCCGCACCTCGATACGGACGCGCGACTCATGCAGGGCTTCGGCCCGCAGCTGAATCTCGCCGCCCTCTTCGCCCAGCGCATCACAGGCGTTCTGAACGAGATTGAGAATCACCGCAAAGACATCGCCCGGA
>MDTD01053978.1_pt1 | contig 10033 bp, 6 predicted proteins | sample 811221 | NCBI WGS metagenome assembly MDTD01 (sample SAMN05326646, study PRJNA326480) | marine metagenome | isolation source: seawater | place: Pacific Ocean: South West | collected 2011
ATCGCTGTAGCGCAGGCTTATGTTGTAAGTAAATTTTCCCTCTCTAGATATGATTGATAGAGGACCATTTAAACCTGCATCGATTACAGTATTTGAAAACGGGCTAAAATCATTTAAATTAGTAAATATTTTGTCATTTGCTGTCAAATGGTCTCCAGAATAAATAGATAAACTTCCATCAGTTTTTTTAGAATCACCTTCTTTTAATTCTATATTTACAATCCCGCTCATAGCATTCCCATATTCTGCATTAAAAGCGCCACTGACCACTCTCATCTCTTGGAGAGCCTTATTCGAAATATTTACTGCTAAAGAGTTAGTGAAAAATGGATTTGATACCGATACTCCATCTATATAATATCCAACCTCGTTATATCTTCCTCCTCTTATGTGAATTTCTCCTCCCGCACCTTGGTTAACTCCTGCTTGATTAACAAGAACCCCCACAAATGATTCAACAGGTAAATCTGCAATCTCTTTGGCAGTTGTAATTTTTTGTGAGGCTGTTAAATCTTTATAGACCATTGGCCTGGTAGCAGTGACTATAATTTCTTCACCTTCAATAGCCTCTTCTTTCATAGTAATATTTTGATATGAGGTTCTGCCTTGATTGATTAAAATATCTTTTAGGATAATTTTTGTATATCCTATGTATGTGGCCTCTATTGTATACACCCCAGGGGGTATATTTGATATTATGTATTCACCTTCGTCGTCTGATACTGATCCAATACCTATTTCTTTGATAAGTATATTAACTCCAATCATTGGCACATTTTCTGAATTATTTATTATTTTTCCAGAAATTTTTCCCGTGGAGGCGTGTAAAAAGTAATTAAATACAAAAATTAGTACAGTTAGAATGAAATTTTTGTTTGTCATAATTTACATTTATCCATGATGCTGAGTGGTGATATTTTATTATTAAGAATTATTTAATGAAAGTTTAATTAAAGATTAGTAATAATTCTTTTTTTATATCATTGCAATTTATTATGTTATATATGTAGTTAATAATGAAAAAAGAATGAGGTATTCATGAAACAAATAGTTATCGCATTTATATTACCGTTTTCTTTATTTGCACAAAGCGTAACCCAGTTAGGTTCACCTACAGTAACATATATTACTGGAACTGATACCCTACTTAATCCTTACGATGCTGGCAGGGGCGCGCATGTAGCAGATTTAGATGGTGATATGAAAAAAGAAGTATGGCTTACATCTTACACGGATGGTGGGAGAGTTTTCTGTTTTGAAGAAACAGGGGATGGCTCCATCGCATTCGTTTGGGCTTCTCCTAAACTTACACAATCAGGTGCAGGCTCCGAACCTAGAGATCTAGGTTTTGGAGATATGGATGGTGATGGTAATCATGAGGTCATCTTTCAAGTTGGGTATGGAACATCTGATGGTTCTGGAAATGTAGCAAATCCTGAATCTGGTATTTACGTGTATGAAAATACCGGTGATAATGCATATGGAAATGTTTTTCATTCACATATGTTGACTGCATTAAATGACAGCTTAGCTGGTGGTAGGGTAGAAGGCTTTACAGTTGCTGATATTGATGGTGACTCTAAGCATGAAATTTTAATGGCTTGGAATGGCGGATCTAATCCGACCTATGGAACAGTTGATGGTTCAACTGCTTTCTCTGAAGATAGATATCTAGTTCTTGGCATGACTGGTGACATTGGCGGAGCGCTTCAATCTGCTGCTCTTACAACAGAATTTCAAATGTCTGCCAGAGATGTGGATAAAGATGGTGTTAGAGAGAATGCTCTTGGTGGCGGTAGTCCTCAAGATATAGTTGTTGCAGATATTGATGGTGATGGTAAACATGAAGCTCATTGTCTAGCCTATAATAACTCAGCTTATTTTAGTTTTGAAGCTACTGGAGCAGATACATATACTATTGGAGATACCAATTATGTAAAGCTCGCTTCACAAGATGATTGGACGCTAGGCATGGGCGTAGCTGATGTAAATAATGACGGTAAACACGAAATATACATTCCCAGCTATTTTGATAAAAAGCTTTTTGTTATTACAGATAGTGATGGAGATGCACAATCAATTGACACTACTGGTTATCATAACAAATCATTTTTAGGTAACTCTGAAATTGGTATTTTATCAGAAATGGTACAGCATGGTGCAGCAGCAGGAGCTTATGGTATCGCAATAGGTGGTAACGCTGGTGGAGCCGATCTAAGAATTTTTGCTTGGGGTTCTGGAAGTGCTTTGGACTCTTCAAATTGGACTGAACATCAATTTACAGTTGATACTGCTTGCCCAGTAGGGGACGTTCAAAAAGTATCAAATGCAGATTGGGATGGAGATGCTCACCCAGACTTCTTATTAGCTTACAAAGGGGTTGCTGGAGGATATGACCCAGACAGTAGTGCAATCTGTCCGTTATTTCGAGTTGTAGAGTTTGATCCCACTGGTGTTACTGCATCAGTTGAGGACCTTACTATGATCACTCCGGATGACTATAAGCTGCATCAAAACTACCCAAATCCGTTTAATCCATCTACAACCATTGAATTCACTTTGCCGGTAGCTAATAATATATCTTTATCTATTTATAATATGGCTGGTCAAGAGGTTGTTAATTTGGTGAAACATTCTATGATGAATTCAGGTAATCATAGTGTGATTTGGAACGGATTAGATAAAAATGGAATGCAAGTCAGTAGTGGAACTTATATCTACAAACTAGAGTACGGTAATATGTCTAAAGTTCGTCAAATGACATTTATGAAATAATTTATTTCATGAGTCTTAGTATAAAAAAGCCCTTCAAACGAAGGGCTTTTTTATTTTAAAAAAACCATTCTTACTGCTTTTTTATAGTTTTTAGATTTTAAGTAGCAAATATAAACTCCAGACGAGACTAATTCATTAAAATTATTTCTTCCGTTCCAAAAGATGGTATAATTTTTGCCAGGGTTGTAATTTTCATTTGTGAGTGTTTTTACTTTTTTACCAAGGATATCATAGATAGAAATTTCAATATTACTTTCGTGAACTACATCAAACTGAATTTCAGTTTTTTTGTTAAATGGATTAGGAAAGTTTTGATAAATCTTATATTCATCTGGAGTTGGTCCAAAATTTTTATAATCCTCAATTTCTTGTCTTAATTGTGGTAATAAAATCCATAGATTATTACCTGGGCAGCTTGTATAATCAAAATCATAATAGTCTCTGTGTCCTTTTAACAAGAATGGTGATATGTTGTAAGTTTGTGATGTCCAAGATAACAACTTAATAATGTTTTCTTTTGAAGAAGTAGTTATTTCATCGTAGCAAAAATAGTTATCTGATGCTGGTGGATGATAGCATCCAAGAACGCATGTTCCGATGTTTCCAGTATTAGACCCTCCTGTGTGTGCTCCAATTACTGTTTCAGGCCTGCCTTGATAAATATTACCTGCCTTATCTATTACAAAGTGGTAACCTATATCACTCCAACCTCTGATATCTTGATGAAAAAGTTGTATAGCTTGCATTTGGGCTATACCCTCTTCTAAGGTTTCAGCAGAAAAACCTGCTGAATGATGAAGTGTCATTTTATCATAATAAGGCATGTTAGAATATCCACTTTGAGGAGCTCGTGCTCCCCATTCGCTTCGCGTAATTATTCTAGGTTTTTCAACTTCAGCATCTATCATTTTGTTGGAATTCAAAAGTTTTTTTTCATTTAATTGTTCTGTATGATGAATGAATAATCCAATTTTTTTTACATCTATTGATTGATTTAAGCCAGTTGTTACTTCAAATTCAACTTTATTTATATTTTCAGGAAGTTTTTCAATTTTTTTTCCAGAAAACCATCGAATAGAGAAAGGTTCATTTACACTTTTGCACTCTAACCAATCAGTCTTTCCATTTGCACTTGTATAAAATCTGATTTTTACAATTGGTTCAAAATCAGAATCAATGACTATCATAGCGCCTTCAATAGAATTGATATTTGAAATGTTTATAGATTGGTAAAACATAGATTTAGTATTGTTGTTTACTTCTGATCTATTAGCAATTTTATTTATTGATGTGAGAAGAGCTGAATCAGAAAAAATATCGCCTTTTAGCAGGCTATATAAATATATAAAAAAACATATTAATATATTTTTTATTAAATTGATTTTCATGAGTCACCGAAATGAAAGCCTAAATTAATGTGGGTGTTGATTAAACGTATACCCAAGGTATAGAAATCCGACTAATATTATTAAGCAACCACTTAATAATTCTTGATTTATAGAGAACTTTAAATTTTTTGTTTTTTCCAGAAATATATTTTTTGCGAAATTAAATGATAGAACGATTAAAAACAGTACCGAAGCTATACCTAAAACGTAAATAATAACGAATTGAATAATGGATATCATTGTGGGTTTATTTCCTGTCATTACTACTACTGCAAGGGAAGAAGCACAAGGGAGCATTCCTGTTAGTAAGCCTACAGTTATTGGATTATCTACTTTAGTATGATTAAATGTTTCATGCTGATGCCCACAATTTTCAGAATGGATGTGTTGCATTTTGTAAATGGATCTGATAAAGATAAAAGAGCCAAAACTGAGTATAATTATAGGAGCTAACCAGTGAGATAGTTCATGCAAATAGATATTTGCTACTTCGATCAATATAAAATTGAAAATTATAGCAATCGCGCTTAGAACAAGAAAATGAGATACTAACAGACTTAATGTTAGAAAGGATATTTTTTTTAAGTCTAATTTTTCTCCCACAGTATAAGCCAGAAGGAATGTTTTTCCATGTCCCGGTTCTAAGGCATGCAAACACCCGAGAATGAAGATTGAAGTAATAGTAAGAGATTCACCCATGATTTTAATATTTCAAGATATCATTAATTGTTACCCCGCGATTAAGTTTTTCATAAAGCTCACTATTGCCCCATAACCTATTTAATCCGTTTTTACGAATTTTTATTTTTTTTGGATACATATTGTAAATTGAAAATAAGGTTGATAACCCCACATTAATACTATTATAATGATCTCTATCCGTAATCCAAATCTCTATTCCCTGACACTTTTGGTCTTTATATTTTGGATTTTCTGATTTTCCAGGGATGCTCACGGGAGTAAAAGTCCTAGGAACAAATACGACGCCAGGTAATCTAAAATTATTTAGAGTTTGGGATAACTTCTTACCATTTATCCAAGGTGCGCCTATCCATTTAAAAGGCTTCTGAGTCCCTCTTCCTTCGCTTATGTTTGTACTCTCAATCAAACACATTCCTGGATAAATTATTGCAGTTTCAAGATCAGGTATATTGGGGGATGGTGGAATCCAAGGTAAATTTGTTTGATCAAACCATACATTTTCTTGCCAACCTTTTAATTTAATTACATCAAGTTCAGGTAAGGGTGAAATCCAATTGTTTTCTATTATTTTGTAAGCGAGCTCACCAACTGTGCCACCATATCTAATTGGTATTGGATAGTATCCAACAAAAGATTTAAAATTTAAATTGAGTATTGGCCCTTCGATAATATCTCCCCGTATTGGATTAGGTCTGTCAAGAACTAATATAGGTATTCCAAATTCTGCGCCTGCTTCCATTATTAAACCCAAGGTGGAGATATAGGTATAAAAACGTGCACCAATATCTTGAATATCATAGATGATAAGATTAATGCCTTCAAGCATTTCAGCATTAGGTTTTCTTGTGCCACCATAAAGGCTTATTACTTTTGGAAGATTTATTATTTGATCATAATCTATTTTCTCTCCTGCTTCTGATTCACCAAACAAACCATGTTCTGGAGAAAAAATAACTTTTAATTCTACTCCTTCTATTTGCATAAGTCTTTTGTAGTTTGGTACAGAATCTTTATCAATACCACTATGGTTTGTAACTAATGCAATTTTTCTAGATTTAATAAAATGAAGTTTTTCATTAAGTAGAACGTCAATCCCATTCATAACATCTAGTTTTTCTTTAATTGGTTGTGATTTTTTTCCATAGTAAGATGATTGTAATTGATGTATACCTAGTTTATTGTGATGTTCTTGACTGAATATAAATGCTGGAACTAGGATGCTTTGAAAAAGTATTTTTAAAAACATAATCATTTTAGCAGAGTAATTTTTTTTGTTGAAAACTGTTCTGATTGTGCTATTGAAATTAAATATGTACCAGTGGGTGCATTATAACCCTTGGTATTTGTTCCATTCCATGTCCAACTGAACGTATTTGATTTTGGCTGAATATTTGTTTGATAAATCTCTCTGCCTAATATATTTTTAATACTTAACTCTATAGTTCTCATTATATCAGGAACAAATAATGATATCGTAGTTGAATTATTTGAAGGATTTGGATAAACATTTGTTATTTTTATAGTGGATGGATTAATATTTATTTCATTTGATGTCTCGAGCTGATTTTCATAGAAATTTAGAATTCTTTGCATTAATTCATCTCTTACAGATCTTGGATGTATAGTTTCAAATCCTACTGTAAGATAAACCAGTCCTCCAATTTTATAACTTAATCCAAAGTTGCCTTGATATTGAATTCCCATGCCTCCTTTAGATTGATAATCTGTGTTAAAAAATTTCGCACATGAAGTTGCACCTCCCAAGGGTTTAACACCGTCAGGCCAATCTACATCATAGGTGCCATAATTTCCATTATCATATTGTATTTCGCTTACGCCATCAAAGATAGAACCATCGATTCCAAATCCTCGATAAACCTCTTGATGCCCACCAGCTGCATCAGAGATGTAATTTGATTTAAGGTAATTTTGATAAAATTCTATATCTGATGGATTTCCTTGAGCCTCTAGATCATAACCAATTTCTGATCCAGAAATAAACAAAAACCTTCCATCCTCTAAATATTCTCTGATAGCAGACTGCTCGGTTTCTGTAAGAACATTTGTGGAAGTCCCTTCTTCGCCGAGTATCCAATTTACAAATTGATAGTCCATTAAATTGATGGTATTATTTTCAATAGCTTCATTTGCAGCTGAGTCAAATGCTCTTCCAAATGCAGATATTGAAGAGCCATGTTGTTCAATGAAATCAAAAGTATTATTTGTGCCAGTTATTCTATCAAACCCATTTACAATCAAAATAGAAATAGGATTTGATGATGGGACTACGCCAAGAAACTCGGAGGCAACTCCATCACCATAGTCATTTGATCCAATCACACTAAAAAAATAAGTTTCATTTTCATTTAAATCATTGAGTAATATTGGTTTTTCATAATATATCCCAATTGTATCATCTTCCACATTTTCATCTAAATAACCTCTAATTACAATGAATTCTGTTGCATTTTCTGATCCAGAAAAATCTATTTCAATGTCATTGTTTCCTATGTTTTTAATTTTCATGTTTGAAGGTCTTGTTGGGGGAGATGCATCACCGAATTTTCCGTATAGTAAATTCCATAATTCAGACCTACCATTATCATAGCCTAAGGCCCAAATTCCTACACCTTTTAAATCATTATTAATAGCATGGTCATATTTTAGAGCTAGAGATAGACTGTCATCGTACCATCCTTGGTTCCAGCCTCCAAGTTCAAAATTATACCAAGTTGTTTGAGAACTAGAATGCCATAATTTTCCATAAGATTGAGCTAATCCTTCCATCTCATTATAAAATTTTGCTTGACCAACACCTATCGTATTCGCGCCCGGCATACTCGAGGAAGATTGCCATTCATAGCCGTAATATGGAACTCCTAGAATTAACTTATTTGATTGATTATTTGTTTTATTTAAATAATCGTTTACTGTCCAAGATAGGTTGTAACCTGTGCCGGATAAAGGTGAATTTGGACCTGTCGTAGAGCTGCCGCTGTAATGATAATTATAACCCATAATAAATAATCCATCACTTATTGAGGCCAGTGCATTATAATCCCATGCATTGCTCCAATCAACAGGAGGCATTGCTAATGTAACTTGAGATCCTGGGATTGCGCTATGAAAAGCCTCTGTGAGGTCTGTTATGAAAATAACCATATTATCTCTCTGTGATGCAGGAAATGATTCAAAATCAATGTTTACACCGTCAGCGTTACCAGCCTGAACTTGATATAGTAAATTATCAATTAAGTTTTGTCTGAATAGAGCGCTACTTAATAGTGTTGTAATATCACTACTATTAAAAAGAGTAGCACACAACACTACTTTTGTTCCATGTTCATGAGCTTCATTAATTAAGCTGGCAACTGGCCACCCATGCAAGTTACTAAGTCCGCCTGTAGGTGTTACCTCTGCACTAAAATAAGCTAGAGTGGAAATCAGATCAAAGTTATAACTAGTCCATGCTGTACCCACCCAATATGGGTGATAGCCAAACACTTCCTCAGATGGGTTTCTATGCCTTTGAGAAATAGGATTTATTACGACATTAGTATCAATCCTTTCAGGCATTATATAGTTAGCATTATAATATTCTAACTGCTGCTGATGAATGCTTTTGACATTTTGAGAAAACAAAAATTGGAATATTAAAAAATAAAGTATTAATACTTTATTATACATTGCACCCTCGAAAAATATCCTCGATTGATTCCCTTTCTCTAATTAAAACAATTTTTTCTTTATCAATTAAAACTTCTGCTGGGCGTGGTCTAGTATTAAAGTTATGTGACATTGAATATCCATATGCTCCACTATCCATGATCGCGCATAATTCTCCCTCACCTACTATCGGCATATCGTGATCTTTTGATATACGGTCAGTATTTTCACATATTCTACCCGTAATATCGTATTTAAGAGTTTTACCACTATTTTTACCTATCTTTTGTACTCTATGAAAAGCTCCATAAAGAGCTGGCCGCATTAATGTTTCCATTCCTGCATCAAGGCCAATGAACTGTTTATAAGAAGATTTAGTTCCAGTCACGCTGGTTAGTATGAATCCAGCATCAGCAACTAATATTCTTCCCGGTTCAACACATAATGTTGGCCAGTTCCTATTATCATGTCCATAATAATCTTTAAATACTAATTTGATATTTTTAAATAATCTTTGAAGGTCTAGAGGTTTCTCTTCATCTCTGTAAGGAATTCCAAACCCACTACCGATACTAACTTTTTCTAATTTCTCTCCTATAGAGTTCTCGACTTCTCTTGTAGATATTAATATCTGCTCAGTTATATCACTGAATGTTTCCGCATCAAGTGTAGAGGAACCAGCATGGCATTGAAGTCCAAATTTCTTTACCCCAGAACTTTTCGCCGCTTTATACGCCTCAACGATTTCTTCTTTTGGGATTCCAAATTTTGAGTCTTTACCACCTGTTATGATGCCTTTAAATTGTCCATGCCCTTTTCCTGGGTTTAGTCTAAAACTTACATATTCAGGAATTCCAATTGTTTTCAACCTATGAAAAGAATTTAAATCATCTAAATTAATTTCAGCGCCTTTATTAAATGCAGTCTTAAGATCTTCTATTGATTCATAATTTCCTGTGTAAACGCAGTCTGACATGTTAACGCCTGCCTTTTTTGCTGCAAATAATTCCCCAGGGCTAGAGCAGTCACATCCTAAGTCATTGAATCTGCTTCTAAGCGTTTTAATAATGTGAATGTTACTATTTGCTTTTACTGCATAATATATTTGATAGTTAATAAAGTTAAAACTTATTGCTCTAGATAATTTATCAATATTTTCTTCTAATCTTTTTTTTGAATAAACGTATGTAGGCGTACCATATTGTTTAGCAAGTTCTTTCAATAATTTTGTCTTTAAAATAATGTTTGATAGGGGGTGATTAATCATTTTTGCATGCTCATATGGTTAGGCTTATTTTACTCAAATTATTTTGCAGAGCTAAACAATAAATAAATGCATTTATTATTATTAGATATTTTTACCATGATCTTTATAAAAAATAAAAAGTTAAATGCTCAATAAGACTTATAGTATTATTTTAAATTTTATTATTGTTAATAGTTTCTCAATTCGTAATATATGTTTGATAAAAGTATTATTAATGAATAAACCTATATAACTA
>MDTD01112739.1_pt1 | contig 10033 bp, 8 predicted proteins | sample 811221 | NCBI WGS metagenome assembly MDTD01 (sample SAMN05326646, study PRJNA326480) | marine metagenome | isolation source: seawater | place: Pacific Ocean: South West | collected 2011
CTTAATAAAGTTGATAAAAAAACAAAAAATAAAATAATCAACATTATAAAAAACCATAATACTGATGATGAAAAAGTAATTGAAGTTATTAATATTGTCAAACAAAACGGAGGTCTTTTATATGCTGAAAAAATGATGCGAAAATATTATAATGAAGCACTTGATCTTTTAAGTGATATAGATGAGAATGAAGCGAAAAAATCACTAGAGCTACTGCTGGATTATGTAATAAACAGAAAAAAATGATCTCAAGAGAAACCATAGATAGAATTTTTGAAGCAGTTAGAATTGAAGAAATTATAAAGGATTTTGTTGATTTAAAAAAAGCGGGAGTAAATTACAAGGGGAGATGTCCATTTCATGAAGAAAAAACTCCGTCATTTGTAGTGTCTCCCTCGAAAGGGATATATAAATGTTTTGGTTGCGGAAAAGGAGGCAACAGTGTATCTTTTCTTCAAGATTTACAAGCTATTAGTTATCCTGAAGCTTTAAGATATATAGCAGAAAAATATAGTATTGAAGTCGAAGAAGAAGAGCTTACAGATAAACAAATACGGCAAAAATCAAATAAAGATAAACTTTATGACGCTACTTTATTTGCTGAAAAATATTTTCAAGATATTTTGTGGAACACAAATGAAGGTAAAAATATTGGTCTAAGCTATTTTCAAGAGCGAGGCTATAATGAAGAAATAATTAAAAAATTCAAATTAGGTTATAGCCCAAAAGGTGCAAATGCATTTGAAAAGGCTGCGATAAAAGAAGGTTTTAATAGAAAAATATTATTAGAAGCAAGTTTAATTGGTGAAAATAGTAATGGTAAGAGTTATGATAAATTCAAGGAAAGATCAATTTTCCCAATTCATTCATATACTAATAAAGTAGTTGGCTTCGGAGGAAGATCATTTAATGCTAATGCTAAGTCAAAATACTTAAATTCAGCAGAGTCTCTTATTTATGATAAATCAAAAGTCTTATATGGCCTTAATTTTGCAAAGCAAGACATAAGTAAACAAAATAATTGTTATGTAGTTGAAGGTTATACTGACGTAATTTCTATGTGCCAAATAGGTATTAATAACATTGTTTCTGCTTCTGGAACAGCTTTATCAAAAAATCAAATTCTCTTAATTAAAAGACTAACAAAAAATATAACCTTACTTTTTGACAACGATAAAGCGGGTATAAGCGCTACAATAAGATCTATCGATTTGTGTCTGCAACTAGATATGAATGTGAAAGTTTGTTTATTTCCTCCTGGAGAGGACCCCGACTCATTCTCAAAAAAAAACACCTCAGAAAAAACACTTTCTTACCTAAAAAATAAATCCATAAACTTTGTTGATTATTTAATTTCTTCTTATAAGCTTGAAGAAGAATCCGATCCAGCTGAAATTATCGAAATAAAGAAAAATATAATCTCAAGCATTTCAAAAATTTCTGACTCATTTAGCAGACAAGAATACTGTAAAATATATTCTCAAAAGCTAGAAGTTTCAGAGCATGTATTATTAAAAGAGGTTAATGCCTTTAGAAATCAGGTTAGTTTTTATAAAAAAACTGTAGGCAAAGAAAAAAATATTAGTCCCACAATTAGTTCTAAAACACAGAAGTTACACCAACAAGAGCAAGAAATATTGCGAATACTAATAAATTATGGAAATAAATCCATCGGATTAGGTGATAACAAAGAATATGTAGCGTCTATTATTGCTAGAGAGTTTCAAGTTGACGAAATTAAATTTTCAAAAGAATTACATCAAAAAACATATGATGAAATAATAAAAATCATTAAAAACACGGGTGTTATAGATGTACAAAAACTTATTAATAACACAAATTCAAATATTAGTAAATTTTGTGTTGATTTAATTGCCCAAGCTCATGATATTAGTAACAACTGGAAGGAAAGACATAACATAATGACTGGAAGAGAGGATGAAAAAATGCGTAAGACTACTGAAAAAGCAATATTATCTTTAAAAAAAGAAATTGTAGACGCTAAAATTAGTCAAATACAAACTCAAATAAAAGAAGGAAGCATTAGTGACGAAACAGTCAAAATTTTAAATGATTTAATAAAAGTAAAAACTAAAATTGCAAAAGTTTTAGGAAGAAATATTGGATAATCTCTTATTTAATATCCTTAATTAATAGTTGTAACTTCTTATTTCCGTTCCATTCATTTTCGCTTATTGAATAGCAAATATCTATTTCATTTTTGTTAATTGTTTTATCATATTTGGTGCCTAAACCAAAAGCAATAGCTGAAATAGATTTATGATCATCAAGAATGTTTAGCTTTAAGTGTGCTTTATCTTCACCAACCTGCTTTGCATGTCCGCTATCTATTACTTTTTTGCTTACAAATACTGGATTCATATTTGTTGGTCCGAAAGGCGCAAACTGTTGAATTATTCTATATAGCTTATGATTTATATCTGTTGTTTTAATTTGCATATCTATGTGTAAATTAGGGTGCAAATGTTCTGGCTTTATCATTTGACTAACCGCATCCTCAAAAGTGTTAATAAAAAGATTAATTTTTTCTTTTTTTATACTTAATCCTGCAGCGTATTTGTGCCCACCAAATTTTTCTAATAAATGAGAGCATTTATTTATTGCCTCATAAACATCAAACTTGTTTACTGATCTGGCAGAACCGACTAGCATACCATCTTTTTCTACCAAAACTATTGTTGGCTTATAAAACTTTTCTACAATCCTTGAAGCAACTATTCCCACAACTCCTTTGTGCCATTTATTGCTATAAACAACTATAGATTTTTTAAGATTATCTACTTTAGACACAGCATCCTCAGTGATTTTTTTTTCAATTTCTTTTCTTGTGTCATTGTTTTTTTCAATTTCATTTAGAATTAAATTAGCTCGAGCAAAGTCTTTTTCTACAAGTAAATCGACAGCTTTTTTAGCATGATCTATACGTCCGGCTGCATTAATTCTTGGGGCAATTCCAAAAATAACATCAGACATTTTTATATCCTTTGATTTTAAAACCTTTGTTAATGTTTTTACCCCTACACTTGGATTTAAATTAATTTTTTGCATTCCGTAAAAGGCTAGAACTCTATTTTCTCCATCAATTGGCACAATATCTGCACCAATACTAACAGTAACCAAATCTAAAAATGCATACGCTTCATCAAGCGGAAGATTTTTATATATACAAAATGCCTGTATTAGTTTAAAGCCTACGCCACAGCCAGACAAGTGTTTGTATGGATATTGGCAATCTTTTTGTTTGGGGTTTAAAATAGAGTATGCAGAAGGAACTTTATTAGAAGGTGTGTGATGATCACAAATTATAAAATCAATCTGCTTAGTATTTGCATATTCAATCTGCTTATTAGCTCGAATACCGCAATCTAAAGCAATTATTAATGAAAAATTATTGTTATATGCGTAATCAATTCCTTTTAAAGAAATTCCATATCCCTCTTCGTATCTACAAGGAACATAATAATCAATTTCTGCAGTTTGTTTTTTTAAAAAATTAAACATCATAGAAACAGATGTTGTGCCGTCAACGTCATAGTCTCCATACACTAAAATTTTTTCCTTATTTACAATCGCATGTTCAATCCGTTTTACTGCAGAATTCATATTCTTCATTAAAAAGGGATCATGTAAATCAGACAGCTTGGGGCGAAAAAATTTTTTTGCTTGTTCAAAGTTTTGTATACCTCTTAAGGTTAATAGATGTGCTACTATTTCACTTACATTTAATGTTTGTGAAAGTTCATTAATAATATCTTTATCTGCGTCTTTAATAATCCAATTTTTAATCATTCTCTCTTTTTTTTGTTTGGATTAATATTGAGTATTTGTGAATAACATCAAATATTTCATTAATATATTCATCCTCTAGATTTAAATTATTTGCATACTTTTTTCTTGTTTTTAAAATCTCAAACCATCTTTCTATTTGAAAAATAGTTAGCTTATTTTTATCTTTTAGTATAGCAATTTGTTCTACAATTTCTTTTCTATTTCGAAATAAAGCTATTATATGCTTGTCAAGTAAATCTATCTTATCTCTAAATTCCTTAAGCTCATTTATAAACTTTTGATCTCTTAATTTACTAGATTTTAGTACTAAGTTTTGAAGAATAGAATTTAATTGTGATGGTAATATTTGTTGATCCGCATCACTTAAAGCTTTTGATGGGTTGATATGTGTTTCTATCATTAATCCATCAAAATTCATATCTATAGCTGTTTGAGAAATATCTTCAACAAGCTCGGCTTTACCAGCAATATGAGATGGGTCACAAATAATAGGCATATCGATTACCCTCTCACGCAACTTTATTGGAAGTTCCCATTTGGGATCATTTCTATAAACAGATTTTTTATAATTATGAAATCCTCTGTGAACAGCTGATAGTTTACTAATACCAACCTTATAAAATCTCTCCAAAGCTCCAATCCAAAGTCCAATCTCAGGATGAACTGGGTTTTTCACTAAAATAGGGATATCAACACCCTTCAACGCTTCTGCTATTTCTTGAACATAAAATGGATTAACCGTTGTTCTAGCACCTATCCAAAGTATATCTATATTTGCTTCCAAACAACATTCAACATGCCTAGGCGTTGCTACTTCGGTTGCCACTCTTAATCCTGTTTTTTCTCTAACTTTTTGCAACCACTTTAAGCCCTTAATACCAACACCTTCAAAGGAACTTGGGCTTGTTCTTGGCTTCCATAAGCCTGCTCTAAAAACATCGGTATAACTTTTATTTTGGTAAGCTGTTGCTAAAATCTGTGATTCAGACTCGGCACTACAAGGGCCTGAAATAACAAACGGCTTTTTTGTAAAAAATTGGTTTATTTTCATTTACTTCCTTCAACTATAATAACAAATTCTCCTTTGGGTTTTTTTTCTTTATAATATTCAATTAAAGCGGTTATTGTGCCGCGCTTTGTTTCTTCATATAATTTAGAAATTTCTCTGGAAATAGATATTATTCTTGATTCACCAAAATATTCAGAAAACTGATTAAGTGTTTTAAGTACTCTATGCGGAGACTCATAAAAAACCATTGTTCGTTGTTCTTCACTTAATTTTTTTAATCTAGTCAGTCTCCCCTTTTTAAGAGGTAAAAAGCCCTCGAAAACAAAATTTTTTGTTTTTAATCCAGAAATAACAAGAGCTGGTAAAAAAGCGGTTGCACCTGGTAGACATTCTATATTTATACTTTCAAGAATACATCTCTGCACAAAGAGAGCTCCTGGGTCAGAAATTAAAGGTGTTCCAGCGTCAGAAACTAAAGCTATTGTATCCCCTACGCTTATTCTTTTTATGTATTTTTCTAATAAGCGATGCTCGTTATGCATATGTAATGAACTAATAGCAGTATTAATATCATAATGTTTTAACAATTTCATAGATGTTCTAGTATCCTCAGCTAAAATTAGGTCTACTTTTTTTAAAGTATCCAAAGCTCTTAAAGTAATATCGCTAAGATTACCAATTGGTGTTGGGACAATATATAGTTTAGACATATTTACAAAATTATAGAAATAGAGGATAAAATGATACTTTTGGCGAAATCCTTAATGTTGGAGCTGGCAGGTGAATATAATTTAACCAATGTTTTATCTTTCGAGCTGTATAAGAGTCCCAATTCTTTAACATTTTTGGTATATCGTAGTCTAAAGCAATGTACCATTCGTTTCTGCCTCCTGTTTTTGCATTTTTTTCATTTAAATATTGGGTGTCATCCAAACCAAAGCCTATAGCCACATTTAACCACTCTGGTATAAACGAACTTTTTATAAATTTATTTATGTCAATAGCTAACCAATAAGTTTGATTAGGGTAGTCATCTTGCCAAGCGTATTTACTTATTTCTTTTCCTCTTTCTCTTTCTAAATCCCAGTATACGTTAGATTTTTTACAATATGAAAATTTAAAATATAAATCTTTAAAATTATTGTTGTAGTATTGAACAACTGGAAACAATGATCCTACTGTCCCAAACGCTAAATCTTGCTTACTAAAACCCCAATATGGAGCATATGCATCCTTTATTTCAATTGCTAGTTGCATGCTTGTTCCAAATGCAGCTCCATACCATAGTGCGTGTTCCTTATTCATACCAGCCCATAACATAGAAGACGCAAAAACATCAGCAGCATAGATACCGCCCATCAAGTGGCCTAGTTTATCAACATTTTTAGCATATACCATATCAGCACCATCATCAAAATGAAAAGAAACTTGCTCTGCTGACCACCAAGCATTTTGTATGTAAAGATAAGTACCTAAAGTTGCGCCAGTAAGACTACCTGCAACAATCAATATTCTTTTATTATCAATATTGTTGGAATTCAATTGTGGATATAGTTTATTGTAAAATATTATCAAAAAAAACAAAATTTTAAATTTCATAAATATTGAAGTTGCTTTTTATACTTTTGTTAGCAAAGCTATAAAAAGAAAGTGTAATTATGTTTTTAGAACCAGAAATTGAGAACTCATTAAAAAAAGGTAGCATTGAAGTGATATGTGGATCTATGTTTTCTGGTAAAACCGAAGAACTAATAAGGCGCCTAAATAAAGCTAAATTCGCAAAACTACAAACAACTGTTTTTAAACCAAAAATAGATATCCGCTATCACAAAGAAAAAATTGTCTCTCATAATGCAAATACGATTAAATCTAAAGCTGTTAACTCTGCATTGGAAATACTGAATTTTGTAAAAGGTGAAGATGTGGTAGCAATTGACGAAGTGCAGTTTTTTAAAAGTGATATTGTTGATGTATGTAAAAAACTTGCAGATAAAAACAAAAGAGTGATTTTGGCAGGATTAGACATGGACTATTTAGGCAATCCCTTTGGGCCCATGCCCCAATTATTAGCAATTGCTGAATATGTAACTAAAGTACACGCAATATGCAATGATTGTGGTAAAATGGCAAGTCATTCATACCGGCTTTCAGTTAGTAAAGCGATTGTAGAGTTAGGTCAAAAAAAAGAATATAAAGCACTATGTAGAAGTTGTTTTAAAAAAAATACAAAATGAACTACGCTAGCGAAACCATCCTTCACATAGATTTAAGCGTCTTAGAAAAAAACCTTAATTATTTCAAAAAAAAATCTAAATCCAAACACTAAGATAATTGCCGTTGTGAAAGCATTTGCGTATGGCCATGGAGATATTGAAATTTCTAAAAAGTTAGAGGCTCTGGGTGTTTATGCACTTTGGGTAAGTGACTTTGAAGAAGGCGTAATGTTAAGAAAGTCTGGCATCAAAATAAAAATTATTGTTGCAAATCCTGGCTTGAAAAGTTATAATCAGATTATAAAAAATAATTTAGATGTAGTTCTCTATAATTACAAGTTGTTAAACTTATATTGTACGAACAAAGACAGAATAAATGTGCATATTAAATTTGATACAGGCATGAACCGATATGGATTCTGCAAAAATGATGTGCCCAATATAATAACTAAATTAAATAAAAACAGACACTTAAAATTGAATTCTATTTGTTCACATTTAGCAGCATCTGAAGATAAAAGTAAAAAAAAAGAGACACTAGATCAAATTAAACTATTTAAATTAATTGGAACAGAATTCGATTCAATTTTAGGAAAAACTGTATGCAAACACATTCTTAATTCTAATGGTGTTATTAATTTTAATGACTACCAAATGGATGGAGTTAGAATTGGCATAGGTCTTTATGGTGCAGCAAAACACAAACAATTGAGACAAATTAGCGCTTTAACAAGTGTTATTACACAAATAAAAAAACTTAAAAAAGGAGATAAGATTGGCTATGGTTTCTCTTTTACTGCAAAACAAAACATGTTGATTGCTGTTATTCCTGTTGGTTACGCTGATGGTTTAAACAGGCGGCTAAGCAACATGAATGGTCATATTTATATAAATAATAGCAACTGTAGAATAGTTGGAAAAATTAGTATGGATAGCTGTATGGTTGATGTATCTGATGTTAAAGCCAATGAGGGAGACCGAGTTGAAATATTTGGAGCGAACTTAAGTGTTTTTGAAATAGCAGAAAAGACAAATACTATACCTTACGAAATTTATTCAACCCTTAATAGAAGAATAAAAAGAGTTTATAAAAACTAATTCATTAAAAGTTCATCAACTAACAATGGAACTGCCTGTGTAGCTTTTTCTTTTATAACTTCAATATCATTCATTTTAACCCCTTTGGGCTCTATTAAAATAATTCTCTTGGCTTTGTTTGCATAGTTTAATAAAGATGCTGCGGGGTACACATTCAAGGATGTGCCAATTATTATCATAATATGTGCATGACTTACTTTCTTAATCGCTTTGTTCATATTGGGTACTTCTTCGCCAAACCATACAACATTTGGGCGCAACTGGAACCCATTCTCACATAAGTCACCAATATTTAGTTCTTTATAATTAATAGGATACACCTTATTTGTCTTGGTACTGCGAGCCTCCGTTAATTTCCCATGTAAATGTAAAACGTTTTTAGAGCCACTTCTTTCATGTAAATCATCTATGTTTTGTGTAACAATAGATAGCTTGTATTTGGCACTTAATCTATTTAATGAAATATGAGCAACATTTGGCTTAATGGTTGACAATTGCTTTCTTCTTATGTTGTAAAATTTTAAAACTAAGTCTGGATTTTTAATAAACGCTTTAGGAGTTGCAACATCATCAATTTTATACTTTTCCCATAAACCACCTGAATCTCTAAAGGTTGCTAATCCGCTCTCAGCACTGATTCCAGCTCCCGTGAAAACAACTATTTGTTTCATACAGAAATTTCATTTGGTTCTGTATGGTATCTACTACAAATTGTGTATAAGAAAATATATGCGGAGGTTAAAATAAATATGAATAAATAAGAATCAACCATCATCAACAACATAAAAGAAACTGGAAGAGAAACTTTAAATAATCCATCACGTTGTTTTAAAAGTTTTTTTGCTTGTAAATAAAATATCAAAATTAGACATAATAGACCTAGGATACCGACTTCAAACCAAATATATAAATATTGATTGTGTGGAGTTATCCAATTAAAAAACTTATACTTACTACTTATAATACCTTTTTTTTGTTTATTAATGAATATTTTTCCAAATGAACCAGTGCCATACCCTAAAATAGGCTTTTTAAAAATATCTTTAAGTGTTTCCTCAATAAATACATATCTAATATCTCTTTTATATCCTTGTCTTTTTCCATTGTTTTGTATTATCTCAGAAACAGCGTCAACTCTTTTTTTATAACTATTATTATTATTATACATGAAAAAATTAAACGCAAAAAGAAGGGTACAAAAAAGAAGAAAACGAAGCATAAATAGCTTTAGTCCAACATTGCGCTGTGCGTATCTAACTATGTAAAAAAGCATTGCTAAATTAAATAAAAGCTGACCTGCTCTACCTCTTTCTGTAAATATACTGAATGCGTAAGTAATGAAGAAAAAGATAATTAAGTATTTATAACTGGTTTTCTTTTCTAAAAATAAATACAGACATATTATTGAAGAAAAAGCTAATAACACATTATGATAATTGTATTTTATAAATGCAGAAGTGCCATAAAAAGGCTCTATAAAAATTAGATAAGAGCTTAGTGGTTTAATTACTTGATAATTTATAAGTATTGCAATTATTGCAGAAATAAAATTTGTAATTAAAAATGCGGCTAGAGCATATTGCATTGTTTTTCTTGTCAATGATAATGTCATCAGTATTGGAAAAAATAAGAGTAGTGCAAGCTTTTGAAATTGCCAGGTTGAATTATCGTGGTGAGTACCCCAAAACATACCTAAAAAATATAATAAGAATAATACTATTATCAGAAGAGACCAGCTTGAAGCAACTATCTTATTAAATTTTACTTTAAAATTCCTTTCAAATAGCCAGCAAAACGCAAGTAGAATTAATAAAAGATTTGTGCCCGCAATTGTAGTTGGTATAGAAACACCTAATAAAACAAAAAGAACTTGTTGCGAACTTGAAAATAATTTAATCATAAA
>MDTD01073406.1_pt1 | contig 10032 bp, 10 predicted proteins | sample 811221 | NCBI WGS metagenome assembly MDTD01 (sample SAMN05326646, study PRJNA326480) | marine metagenome | isolation source: seawater | place: Pacific Ocean: South West | collected 2011
ATATCATCATTTGGTTTGGGAGGTGAAAACATATATCTGTTTTCTGAAGGACATCATTCTCTTTTTGTCTCTTCGTTCGAAATGTTTAAGGAGAAACCAATCATTGGACATGGTCCAAAAATGTTTAGAAAGCTATGTGAAAGAGATAAATACTTTGACACTCATAAAAAATTAGCAAGACACTGTTCTACACATCCTCATAATACATACGTTCAACTATTTGCAGAGACAGGAATAATTGGAGGAATATATATATTATTTATTTTTTTATTTTTAAACTTTGTATTTTTAAGGCATTTGTTATCAAAGTTTTATAACAAAATTTCATCTTTGAATGATTTTAAGATATGTATGCTTTCAAGTATTTATATTACGCTTTGGCCATTTATTACCACTGGCAGTTTTTTTAATAACTGGTTATCAGTTTTTTACTTTCTACCATTATGTTTTTTAATTAATAAAAGATATGAAAAAAATTAAAAATAAATCATCTTCTAAAATTTTAGTATTGGGAGATATTATACTAGATAGGTATTGGTTTGGAGATTTTATAAAAATTTCAAGTGAGGCTCCAGTACCCGTCATATCTATAAATTCTATTGACGATAGACTTGGAGGAGCAGGTAATGTGGCTATGAATATTAAATCATTAGGCGGGAATGTTGATTTGATATCAATTGTTGGGAAAGATAGTACCTCATCTTCTTTAAATAAAATTTTATTAAAAAACAAAATTAAATTTTATCCGTTAATTGATAAAAATTATACTACACCATTAAAGGTAAGAATAATTAGTAAAAATCAACAAATTACTAGAGCCGATTTCGAAAAAAATAATTTTATTAAGAAGAACAATAATTTAAATAAACTCATAAATAAAATAATATCAAAGTATCAATTTTTGGTTTTACCTGATTACCTTAAGGGTAGCTTAAATGATATAACATCCATCATAAAAATTGCGAATAATTTCAATATTCCTACACTAATAGATCCTAAAGGTAATGATTTTTCAAAATATTCTAATAGTTATTTGATAACGCCTAATTATGATGAATTTATTAATGTGGTTGGAAATATTAAATCCGAAAAAGAATTAAATCAAAAAGCATATAATTTAATTAAAAATTATAATATTGCTAATATATTAATTACAAGAGGTAAGAATGGAATGACCCTAATATCATTAACTGATAAGCCATATAGTATTAAATCAACAGCAAAAGATGTATTTGATGTAACAGGAGCGGGAGATACCGTTCTTGCAACTTTAGCTTTTTTTCTTTCAAGAAAATTTAATTTGAAAAAATCAGTTAAACTTGCAAATTATTCTGCTGGAATTGCAATTACTAAGTTTGGAACTTCATCTGTAAAATATGATGAATTAAAAGGAAAAATATAATGAAAAAAGCACTGATAACAGGAATTTCAGGTCAAGATGGTTCTTACTTATCTGAATTACTTTTATCTAAAAACTATAAAGTATATGGCGTTCTAAGAAGATCTTCAGTTTTTACTACTTCGAGAATTGACCATTTGCACAAAAATTCTAATTTTAAAACATTTTATGGTGATTTAGGAGATTCAAGTAATCTACACAGACTTATTATGAAGATTAAACCTGATGAAATATATAATTTAGGAGCTCAATCTCATGTCGCAGTTTCATTTAGTGTTCCTGAGTATACAAGTGATGTAGATGCTTTAGGGCCAATTAGAATACTTAATTCGATTAGAGACCTTAAAAATAACTGTAAATTTTATCAAGCATCTACATCAGAGTTATTTGGCGGTTTTGAAAATACATTACCACAAAATGAAAGTACTTCATTTTACCCTCGATCTCCATATGCAACTTCAAAGTTATTCGCTTACTGGTCAACAATTAATTATAGAGAGGCGTATGGTATGTTTGCGTCAAATGGCATATTATTTAATCACGAGTCTCCAAGAAGAGGAGAAACTTTTGTTTCAAAAAAAATTACAAAAGCTGTTGCTAATATACATAAAAAAAAACAAAGATATTTATTACTTGGAAATCTAGACGCTGCAAGAGATTGGGGTCATGCAAAAGATTACGTATACGCGCAGTGGCTTATCTTACAACAAAAAAAACCCTCCGATTTTGTTATAGCAACAGGTAAATCTCATACGGTAAGGGAATTTGTCGAATTAGCATTTAAGTATGTAAATGTTGAAATTGAATGGATTGGAAAAGGATTAAATGAAAAAGGTATAGATAAAAAAAGTGGTAAAGTAATTATAAAAGTAGATAAAAAATATTTTAGACCTTTGGAAGTTATGAATTTAAGAGGTGATCCGAAAAAAGCTAAACAGATTTTAAAATGGAAACCAAAAATATCATTTAATAAACTTGTTTCTTCTATGGTTGATTATGATTTAAATAATGAAGGATATGGAGGTAAGGAATTAATATAAAATTTAAAATTGAAGAATCAAAAAAAATTAAAGGTATAAAAATTATTACACCAAATTTTTTTATAGATAAAAGAGGATCTTTATGGAGTTCTTTTATACATGAGGATATTAAATCGTTTTTGCCAAAAGGATTAAATTTTCATCATGATAAATTTTCAGTTTCAAAAAAAAATGTTATTAGAGGTATTCACGGTGATTTTAAAACTTGGAAAATTGTTACTTGTATTTCAGGTGAAATAAATCAGGTCGTTGTTGATTTAAGAAAAGAATCAAAAACATATTTAAAATATATTAATATAAAACTAAATGAAAAAAATAAAAAACTTTTACTTATTCCTCCACATATGGGTAATGCTTTTGCTGTTTTAAGTACAAAGGCAACATATCATTATAAATTAGCTTATAAAGGTAGCTATAACGATGCGAATAAACAGTTTAGTTTAAAATGGAATGACCAAAGAATTGCAATAAATTGGAATATTAAAAAACCAATATTATCAGAAAGAGATAAATAATTATGGAAACCATTAAAGATAATAACAATAACATTATCGCAATAATTTATAGAGATTCCGATTGGCAAAAAGGTTTAAATTTTATTACACCTGATAAACTTTTTGTTCAAGTTGGAAGTTGGTGGTATGATAAAGGAAAAAAATTGGATGAACACAAGCATTTAGAATATAAACGTATCACAAATATTACGCAGGAAATGGTTTATGTTAAAGAAGGTTCGATGAGAGTTGATTTGTACACAGATGATCAAATTTATTTAAAAAGTTTTAATTTAAGTAAAGGAGATCTGTCTGTTCTTGTCTCAGGTGGTCATGGTTATGAAATATTAGAAGACAACACAAAAATCATTGAGTCTAAAAATGGACCTTTCATAAGTGTAGATAAGGATAAAAAAAGATTTTAAAATGAAACTCCATCTCGGTTGTTGGCAAAGATACATTCCTGGCTTTGTGCATATAGATCTCTGTGATTTTGAACATATAGATTATAAAAGGAATATAGACGACTTATCAATATTTAATAATAATTCAGTTACATTAATCTACTCAAGTCACAGCTTTGAGTATTTTGATAGAAAAAAAGGCATAAAGGTTTTAAAGGAATGGTTAAGAGTATTAAGACCTGGTGGTATATTAAGAATGGCCGTACCTGATTTCGATGCTTTAATAAATATTTATTCAAAAACAGGAAATTTAGAAATTATTTTAGGCCCTTTGTTTGGAAGAATGAAAATTGAAACTGACCTTAAGGAAAATATTTCAAAATATATATATCATAAAACAATTTATAATTTTAAAGATTTAAAATTATTATTAAAATCATGTGGATTTAAAAATATTAAAAAATATGATTGGAGAAAAACTATTCATCTAAATTATGATGATCATTCACAAGCATATTTTCCACATATGGATAAAAAAAATGGTCTTTTATTGAGTTTAAATATTGAGGCACAAAAATAAATGAAAAAATTTATTATGCAAATGCGCCCTTGGTTTGATGAAAAAGAAAGAAAATACATTAATGATTATATGTTATCTGATGGTTTTATTACTGAGTATAAACTTACAAAATTGCTAGAAGAAAAAATTGCTAGTTATACAAAATCAAAGCATTGTATAATGGTGAATAATGGTACTATTAGCTTAACAATTGCTGCTATGGCCTTGGGTATTGGCTATAATGATGAAGTTATAGTGCCAAATTACACAATGGTTGCAACTCCAAATTCTGTTAAAATGATTGGGGCAAAACCAATATTTGCTGATGTAGAAAAAAATACACTTTTTTTAGATTTTAATGAACTAAAGAGAAAGATAACTAAAAAAACTAAGGCTGTTATCTTGGTAAGTCCAAATGGAAGATTTCCAGAAACTGACATTAAAGAGTATATAAAATTTTGTAACAATAATAATATTTTTATAATCGAAGATGCTGCACAATCTCTGGGATCATTGTATTCAGATGGATCTCATATAGGAACTAAGGGTATTATTGGAAGTTTTTCTTTTTCATCTCAAAAAATAATTACAACTGGTCAAGGTGGTGCACTTATAACAAATAATAGTAGCCTAGCATCAAAAATCAGGAAATTAAAAGATTTTGGCAGGTCAAGTGGCGGTAATGATATTCATGACTCAATTGGGTTTAATTTTAAATTTACTGAAATACAAGCTTGTATAGGCTTAGCACAAATGAAAAAAATAAATAAAAGAGTAAATATTAAAAAAAAAATATGGAAAAGATATTACCAAAATTTAAAAAATCTTAGAGAAGTTCAGCTTATAAATCATAATTTAGGTTTTACGGCTCCCTGGTTTATAGATATAGTCTGTAAAAAAAGAAATAAATTACAAAAATTCCTTTTAAAAAATAAAATTGGTTCAAGAGTTATGTATCCTCCATTAAATAATCAAAAAGCCTATAAAGAAAATGGTAAATATCCAGTTTCTGAAAATATTGGAAAGAATGGTTTATGGCTACCATCATATTCGCAGATTAAAGCTTCTGAAATAGATTTTGTGTGTAATAAAATTAGAGAATTTTACCAAATATCTAGTTCATAAGTAATTTATATGTGTGGAATAGGTGGAATATTTAATTTAGACATTGGAAATGAAATTAATAAATCTCATTTAAATACTATTTCAAACAAACTATCAAATAGGGGGCCTGATGATAACGGTATTTGGGTTAAAAATAATAATCAAATAGGCCTGATCCATAGAAGATTATCTATTCTAGACCTATCACAAAATGGATCCCAGCCAATGAAAGATGCAACTAATGAAAATCTCATTGTTTTTAATGGTGAAATTTATAATTTTTTGGAGTTAAAAGAAAATTTAAAATCAAACGGATATAAATTTAAATCAAACTCAGATACGGAAGTTTTGTTAAAATTATACTCTTTTTACGGTTACAAAATGATCGAAAAAATTCAAGGAATGTTTGCATTCGCTTTATGGGATAACCAAAAGAAATCACTATTTCTTGCTAGAGATCATTTTGGAATAAAACCTTTATATTATTATTTTAAAAATAATTCGTTCATTTTTGCATCTCAATCAAAAGCAATAAGTTCTTTAAAGGGATTAGATCTTTCAATTGATCCAGCAGGCTATGTTTCATTTTATTTAACGGGGTCAGTAGCTGAGCCCCTCACATTATTTAAAGAAATCAAATCATTAAAGGCTGGCTATTATAGCATAGTTTCTAATTCAGGTTTAAAAGAAGTTAATTATTTTAACTTATCTAATGAAGTGAAATTTGCAGAAGAAAATAGTAAAAAAAAATTAAATTTAAATTCTTACAATAAAAAAATAAATCACCTTATTGAAAGTTCAGTCAAAAGCCATCTTTTATCTGATGTGCCAGTTGGAATTTTTCTATCCTCCGGCATAGATTCATCAGTTATTGCCCATAAAGCAAACAATATCTTTAAATCTCAAAATTTTTTAGCTCCCTGGAAATATGACAAACTTTCTAAATTACAAACCATAACACTAGGATTTAATGAATATAAAAACACAAATAAAGATGAAACAAAATTAGCTCTTAAAACATCGCAAATGATAAATTCTAAGCACTTTATTGAATTCATAAATAAAGAAATTTTTGAAGATAACCTTGAAAATTTTTTTCATCATATGGATCAACCAAGTATAGATGGAATAAATACTTATTTTACCTCACTGATTGCAAAAAAGCTTGGCTTAAAAGTAGTTTTATCTGGATTGGGTGCAGATGAAATCTTTATGGGTTATAAGGATTTTAAAGATATTAGAAATTTAGTTAAATATTTTGGGCCTTTAGGAAAATTATTAAATAGAGGTCAGCATATACAGATATCTTCTTCAGGTTTGTTAAAAAAATTTTTTAAACCAAAATACGCAAGTTTATTCGAATACTCTACTGATTTTTCAAGAGCATTTATACTTAAACGAGCTGTTTATATGCCATGGGAATTGCCAGATATTTTAGGTTTTGATTTTTTTAATGAAGGGTGGGAAAAATTGCAATATGTAGAAAGTTTGAGTGTAGCAGAAAAAGATATAAAAGATAATAGGCTTAAAATTATGGTTATGCATGCTTTATTTTACATGAAAAACCAACTTTTGAGAGACTCAGATTGGTCTAGTATGGCACATTCAATCGAATTAAGATTGCCTTTTGTTGATATTAAGCTTTTCAGGGGAATGCTAGAAATTATTAGTTCTGCATATTACCCAAACAAAACTGATTTACTTGAAACTTCAAAAGATTTTTTACCAATAGATTTAAGGAATAGAAAAAAAACTGGTTTTTCAACACCAGTTTATGAATGGTTTACCAATGATGGTTTTATAAATAATTCTAAAAATTGGGCAAAAATAGTTATTGATAGATTTTGAACAATCAAAATATTATGTTTGATAAAATTAAAATATTTTTTGTAAGATTCACAGAATATTTTAGCAATATTATTTTAGAATCAATAAGGATCATTCTTTTTATGTGTAATAAAAGTTACTTAGAAAAGAAGAATATCAACATAGCTATCTACCGAATTGGTAATATTGGCGATATAATTTGTTCCTTGCCATCAATAAATATTATAAAAAAAAAATTTCCTGATGCAAATATAACACTTATAACTTCCAAAGGAAAATCTATAAATTCTGGAGCAATAGATTTTTTGAAAAAACATAATTCAATAACAAATATATTAGATTATGACCCTGCTAAAATTAAATCTTTTTCAGAATTAAAAAAATTTATCAAACTTTTACGGTCTAAAAACTTTGACTTATGGATTGATCTACCAGTACAATATGAAAATTTATTAAAGATAATTTTTAGAATATTATTTGCAAAAATATGTAAGGCAAAATCTGGTTTTGGATGGAATATTGGAAACAAACCATATTTTCCATTGGTACAAATAAAAAAAAATAAATTTCAAAATGAAATTCACAGATTATTAAAAATAATAAAAAATAATTTAAATTTACAAAATATTAAGGAAAAAATTTCTTTTGATCTGCCTATAGATAAGGGAATTGAAAATAAAATTACAGAATTGTCTACAAATTATAATAAGGAGAATCTTCCAATTGTTATAATTGCACCTGGGTCAAAGCGTACTCCAAATATATGGAAATTAGAAAATTTTATTGATGTATCTAAGTATATTGTAAAAAGAGGATATTTTGTTTTTATTATCGGTGGAAATTTGGAAAAAGTATATGCCAAAAAAATTGAGGAAACAGTTAAAAAAAATATAAAAAATTTATCTGGCCAACTTTCAATTTTAGAATCTGCTTACCTTATTAAAATTTCAAGAATATGTATCTGTGTAGATTCTGGGGCACAACACATTGCTGCTGCAGTTGGGACAAAAGTAATTTCATTATTTTCGGGAAGAGATTTTCCAGGTATGTGGTACCCTGAAGGATTAAAAAATATTGTCTTAAGGGAAGTAGATATCTGTGATTGTTTTCTAAAAGATTCTTGTTTTAATAATAAATGTATTAACAAAATAACTGTGAATCATGTTAATGATACTTTTGATAAAATAAATGTTTAAAGTTTAAATTAAATTATGGATAGTTATAAAAAAAAAATTTATGATGAGTATGCATCTGTTTTTAACAAATCACCTAATATTTTTGACCATAGTGAATCAGAAAGATGGGGAAAAGCTTACAATCACTATTTGAAAAATTGGCTGCCTGAAAATAAAGATGCTAATATAATAGATTTAGCATGTGGAAACGGAAAGTTAATTGATTTTTTTTTAAAGAAAAATTATTTAAATGTAACTGGCGTAGATATTAGTAAAGAGCAAGTAGACATTTCTAAACAGATATCATCAAATATTTATGAAGATGATATTATTGATTTTTTAAAAAATAAAAAAAATAAGTATGATTTAATTACTGCTTTTGACTTAATTGAACATTTAAAAAAAGACCAGGTACTAATTTTTATTGAATATTGTTATAACGCTTTAAAACCTGGAGGCAGAATAATAATTCAAACTATTAATGGTGAAAGTCCATTTGTTGGACATTTGAGGTATAGTGATTTTACGCATGAAATTTGTTATACAGCAATTTCTGTTTCAAGATTATTTGAAATGTTTAGATTTTCTAAAACTGAAGTTAAAGAGCAATCTCCCATTTTTTTAAATTACAGTATTAGCAGTACTTTAAGAGCTGTAATTTGGAAATTTATTAGATTAATTTTTATATTCTATAATCTTGTTGAAACCGGATCCAAGGGTACAAAAATTTTTACTAGAAACTTAATATTTACAGCTATAAAACCAATAAAATAAGATTTAATTAATGAAAATTATAAAAATAGTCTTAATAAATATTTTAATATTTTTGACTTTGTTTATTTTGGCTGAAGTTTTATTTAGATCATTAAAATTTATTAAAAATTGTTATACTGATACAGAATGTGAAATTTCAAGATTATTTGGAACCGAAATTATAATCTCTACACCTGTTACAATAGGATTATCAAAATATGATGTAGATTTGGGATATGCCCCTTTACCTTATTTTGATAAATATATACCTATAGAAAGTGCTCCAGACTGGTACGGAAGTAAAGTTTCAATTGATGAAAATGGTTTTAGAAAAAATGATAATAATATTTCATTTCACAAAAAGAAGAAAATATTGGTATCCGGAGATTCATTTACTTTTGGTGATCAAGTTAATAATAATGAAACATGGCCAGCTTGTCTTGAAATGAAAATGAAAAAAAAAGTTGATAATGCAGGCGTCTTTGGTTATGGAACCTCACAAGCTTTAAGACGAATTTTAAAAATATTAGAAAATAAAAATGATGAATATGATACTGTTATATTGTCAAATTTGTTGTTTCTAAATTTTAATCGTGACAAATATTCTTTCAGAAGCGGTTTTCCTATTCCTGCTGTAATAAAGGATGATAAGGGAAATCTTTTATATGCCAAAACTCCAAATTACAATGTAAAAGGTTCAAGATTTAACAAAGATGAAAAAATTACTTTAATAGAAAATGGTATTATATATCTATTTAGATTTTCATTTCTTCTTAAATTTTTTCAAGATAAAACTGGAATATTAAATAATATTATTTTGGCAAGAGATGAAATACATCCAAATGCCGCGCCTAGGGATGAAGTAATTGAATGGGCGATCAAGAGATTTAGCAAAATTAATAAGGAAAAATTCATATTACTTCAATACCCAGTAAATAGTTTGGAGGTATTAGAAGAGATTGATCAAGAAAGAGATATTATATTATTTAATGCTAAAAAATATAATATTGAAGTAATAGATACTTATAATATTATAATAAATAATAAAAGATTTAATACATTATATTTTCCTGCTGGACACCATAACCAAATTGGTAACACTTTAGTATGCGAATATTTATATGATAATTTATAATTGTAAGTAATGTTATTGTCAGTTGTTGTTCCTATATTTAACGAAGAGAAAATTGTATTTTCTGAATTAAAAAATTTTACAAATAGTCTTTCTAAAATTTTAGATGATAAAGATTGGGGCTTTATTATCATAAACAATGGAA
>MDTD01108937.1_pt1 | contig 10032 bp, 9 predicted proteins | sample 811221 | NCBI WGS metagenome assembly MDTD01 (sample SAMN05326646, study PRJNA326480) | marine metagenome | isolation source: seawater | place: Pacific Ocean: South West | collected 2011
AAAAGGTGAGCCAGATTGCCATTTTTCATTTTCCGGTCTGAAAACAGCTTTTGCGCAACGGTGGGCACAGGCAGTGGCGGTAGGCAACGAGAATGTGAATGACTTTGCAGCCAGCTTGCAACAGGCAATAACGGTCAGCCTGTGTGACAGGGTAAAACAAGCACTGGTTCGTTTTGCTGATTCCCAGAATGAACGCCGTATGGTCATTGCAGGTGGTGTGGCCGCGAATCAACAAATCGGCACAACGCTGAAAACGCTCGCTAATGAACATGGTTTTGAAGTCTTTATTCCCCCTGCAGCGCTCTGCACAGATAATGGGGCGATGATTGCTTGGGTCGGACATGAATATAAAATAGCAGGCAAAACCAGCTCCCTTTCCTTTGTGCCGCGTCCCCGATGGCCTTTGGACGAGACCGCGTCGCCGCCGCCAGGCCGCGGCGTGCGCAACTGATAAGTAATATTTTTTATCTAAACAAAGACTGTTAAAGTTAAGAACGAAATTGACAAATTGGAAAATATGACACAAACGCAAAAGATCATCATCATGGGTGGCGGCAGCTGGGGGGCAGCCCTCACCCATCAATTACGCAAGAATGCAGCTCTTGATTGCCAAATTCTGGTTCGATCGCAACAGACAGCTGTTAATCTTGCCGCTGGCCATATCCGACAGCTGCCTGAAGTAACAGGATTGGACAACTTTCAGGTAACAGATGACGAAAGCTGTCTTCAGACCGCTGATTTGATTTATCTTGCGCTTCCTGTATCGGCACATGAGGAGAGTTTCAAAATAATAAGCGCCTTTGCTCCTGCGGACATACCGATTGTGCTCTGTGCAAAAGGTCTGATTTCTGATCCGCATAAAGGCGGGCTGTTTCTACCTGAATATGCCCGCACCCATCTTGTCAGCCGCCCACTGGCCATGCTAACCGGCCCATCCTTTGCTGATGAGGTTCTATGGGATCTGCCTACCGCGCTGTTGGCAGCAAGCGACAAAGCTAATGTGTCTGCGCAGATTGCGACACAGTTTTCAGCAAGCAGTATTAGGCTGTATCAGGGCAGTGATATAATCGGGGCGGCACTAGGCGGTGCGGTCAAAAATGTCATAGCCATTGCGGCGGGCATCTGTGCAGGCCAGGCTCTTGGCGATAATGCAAGGGCCGGACTGATTACAAGGGGTCTTGCTGAAACAGCACGTTTGGCCAGCCGGCTGGGTGCGGAAAGTCGCACTATATCCGGCCTGGCCGGGATGGGAGATCTGGTTTTATCCTGTTCCGGGCCACATTCACGCAATATGGCGTTTGGCTTTGCTCTGGGCAATGGTAAGCCTGTACCCTCGTCACTAGCAGAAGGCCGGTTTTCGGCAGCAATATTGAGAGCGCGCGCAAAATATGAGTCCATTGAACTGCCGATATGTTTTGCGGTAGATGATATTGTGAATGGCGGTGCAAATATTCACACCCGGATCTCAGCGTTGCTGTCCCGGCAGGCCATGAAGGAATGAGCAGCAAGGTAAATTAAGTTTGATAGACGAAAGGCGCAGCAATGGCATATTGGTTATTTAAATCAGAGCCCGGAACATGGTCATGGCAGGACCAGCTTGCAAAAGGAGATGAAGGCGAAGGTTGGGATGGCGTTCGTAATCATCAGGCTGGCAACAATATGAAAGCTATGCAGATTGGCGATCTCGGTTTTTTTTATCACTCTGTCAATGAAAAGCGTATCGTCGGCATTGTAGATGTGATCAAAACTTGGCATCTGGACCCCACTGATCCGACAGGCCGATTTGGAATGGTTTCTGTAAGGGCCATCAAGGATATGCAGACACCTGTCAGTCTGACAGATATTAAAGCTGAATCTCGTCTGGCTGAGCTGGCCCTTGTCAAACAATCACGATTATCTGTTGTGCCTGTGTCAGAAGAGGACTGGCGGTTGATTCTGGCGATGGGAAATACACGCTTGTAGGCGAGTTCAGGCCTGTTGGCGTTCGCGATAAATGAGATACAAATTGCGCAAATAGATAAACAGGCCAAGACCCTGCCCACAGATAATCACAGGATCCTTGCGCCATAACGCATATAAAAACAGTATGAGCCCCCCACCAATCGAAAAATACCAAAAGGCCAGCGGGATCACAGATCTACCTTCACCCTCAGATTTTAGCCACTGTATGATAAACCGCATAGCAAAAAGGCCCTGACCTCCAAAGCCAATAATAATCATCAGCTGTTCTGGGTGTGTCTCCAGAGTTTCTGGCAAAAATGGCAGAACTGTAAGAAGCCCCCGCCCAAGTAGGAGCGCCGTTTCACCAATGATAAATGAGATTGCATCCAGCATGCTCAGCCTTTCTGTGCCGATTTTTGTCTGACTGCGGATGCAGCTTTTGCCGCAGGTTTTTTGCCTGAGCGTGATTTTGGGTTTTTATTCAGCACCTGTTCAGTCGAGAATTTTTCAGTCACATTACCGGGATCAGAGCGTCTGCGCATCAGCCAGATCACCCCAAATAAATCTGCAATCCCGACAAAAAGACGGTCAAGAATGCCGTATTTGGACTTACCGGCTGTGCGCGCGCGATGACCGACAGGGACCGCAACAACCCTACCGCCCTCACCCCGTATAAGTGTCGGCATAAATCTGTGCATATGGTTGAAGAAAGGCAGACGCATAAACAGGTCACGATCGACAATCTTTATACCACAGCCACTGTCTGGATGATCATCACCAAGCAGTGCGCGGCGGACAGAACGGGCAAAGGCAGATGCCCATCGACGCATGCCTGTATCTTTGCGCGCCACGCGCACGCCGGCCGCCATCCCCTGTGCAGGTCGGATAGTCAGCAAGGCAGATTCAAGAGCAGGCAGGTCAGAGGGGATGTTCTGACCATCACCATCCAGCACTGCGATCAGCGGCGCGCGCGCCTTGTAAAGGGCTGTCCGCAAGGCTGCAGACTGGCCCGTGCATCTTTCATGGGTCAAAACCCGCAATTGCTTGATTGCAGCAGCAGCGTTGTTTAGTTCATCAGCCGTTCCATCATCACTGCCGTCATTCACATAGATTATCTCAAAAGGCCTATCCGCATATACAGCTGCAATTTCGTCAATTAATTGCCTGATATTTCCCTGTTCATTCATCACAGGCACAAGAACCGAGATATCTGGGGTGGCGGTTACTGGCATGGTGATTTTAGTCCGGTAAACTTCTATTCAATCTGCTTAAAATGTTAAGGTAACATCCTATACCGGCTGAGTCCTTCAAGGTCAATGAGGCGCAACCTTTATAATGTTTTTCAAAGGCTGGAGCGCTGATATAAGATCAGTTCAACATCCCGGCCGCGTGAAATATTAAACCCGCTGACACGAGCTGAGCTGACCAAGCTTAAACCTAACTTATCAGCTAAGCCTAGAAAAGCCTGTCGTTCTGACTGCTCAACCACAGCGAGACCATCTTTTGAGTCAGCCATAAATACAGCCGCCTCATCCGCATTCAGCAGCAGAATATCGCGACCAAGGTGAAAAACAGCTGATGGTTCATGATAGCCAATAAGGCTAATAATTGCCGGCTGGTTAGGCAGCCTTTTAATTTCCGCGGCAAGACGGCTGGAAATATGAATGGCAGACGCCCCAGCAACAACACCGGCAATGGCAATTATATGTGCAAGCGCACCGCAACCCAGGACAACCAGAATATCTCCCAGCCGATGATGCTGTCGCCAGAGCCATAAACGCCAAAGACTCATAGCAATCAGACAGGCTGTGACTAGGGCAAATAGAAAGGCGCGGCCACCTGTTACACCTCCAAAGCGAACAGACGCCCAAAGAAGAGCTGCGACCAACACCAATCCACATATGCTCGCTAGAAACATAAACCCTTCAGAAATCCACCGTGTCAGACGTGTTCGCTGCGGCATTCTGCTACACAACGCGTGACTTATTAACAATGCGAGAGCGGGCAGGGCAGGCAGAATATAGTGGGGCAATTTGGTCGGAACAAATTCAATGACCAGCCAATAACCTACGAACCAGGCTAGACAAAATCGGGCAGCATCCCCAGTAATAAGCTGGCGGCCAAGACCAGCAATATGACCAGCAAAAGCCAAGCCAGGCCAGAACAGCACCCCCAACAAAGCCAGATATGTCCCTGGTGGCGCACCATGTGATTCCTGCGCTGACTGAACTTTGGACAGAAAATCACCCTTGATTGCAATGTCTAGAAAAGCTCCGTCTGTTGCTGAGCTGACCGCAATTGCCCAGGGTAGAACAAGGCAGCAGACCACAAGGAGGCCTTTAAACAACTGCAGCTTTTTCAGCCAACCAACATGCCGATCAAGCCCGCATAAAACTAAACAGCTTGTCATTGCAAGAAGCGGGCTGATAGGCCCTTTGACCAAAATACCAAGAGACATACAAACCCAAAATGCCAAACAAGGCGGACGCTCCTCCTCATTAAACCTGTTTTTGTAAATCCGCCATAACATTAATTGCTGGACAAGCAAAACCATCAGAAGGACTGAATCTGTTTTAGCCAGATGGGCTTCAGCAATAAGCAAGGGTGAAGAGGCTAAGAGCAACACTGCTATCAGCCCTTGTGCAGGTCCGGACGAGGACGGCCAGAGAGATTGGCTGAACCGGAAAATCAGAACGAGGCTGAGCAAAAACCCTACCAGGCTGGGCAGGCGGTAGCTGGCAATATCTGCCTGCCCAAACAAAGTGGCACAAACAGACTGAAGCCAGTAAATTCCAATAGGCTTTTTTGCCCGTAACTCATCCATAAAGCGCGGCGTGATATAGTCGCCACTGGCCAGCATCTGTTTACTGGCCTGTGCAAACCGTGCCTCATCCCTGTCAATCACACCAAGGGTCTGATGACCAATCAAAATACCAAAAGCCAAAACAGACAGAAGAATCCACAAGGTTGAGCGGCGATGGACCCATCCGGCCAGCTGGGTGTGCCAAGAAGCAGCACTCTGTTTTGATGTGGATGACATGGGCTGGAGGTATCGCTTTTGAAGATTTGACCAGACGATTATCAGTAAATTTTATTTGAATTTAGCCTATATCTGAAGCCGAGACTAGTGATATAAAAACACGGTCAAGCAAGCTAATTATCAGAAAGAGCAACGGGCCAGAAGTTTACCCTTTTAGATGAGAGGCGTCTAACCGCATTCATGGGCGGCTGCTCAGGCCATAAATGGATTAATCACGGTCACGCTCCTAGTCTGTAACGAAAGAACGTAACAGAATGACAACCATCTCAGCTGCACACGCTTCCTAAAGTCATATCAAGCGATTATCATGCCCGGTGATGATCTCAAACATACAGCTAGCTTTTTAGGGCGGCAAGCACCTTGCACATGCATAATGGGATGATTACAGCGTTTTCTGTATTTGCTTGGCTTGTCATTCTATCGTCAACTAACTTTTTTAATCCACATCATCTTGACGGGTTACTGTTTGCATTTATTCTTTATTTAATTATCCGCGGTATCTATCTGGCTGTAAGTCTGCCCTCTGTTATGAACTTTGCAAAGGCAAGTAGCAAATAAGGCCTGACTAAAACACCGCATCTTCTCTCCCAAACAGGACCATGTGATATGACAATATTTTCCTGCCGAACTGGACTGACAGCCCCGAGTGAAGTCAGCATGCCACTTTTTATCGTGCAAAAGGATCAATTAGATGCCTTTGTCACCGCTCAGGGTGAGAGCCAAAAAAACTGGCTGAAGGCGACAAATTTCAGAGCAAAAGCAGGCCAGTTTACCTGTCTGCCTGACCAGAATGGCGGCATGAGAAGCGGTGTAGTTGTGATGGGTAAAACGCCTCTGTGGGATATTGCCAAGGTAGCTTGTAATCTTCCACCAGGTAGCTGGCACCCTGACTTTACCTTTGCAGCAGATATAGCTGTTAGTGACATCCAACTGGGCTGGGGGCTAGCCCAGTACCAGTTCGCACCTCATAAGACAAAAGAGGCTAACAAAACTTTGCCTCTATTAGCTTTGAGCGATAAGGCTGTCTGCACAGATAGCTCTGCACTTGTTCTGGGTACACACATTGTCCGTGAAATGGTAAATATGCCTGCAAATCAAATGACGCCGGCTGGCATTGAGCAAGTTGCGCGTGAAATTGCACAAGCCTATTCTGCCCGTTTTTCTGTGGTCAGCGGTGAGTCGTTAGAAAACTATGCCCCTGCCTTGCATATTGTTGGCCGGGCTGCGGAGATCAAACCCCGCATGATAGAGCTGCAATGGGGTGACAGCGGCCCTGTGATCACGCTGGTAGGAAAAGGCATCAGCTTTGACAGTGGCGGGCTGGATATCAAGCCGTCAAAAGCAATGGAAATCATGAAAAAGGATATGGGAGGTGCTGCCCATGTGCTGGGAATTGCAGCTGCGCTGATGACAGCCGGCGTAAACTGCCGGTTGCGGGTGCTGATCGCAGCTGCTGAAAATGCAATTTCTGCTCACGCCATGCGCCCACTTGATGTGATTGAAACAGCAGCCGGAATTCCTGTTGAAGTCGGCAACACAGATGCAGAAGGAAGACTTGTGCTTGCTGATGCGCTATATCATGCCCTGCATGATGATGATCATCCAAAACCCGACTTCCTGCTTGATTTTGCCACACTGACGGGGGCCGCCCGCGTTGCATTGGGCACCGAATGTCCTGCCCTTTTCTGTAACCAGTCAAATACCGCCCGAGACATGATGGATCTTGGTGAGGATGTTGATGACCCGGTGTGGCAGCTGCCTTTATTTGATGCGTATGATCGCTATCTTGATGCTGGTCAGGCAGGCCTTTCCAGTACAGGAAATGCAGGCGGTTATGGTGGGGCTATCACAGCAGCTTTATTCCTGCGCCGTTTTACAGGCAAACAGGTGAACTGGGCCCATATTGATGTAATGGCGTGGAATTTATCTGCACGGCCAGGGCGGCCCAAAGGCGGCGAAGCTATGGGACTGCGAACCAGCTTTGCTTACATCAAACAGCTCGCCAACGCTAATCAGTAGCCTCTGACCTTGTCGACAATGTGTTCAGGTTGACCTCCTGCCAGCACTGTTGAAATGGCCTGAGCAACTTGATCAGCAGCTGTATCAGGGTTGGTTTGCGCAGCAACATGAGGCCAGATCGCAATGCGGGCTTCTGTCCAGAACGGATGCGTATCTGGCAGCGGTTCTTCAACAAATACATCCAACGCTGCCCCAGAAAGATGACCTGTACGGACGGCGTTCAACAGGGCATCTTCCTCTACCTGATGACCACGTCCAGCATTGATAAAATAAGACCCAGCCGGCATCGCCGCAAAAACATCGGCTGAAAATAAGTTTTTTGTATGCACAGTCAATGGCAAAATACAGATATGGGCCACACAGCTAGAAACTATATTTCGAAACCCTTGCTCACCGTGATGTGTCTGTACAGATAGCCCTAAATCACGGGGGCGGCGTGACCAACCCTGAACGGCAAATCCAAGCGCGGTCAGTCGGTGGGCAATCACACTGCCAATTGCTCCAAGCCCATAAACCGCAACAGGCATCTGTTCTGTCTGACGTTGAGGCAGAACGTCAAACCGGCGTTCTGCAGCGGCCAGTCTGTAGGCCGGCCCATCACGTAAATGGTCTAGTAAGGCCAGTACCACCCAGTGCGACAGCGCATGTGACATATTGGGGTCAACGAGCCGCACCACAGGCACATTATTAGGCAGATATGGATCACTGAATAAATGGTCAACACCCTGACCAAGAGAGACAATAAGGCGCAACTGGTTCAGCTGGCGCAAGCGTCCTGCAGGTGGAAGCCAGACCAGCGCGATTTCAGCATCTTCCGCCTGTGGGGCGGACAGCGGCACCAGTCTGATATGCTCCAGGCGTGCGGTTAGGCGTTCTGCCCATAAGGTCTGTTTTTTAGTCTCTGGCGTGCCATCATGATAAGCAATGGTAATCATCTTAACTGTGCAGGCTTTCAATTTAGTTTATTGTAAGTCCATTTAGCTGATCGCATCAAGGGCAGCTTTATGCAGCTCAAGCGTTGCCGCCACCAAAAGCGAGCCGTCAGAGGATAAATCAGGCGGCTGCCCGGACCAGTCTGTGACAATAGCTCCAGCCCCCTTTAAAACCGGGATCAAAGCCATAAAATCATGGATTGCTAATTGATGTTCCATCACCAGATCAAGATGCCCTGCGGCTAAAAGCGCATAATTATAACAATCACCGCCATAGTGAGTTGAGCGGCAGGCCTTGCCCAATCTGTTAAACCTTTCCAGACCTTCAATTGTGAATGCCTCTGGGCTAGTGGTTGCAATCTGAGCATGGTCAAGCTTGCAGCAGCTGCTGACAGATAGAGCTGATTGTGCTGACCCAGTAACAAGGTAGCTGCGCTGGTCTTGGGTTAAATAAGTTTCATTAAGGGCCGGCATGTCAATAAGACCAGCAAACGGTTTGCCATCGCGGGCAACACCAACAAGGGTGCCAAATAAGGGTTTGCCAATCACAAAGGCACGAGTCCCGTCGATTGGATCAATCACCCAGCAGATTTGTCGGTCTGCAACACCACCCTGTTCTTCCCCAATAATCGCATGTTCAGGAAAGGCGGCCAGAATAGCCTGTCGCAATTCAGTTTCAACAGATTTATCCGCAATAGTAACCGGGCTGTCATCAGCTTTTTGCTCAACGGAAAAGTCAGAACGGAAATACTGGTCAATCAAAGGGCGGCTGAGGGCAGGAAGCGTCGCCAAAAACGCATCTATTTGTGACCTATCCAGACTCTTATCTGTCATTGGGCCTCTGCGGCTATCTCGTCACTAGTTGGCAACGCTGCTGGCTGATCTGCCTGACCACGCAAATAAGCAATCAGATTGGCTCTGTCTGCCGGCTTCTTCAAGCCAGCAAAATTCATTTTTGTGCCTGAGATGTAGACTTTTGGCTTATAAAAGAATTGGTTCAGTGACTGATAATCCCATGCCCCGCCAAACCCGGCCAGTGCTTCAGAATAAGCATAGCCATCGATTTGACCCTTACCTGTATTTACAATGTTCCACAGGGCAGGCCCAACCTTGTTCTTACCACCCTTGTCAAACACATGACAGGCTGTGCATTTCTTAGCAACTTTCTGCCCAGCAGCAATATCAGCATCAGCCAGCATAGCTAAAATAGGTTCAGGACCAACAGGTGTTGCAACGGAGGATGAAGAGGCAACCTGCTCGGTGGTTTGAATCGGATAAGAATTTTCCGCCAACTTCTGATGCGGAACTAGGATTTCTGCAATTTTATATCCGCCCAAAGCGATTAGGCCAGCCATAAGAAAACCAGCTGCGGCCTTATTGAATTTTAAATCATCCATACTTTTGCATTCCCCAGAACTTTAAAAGGACAGGTATATCCATGTTCAACCTGATTATCTTTCCCACTTAAAAGCACCTGCGGCCAAAGCAGGCGTTCCTCATGAGTGTTGTGATACCGCAATTTTTAGATTGTCTCAAGTCCTGAAGGCCAATCAGCATTGGTCATTTTTCTTTGCCAGCCAGCCCAAAATATGAAACCTTATGTTCAGTTTAATTAGCAATTTCATTGATTTAAAAAACAGCCCGTTATGACAACTGATATTCTCACCCTTATCCCTGCTCGCATAAGTGCAGCAAGACTCCCAAGAAAACCACTACTTGAAATTGCTGGTAAACCTATGATTTGCCATGTGTGGGAAAAGGCCGTGAAAGCTGATCTGGGGCCTGTATTTGTAGCTACAGACAGCTCAGAAATTGCTCAAACTATTGAGGCAGTTGGTGGGCAGGCGGTATTGACAGCTGCGAGCCATCCCTCAGGATCCGATAGAATCTATGAGGCATTATGCCACATAGATTCTAAAGGCCGGTATGAGGACGTCATTAATCTGCAGGGCGATTTACCTGAACTGGATCCGGCGCTGTTGGGAAAGTTGGCTGAGATGCTGCGTGACCCAAACTGGGACTTAACCCCCCTTGCCGCTCCCGCCAGTCAAGAAGAGGCTGTCAAATCACAGATTGTTAAAGCTGTTGTCAGCTTTACAG
>MDTD01158216.1_pt1 | contig 10032 bp, 5 predicted proteins | sample 811221 | NCBI WGS metagenome assembly MDTD01 (sample SAMN05326646, study PRJNA326480) | marine metagenome | isolation source: seawater | place: Pacific Ocean: South West | collected 2011
AAGGGGTAGAGCCTCCGCATGGGACGGAGGGAAGGGTGACTGGCCTCCAGGGCGTTTCCCGAGACGTGGCAGTCGGGGAGGAGGGCAATACGGCAACTCAGTTCTTCTTTGCGAGGGAGAGGCAAATCACTTCCGTGTCGTTGCGGATGAAGACGCACTTGTGGGCGTAGGCGGGGTGGGACCAGACTATGCGGCGTTGCCGGAGATCGGCCCCGTTGGGCTCGATGACGTGGGCCCGGTCAATCTCCTCGTAGCCGTTGACGGAGAGCCGGGCGATGGCGAGGTCGCCTTTCTCGGTGAAGAGGAAGTAGCGGTCCTCGTGCGGGGTGACGAAGACCGTTCCCCACCGGGTCGGTCCGTCGAGGGCGATGGGTTCGAGGGACTCCCAGACCCGCTTGCCGGAGAGGGCCTCCATGCAGCGAAACTGTCCGTAGCTGCAGGCCCCGAAGAGGTGACCATCCCTGAGGACCATGGTGTTCATGATGCCGTGGAGATGGGTGGTCTGCCGCTCGCTGGCCTTGTTGGTGCGGTAGACGATGTCGGGGGTGCCGTTGTTCTTCTTCAGGCGGAGGAGCAGGGAGCCGTTGTAGAAAGAGGAGAGGAAGAGGTGCTCCTCGTCGATCATCTGAGGCATGGGAATGGTGAGGCCAAAGCGAATCTTCCACGGGATGGTCCAGAAGCGTTTCCCGGTGGCCGGATCGAGGGCGTTGACGCTCTCGGGATGCCAGATGATGAGCAGGTCGCGGCCCGCATGTTTCACGATGCGGGGGGGGCAGTAGCCCGGTTGTCTCGCGCTCAGGGCACGCCAGACTTCCTTGCCAGTCTCCTTGTTAAAGGCGACCGCGGTGGTGCCGTCCCCGGCAGCGAGGCAGATGAGGAGATCCCCGTGGATGAGGGGAGAAGCGGCAAAGCCCCAGGTCTGGGTCTTGGCCTGGAAGCGTTCCTTGAAGTCGTGTTGCCAGAGTTCCCGTCCGTCCTTGGTCGCCCGACAGACGAGGAGTCCCTCGGCGCCGAGGGTGTAGACCCGCTCTCCCTCCACGAGGGGAGTGACGCGGGGGCCGGCAGGGTAGGACATGGTGTAGGCGCAGTCGTAGGATTTCTCCCACACGATCTTCCCGCTGGCGGCCTCGAGGCAGAGGAGGCGTTCCTTGCCGGCCTGGGCCCCGGTGCGGGCAGACTCGCGCTTGGCTCCCGCACTGCGGTCGACTTCGCGGTCCATGAGGTAGACCCGTTTGCCGGCCACCGCCGGACCGGCGTAGCCCCTTCGGATGGGCGTGCGCCAAAGCACCTTGGGGCCGCCCTCGGGAAATTTGTCGAGGATTCCCGTTTCGCGCCAGACGCCATCATGCCGGGGGCCGAACCACTGGGGCCAGTCATCGGCGGGGGAGGCGAGGCTCGAGGCGATAAGGAGGAGGCAAATGAGTCTCATGGCGGGCTTCAGGTTACAGGATTCCGGGCTCTTTGCCATTATCCAATGGCAGGCAGGATCGACTATGTTACCCTTCACCCAGCCCGGAGGTTCCATGGACGTAACCAACAAAAGCAAGAAGCCCCTGATCGTGCCGTTACCCGGCGGTAAACGCTTGTTTCTTTCTCCCGGAAAGACGGGGCAGGTTTCGCCAAAGGCGTTGGACCACCCCCCGGTGGCAAAGTTACTGGAGGCAGGGGACTTGGAATCAGTCGAGGGATCACATGGTCCCAGAAGCCGGGGAGGGGGCAAAGTTAGTGGGCCCTCCGGTGGGGCGTCCGCTCCCAAGGGAGGATCTGGTGCGGCTCGTCAATCGGGTGACCGATAGGGTGTATTGTGTCTGCGGCGAGGGGGGAGGCCTGCCCACTCAGGATGGCTGGTTATTTTCCTGATCTTCGCAGGGATGCTCCGTGCGCGAGTGCGAAGTCGATACGGTGTCGGGTGCTGTCCACCCTGGCTACTGTCAATCGAAGGTGGCTTCCGAGTTTAATGAGACGGTTTGAACGACGGTTCAGAGCCTGCTGACGAGCAGGGTTCAGGCCGTAGGTTCTCTTGTTGAGGAGTCGGCGGGGGATGAGGCCGCTCATTCCAAGTTCTTCAATATCGACGAAGATCCCGAAGTGAGAGACCTCAGTAACGAGCCCGGTCCAGATCCGCGGATTGTCCCTCCGGGCCTCGCTTTTAAGATACGCGCACAGGCGGGAGCGTTTACTGTCGCGCTCCGCCTCACTGGAAGCCCTTTCGGTGGAAGAAAGGTGGGTTGCGACCTTCTTGAGTTCTTTGGGGCGGGTGGTGATTGAGTCAAAGAGTGCCCGGTGAACAAGGAGGTCGGCGTATCGCCGGATGGGAGAGGTAAAGTGCCCGTAATATTCCTTGGCGAGACCGTAATGGCCCAGTGGGTGGGTAGTGTAGCGGGCCCGGGGGAGGGTGCGCAGGAAGCCAATCCGCAGAGCTGGTCCAGCAGAGGATTTGTCCAGTCTTTCCATGAGTCGCTGGAGTTCCTTCCGGTCGTTCAGGTCGCCGCAGGGAATACGGTGAAGTCGCAGGGTGTTCCGGAATTCCTGAAGGCGTCGGGGGTCGGGGTGTTCATGGACACGATGAAGAGTCGGGCGCTGCAGTTGAGTCAACCGGGTGGCGACGGTTTCATTGGCGAGGAGCATGAATTCCTCGATGAGTTGATGGGACCGGTCGTTGGTGACCTGCTCGATCGATGTGATACGCCCCTGTCGATCAAGACGAAGGAATGTTTCGGGGGAAGAGAACTCCAGGGAGCCGGATCTGAGGCGGCGCGCCCGGAGCTTCCGGGCAAGTTGATCTGCGTCCTGGATCATGCGATCAAGCCGGTTTCTGGCCTTGCCGGAGATAATGGCCATGGCCTGCTGATAGGTGTAGCGACGTCGAGAGCGGATAACTGCAGGAGAGAAGCGGGTTCGTAGGACACGTCCCTCCGGGGAGAGGAGAATCTCCACGCACTTCGTCAGGCGATTGACCCCGGGTAGCAGGGAGCAGAGGTCGTTGCTCAGGCTCTCAGGAAGCATGGGGATTACGCGGTCGGCAAGGTAGGTGGAGTTGCCCCGCGTTCTCGCTTCCCGGTCCAGAGCAGATCCCGGTTTCACATAATGGGAGACATCTGCGATGTGAATCCGGAGGTCCCAGTCGCCCCTGTTAGTCTTTCTGAGAGAGAAGGCATCGTCAAAATCGAGGGCAGAGTCAGGGTCAATGGTGATGACCGGGTGGGAACGGCAGTCCGTGCGGTTGGTCAGGTCGCGTTCCGGAATGCTACTCCCGAGGCGTCCGGCCTCCTTCATGACGGGACGGGGAAATCTTTCGCGGAGCGGGGCTCCCGGCCGGGAGCGTAATGAGGGTTTCATAACAGGAATAATCTTCAAATTGGACCTGTGCGCGGAGCGGACAGGGAGATTGCGCGATAGCGCAGGGGTAGAGGTGCAACCGGCAGAGAGGCTCAGTGCGGGACCCGACTGGCGGGTCGTCAAGGCTTCCAGATGAGAAGCTGAGGGAAGGGTGACAGTGAGAAAGGGGAATGCAAGGCCAAAGGCTTCCGGTTATTTACCCTTGATGACCCGTCCGCTTTTTTTGTGTGTCCATGTGAAGGACTTATGGTCGAAGCGGAAGGCCTTCTTGCTCATGGCGGGAGCTGCGGGAGAAGAAGGGATCCATTTCCTGATCTCGCCTAGAAGGTGCCTGCTGGCGGGTTGATTTACGAGATTGGTATGCTCCTGGGGGTCGTTCTGGTGGTCGTAAAGTTCCCATTCCCCGGAAGTGTAGTGAATGGCCCGGTAGCGTGAGGTGCGAATAGCGACGTGCCCGGACTCCTCGATGGTGATGGCTGGTTGCTTACGGGGCTTTGTGGGGTCGTGCAACCATGGGAGCAGGCTGATTCCGTCGAGGTTCTCCAGAGGGCTGAGATTGCAGAGGTCGATCAGAGTAGGAAAGAGGTCTACGAGACTGACTGCCTCGGTGCAGCGTTGACCAGGTTTGCCTGTTCCGGGGGCGCTGATCAGGAAGGGAATACGCGTAGCCTCTTCCCAGAGGGTGCGCTTGTGCCAGTGCCCTTTTTCCCCGAGATGCCATCCATGATCGGACCAGAGGACAATAATAGTGTTCCGGTTGGCCTCGCTGTTCTGGAGGGCGGTGAGAATGCGTCCGACGAGGGCGTCGGCAAAAGAGATGCTGGCGAGGTAATGACGTATGGCACTACGCCATTTGCCAGTCTTGCGAAGGCGGGAAAGGTCACCGCTCTTGCGCTTAGCGAGCGCTCGCCCCGGTTGAGGGATGTCCTCGAGGTCGGAAGGAAGGTCCTCGGGAACGAAGATATCCTCAAGGGGATACAGGTCGAGGTAGTTCTGGGGAACATACCAGGGCAGGTGGGGGTGGAAGAGACCGCATGCCAGAAAGAATGGCTTGCCCGCCCCTTGCTGGGGAAGAGTGGAGAGATAATTCACCGCGTATTCGGCAACGAGGGTGTCATCATATTTGTCCTCGGCGATTGGAAGGACTCCCCAGTCTGCTTCACCGGAGTAGAGCTTGATGCCGGAGTAGGGAAATTCAGGAGGGCGGGCTTTAGCAGCAGTCCAAGGGTAGAGGGGAGAGCCATGCCTGATCCACCCATTATCATTAAAGAAGTTGCGCTGGAACTCGTCCCACTCGCTTGGGGGATTGTTGCCTGCGGTGTGGTGGTAGATCTTTCCGCTACCAATGGCATGGTAGCCGTTTTCACGAAAGTGAACCGGGATGGTGCGCAGGTTGGGCCGGTTTGGTTTCCACCAGTGCTGATTGTTGTAGATCCCGGTCGAGGTGGGAAGAAGTCCGCTCAGAACGGAGGCCCGACTGGGACAGCAGACCGGGGCGGTGCAGTGGGCATTGGTGAAGATAGTGCTCCGGGTCGCCAGGCGATCGAGATTTGGAGTATGGACCTTGCCGGGGTAGCCACCGAGGAACCCAACCCAGTCGTTGAGGTCGTCAAGGGCGATGAAGAGGACGTTCTTTTGCAGGGGTTTTCCAAGAGGGTTAGCTGGTAGATAACCCGGGAGGAGGATGACGAGGGTCAGCAGGATGCGAAACATCCCCGCAAGCCCAGCACCAGAGTGTGCACGAGGCAAGATTTGCTTGGGCCGCGGAGGTTGACTCGGGGTCCGGTTTTCGCGATTCTTTTGCAGCCTCCTGTGTATAGATCGTTTTTTATTGCCGCCTTTGCAGTTCTTTCCATTTCTGCCTCGGTAGAGGCCCAGTTCAGTTTTACGGATAGGACAAACCTGCTGAAAGACCCGTCCCGTAGTGGAGCGCCCATGGCGGTGGTCGATATGAACGGTGATGGGCGGGATGATCTGGTTCGCTTGCATGAAACCGATCGTCTGATGATCGACTATCAGAATGAGCCCGGGCAGTTGTTTTCAGCATACGACTACGGAGAGGTCCCGCGTGGTTCAATATGGGCAGTCTGTGCAGCAGATGTAGACCGCAATGGCTTTAATGACCTCTTTGTCGGGCCTTCGTCCGGGGGAGCCTTTCTTCTCATGGCAGGTAGAGGTGGACCGCCCTATCTTCTGGAGGATTTACCGGACCGTGATATCTTCGTGCAGGGTTCAATTTTTGCGGATTTTGATAACGATGGGAATATCGACCTGTTCGCCTGTGATGATAATGATGACAATCACCGGTATCGTAACAGCGGGGCGGGTAAATTTCTTCTGGAGCCTGGATTGGTAGGCGGATCCCTTCCTTCGAGTGTTTCCAGTGGAAACTACGCCATCATCGAGACCGACTACGACAACGACGGTCACCGTGACGTCTATCTTTCCAAGTGTCGCCTGGGGGTGACGGACTCCGCAGACAGGAGGCGCATCAACAGGATGTTCCGCAATGATGGAAGTAATAGCTACGCGGATGAAGCTCCAGCTGCGGGCCTGGACGATGGGGAACAGTCATGGTGTGCGGATTTCGCTGATATTGATAACGACGGGGACATGGATTGCTTTATTCTCAATCACGGATCTGGCACATCCAAGTTGCTGGAGAATAATGGATCCGGAGAGTTCACTGATATCAGTGCGAGCGCTGGCCTCGGGGGAATAAACTATTTCGGGATCCAGGCTCTCTTTCGTGATTTTGACAACGACACCTTTGTAGACCTGCTTGTGACGGCTACGAATCTCGGAGGGTCGGCGGCAACCTACCGACTCTACCGCAACAATGGGGACAAGTCGTTCAGCAGAGTCCCCAACGTGCTGAGCGTTAGTGGTGGGAGTCCGGTCTCCCATCTGCATTCCTGTGCCGTTGGGGACTTCAACCACGATGGGTTTGTCGATATTTTCGGAGGGAGGGGAACAGTTTACAACGAGCCCTCGGATGAGGCCCGGGATCTCATGTTCCTGAACGATGGGAATACCAACCATTTTCTGGGAGTGAAGGTCAGGGGGCGCCTTTCAAATGCCAACGGGATCGGAGCAAGGCTGGAATTGCATGGGGACTGGGGCGTGCAGTTGCGGGAAGTGCGGGCGGGAGAAGGATACGGGATTCAGAATTCCCTCACGAAGATCTTCGGTCTGGGTGGTTCCGCGCGGATCGCAAAGTTGGTGGTAAAATGGCCGTCAGGAATTACTGAGGAAATTCTTGAGCCTGAAGCAGATCAGTTCCTCGAGGTCACGGAAGGTGACACCTGGAATGCGCAAGATTTTGCCACGCCTGTCATCACTAGTCCACTTGCCGCAAGGGTTGTCGTTAATGAGCCTTTCCTCTACCGGGTTTCCACTAGCAACCTGAGTCTGTCGTATGACTTGGTAAGTGCGCCTCCAGGGATGACGATTGATACGGAGAGCGGAGTGCTAAACTGGCTTCCTGATTCAGAAGGGGTGCGAACCGTTGAGATTCAGGCCGTGAATCCGGCGGGGACGACAACGGAAACATTATCCATTACGGTGGATCTTGCCCCGCCTCCACCTGACTTCGCCTCGGCCGTCAATAATGGTGACCTTGTGTTTTCAACGATCGAGGATGCCTGGTACGTGCAGGAAGAGGAGAGTCGCAGGGATGGGCAGGCCCTGCGTAGTGGGGATGTAGGAGATAACGGACGGTCTTATGTGGAGACCGAGGTTAATGGTCCGGGGATGCTGGAGTTCTGGTGGAGGGTATCCTCAGAAGCAAATTTCGACCAACTGGTCTTTCGCGTCGATGGGGGACGGGTGGAGGATATCAGTGGGGAGACCGGATGGAGGTTGGTTTCGTATGAGGTGCCGGAGGGAAGTCACAGGTTGCGCTGGTCGTATGAAAAAGATGGCTCGGTGTCGGAAAATGATGACGCAGGATACCTTGACGAGATTTCCTGGATAGCCACGGATAGCGATGGGGATGGATTGCCTGATGACTGGGAGCGCTCCAATTTCGGAGGCCTCTCAACCGGGGCAGATGATGATCCGGATGGGGACTCGAGCAGTAACATCGAGGAATGGGCGGCCTCCACGGACCCAAACGACTCGACCTCGAGTCTTCGAATCCTGCGTGTCACGCGAGAGTCGAGTGGTGCCAGTGAAGTGATCTTCCAGAGCATACCCGGTAAACGATATGTTGTTGAGGCTTCCCGAAACCTGACGGATTTCCAAAGAGTGACTGAGGAAATCATGGCAGAGGCAGAGGTCACCACCTCCATGGTTCTGCTTTATGCTCCGGATTCTGCGGAGGATGTAACTTATGTGAGTCCCGATGCGGATGGGAGAATCCTGGTTCCGGACCAGAGTCTCAACGGGTTGTGGAGGGGCGGGGACGAAGCCGGTTTTGAGGCAGGAGGTGGAGATGTTAGCTGGTTGAGGTCTGGCCAGGGCATAGGCTATGACCAGAACCAGAGCACGTATGACCCGTTTATTGGAACCGATCTTCAGGATGTAATGTATCGAGAGCGAACGACGGCTTACCTTCGAATTCCCTTTGATGTCGACAGCCCGCTCTCGGTAACGGGTCTGATCCTGGAAGTTCGTTATGACGATGGGTTTGCGGCCTGGTTGAATGGTGTGCCGGTAGCGAGGGACAATGTCCGGAGTGGTGTGCTCGACTGGAATTCCTCAGCGCCATCCAGTCGACCGGACAGTCAGGCTGTCGTCTTCAATGAATTCGATCTCGGATCCTACTCTGAGGCACTCAGAACGGGTCGGAACATTCTGGCGCTTCAGGGGGTCAATCGTTCCTCGACGAATCGTGATTTTCTGCTGCAGGTCAGATTGCGCGGAGAGGAGAGCGAGTTGCGCAAGCCCTCGGGATATTACTTTCGTGTGCGTGTCGTGGAGTAACCGCGAAAGGGCAGCCAGAGAAGGACGAAGAGGGTCGCTCCAATAAGGACCATCCAGACGATTCTGACCGGATAAGGCCCAAGGAGTGCGACAGGAGTGGGTGCTCCGGGGACGTCATTCCCGAGGAATCCGTAGTTCCAGCCAGCGCAGGCATTGAGGGCTGATAAAATGATTACGTAGCTGAAGGTAAACAGCGAGCTCTGGAGGAGATCACGTCTTGAAGGACGGAAGTGATCTGCAAACAGAATGTGGACCAGGGCAAAGAGGATGAAGCTATGGTAGATCCAGAAGATCCAGAACCCCGGGTCTGAGGGGCCCGTGGTCGTGGTGGGGGTCAGGAAGGCCCATGCGCAGAGGGCGGACCAGAAGTAGAGGACAGCCTGGCACATCCGGGAACCCTTCAGGATTGCCAGAGCGCCAAAGATATTGGCGAGATTGCAGAACTGAAGGGGAAGACTTTGAGAGAGGTCAAGCCGCTCTGGCAGCATCCAGTAACCGGTATTGAGGACCCAGGCGCCAATGCAACCCCAGCCGATCAGGGTTCGCAGAAAGGTTTCGGGGCCTGCGCCTCCACGGCGGATGGTAATGACCAGCAGTCCCGTGGCGACTGCGATTACCGCAAGGGTTATCAAGTGAGTGAGGCTTCCGGGGTGGAAGTTTGTGCAGATCATGGAGGAGGGAGTGACAATGCGAATCGCTATCCTGTTGCCCGGGTAATGGCGGCCCGGGAGAGGAGTCGGGTGGAATCGAGAACGGGGAGAGAAGAAGAATTATCGTTCAGGATCAAGGGGAGTTCGGTACACCCAAGTACGATGGCATCGCATTGGCAGTCCTCACGAAGGCGCTCGACAATAGAGAGCAGGGCCTGGCGATCGGATTCGGTAACCTGATTGAAGACGAGCCGGTCAAAGATCAGGGAGTTGATAATTCTGCGCTCATCAACTGAGGGGGTGACAGATTCAATTCCGCATGGAATGAGCTTGTCCGGATAGACTGGTCCCTCCATGAGATATCTGGTGCCGAGAATTCCAAGGCGTTTGAAATCACGGGAGCGGGCTTCTTCTGCAACGACCTCTGCGATATGAATCCAGGGCAGGTTCGCCTCGAGGTCGGAGTGCTTCATGGCTTCATGAACCGTATTGTCCGGACAGATAATAAAATCGGCGCCCATAGCATGCAGTTTGCTGCATGACTCAAACAGCAGTTCAGCGATAGCGGGCCAGTCTCCCGCCTCGAGCAGATGGCAGTATTCCCCGAAGCTAAGGGAGTGGAGGATGATTTCAGGATGGTGATGAGAGCCCAGTAATCTTTCGCATTCAGCGGTAATGGTCTGGTAGCAAAGTGCTGCACCGGGTCCGCTGCAGGCAGCGATTCCGATTGTCTGGGACTCTCTCCAGTTTCGCACGTCAGGAGAGCTAACCCGGAAGGACGGAGCTCTCCACTGCAATTTCGGGGACTGGTAGAAGGGGCGTTCAGTGGTCCCCTGATTTTGCTGCCTTTTGTCCCGGAGGCGGGCATGTGGGAGTGATACAGGACTTCCAGCATTCCGGGTTCTTATCGTCCAAGAGGGTGACCTTGGGGATCGGTGGGGCCTCAGATCTCGAGAAAGTGATCCGATTCCCTCCGGGCGCTTGGTGGCCGTTCTTTTGAGCAGAAACAACCTATATGGGAGTGGGTTGTTCAGGATGAGTAAGCAAAGAGGTGGATTTCCGTTCGAAATTACCGGGAAATATCGATAAAACCGTTGCCTTTTTCGGATTGGCTTAC
>MDTD01071761.1_pt1 | contig 10031 bp, 7 predicted proteins | sample 811221 | NCBI WGS metagenome assembly MDTD01 (sample SAMN05326646, study PRJNA326480) | marine metagenome | isolation source: seawater | place: Pacific Ocean: South West | collected 2011
GCAAGTGGCGGAATTGGTATACGCGCTAGTCTTAGGAACTAGTGCCGCAAGGCTTAAGAGTTCGAGTCTCTTCTTGCCCACCAAAAAATTATGAAAGTAGAAATACAGTCTAAAAAGGGATTAAGAACTATATTATCAATTATTATAGACAAAAAATCTATAAAAAAAAAATTGGATGAGAGGCTATTGGAGCTACAATCTCAAGTTCAGTTAAAAGGCTTTAGACCAGGTAAAGTGCCAGCAGCAGTAATTAAGAGTCAATTCGGTAAAGCTGTTTATGGTGAAGTCATTGACAAGCTGTTAAAAGAGTCTACCTCACAAGCTCTAGCCGAGAAAAAAATTAAGGTAGCCGGCCAGCCAAAAATTGATTTAAAAACTTTTGGTGAGGGCAAAGATCTTAATTTTGAACTTCAGGTAGATTGTTTTCCTGAAATAAAACTTTCCGCATTAGAAAAATTAAGAGTCAACGACTATAAAATTAATGTTGAGAAAAAAATAATTGAAGAAAAAATAAAAGATTTAGCTAAAAATCATAAGTCCTTTGTTGAAAAAAAAGATAATGAAAAATCTGCGTTAGGAGATCAAGTTACCTTTGATTACTCTGGAACAATAGACGGAAAAACATTTGAAGGCAGCGAAGGTAAAAATGTTGTTATAGAATTAGGCAAGAATCTTTTTTTAGAAAATTTTGATAAACAAATGGAAGGTCTAAAAAAAAATGATGATAAAATTATTGAAGTAACACTACCAGCTAATCATCCAAGAAAAGAACTTGCTAACAAGAAAACAAAATTTAATTGTAAAGTTACTTCAATTAAAAAAGGTTCCCCAAGTAAAATTAATGATGAATTTGCAAAGAAGATGGGAACAAAAAATTTGGAGGAATTAAAAAAAATGATAGAAAATCAAATGTCGAGTCAATATATACAGGCCTTAAATGGTATTTCTAAGAAAGAAATTTTTGACCAATTAGAAAAAAATCATTCTATTAACCTTCCTCAAAACTTAGTAGATAATGAAATTAATCTAATGACCAAAAATTTAAAAAGAGATGAGATAGAAAAACATCGAGCAAATAATGAGAAGTTAGCTAAGTCAAGAGTAAAATTAGGATTAATTTTGAACGAGCTGGGAGAAAAAAATGATTTACGAATAAATGATGATGAAATAAAAAATGAAATTCAAAAACAAGTAAAAGGAATGCCTGGTCAAGAAAAATTGATTTTTGAATATTATCAAAATAACCCTATAGCTGCTCAAAATTTAAGAGGTTCGATGTATGAGGAAAAAGTAATAAATTTTATTAAAGGGAAGTGCAAATTAAATATAAAAAATATATCTATAGAAGAAGCTGACAAAATATTATCAAATTTTAATAATTCCAATAATCAGTCAAAAACCAATAAAACAAAAAAAACTAGTAAAGATTAATTAAATAAAATTAGCAAAAACTATTTAATAGTTGTATAAAATCTTCCTATGAGTCGCAATTATAATGATTATATGAGCAATCTTATTCCAATGGTGGTTGAGCAAACCGGCAAGGGAGAAAGAGCTTATGATATCTATTCAAGACTTTTAAAAGAGAGAATAGTTTTTTTAGTAGGGCCTGTTAACGATACAGTTGCGTCCCTAGTTACAGCTCAACTATTATTTTTAGAGTCAGAAAACCCCAACAAAGAAATAAACTTTTATATTAATAGCCCAGGTGGATTAGTTACTGCAGGTCTAGGTATTTACGATACTATGCAATATATAAACTCCCCTGTGTCTACCCTTTGTATTGGACAAGCTTCCTCAATGGGTTCTTTTTTGTTAGCAGCAGGAGAAAAGGGAAAAAGGTATTCTTTGCCTAACTCTCGAATTATGGTTCACCAACCTTCAGCAGGGTTCCAAGGACAAGCAACTGATATTCAAATACACGCGAAAGAAATTCAGTCTTTAAAAACTAGATTAAATACTATTTATTCTAAGCATACTGGTAAATCCGTTGATGAAATATCCAAAGCTCTTGAAAGAGATAATTTTATGACGCCCGATGACGCCAAAAAATTTGGTTTAATTGACTCTGTTGTGGAAAAAAGAAAATAAAGCACAATATGTTGATTACATTACAACTTCAGCTTGATCTAAACTAATCATACATTTATATTTAGATATAGTTTGATTCGTTATGTCTGATAAAAACAAAAATATTTTATATTGTTCCTTTTGTGGAAAAAGCCAACACGAGGTAAGAAAACTTATTGCTGGACCTACAGTATTTATTTGCGATGAGTGTGTTGAGCTTTGCATGGATATCATTAAAGAAGAGAGCAAAAGTTCTATAATTAAAAATCAAGACGGAGTACCAACTCCAAAAGAAATCTGCAATATATTGGATGATTACGTTATAGGTCAAAACTTTGCAAAAGAAGTATTATCGGTTGCAGTACACAACCATTACAAAAGACTTAATCACGAAACTAAAAATAATAAAGATGTGGAATTATCGAAGTCCAATATTTTATTAGTAGGCCCAACTGGATGTGGAAAAACTCTTTTAGCTCAAACTTTGGCTAGAATTTTGGATGTTCCTTTTACTATGGCCGATGCAACAACTCTTACTGAAGCAGGATATGTAGGTGAGGATGTAGAAAATATTATTTTAAAATTACTCCAAGCAGCAGATTATAATGTAGAAAAAGCTCAAAGGGGTATTGTATACATAGATGAAGTAGATAAAATTAGCAGAAAATCTGAAAATCCTTCCATAACAAGAGATGTGTCAGGTGAGGGTGTGCAACAAGCTCTTTTAAAAATTATGGAGGGAACAATCGCTAGTGTTCCACCACAGGGTGGTAGAAAACACCCGCAACAAGAATTTTTACAAGTTGACACAACTAATATACTTTTTATATGCGGAGGAGCTTTTGCCGGTCTTGAAAAAATAATTGAGATGAGAGGCAGAGGCACATCGATAGGATTTAATGCTAAAGTCAAAGCAAGTAAAGATACTCCTTTATCAGAAATAATGAAATCTCTTGAGCCAGAAGATTTAATAAAGTATGGGTTAATACCTGAGTTCATAGGAAGAATGCCTATAATTGCAACTTTAGATGACTTAGACGAAAAATCATTAGTAAAAATTCTAAAGGAACCAAAAAACTCACTTATCAAACAGTATAAAAGATTATTTGAATTTGAAAACGTGGAGCTTGAGTTTAAAGATGATGGGATACAAGAAATAGCAAAAAAAGCAATTCACAAGAAAACAGGAGCCAGGGGATTGAGATCTATAATAGAGAATATTCTTTTGAAAACCATGTTTGATTTACCTGACATGCAAGATGTGGTTAAGGTCACAGTTGATAAAAGTGCTGTTAAAGGTGAAAAAGAACCTATTGTCACATATGGTAAAAAACCATCAACATCAGTTGCTTAAAATCAAAATTGCTTCTTGAAATTAACTCTTAAATTAACATATAACTAATTAGATGAGCAATAAAGTAAAACCCTTGTTACCACTTAGAGACATAGTAATCTTCCCTGCTATGGTAGTACCACTTTTCGTTGGAAGAGACAAATCGATTAAAGCTTTACAAGAAGCAATGAAGGAAGATAAGTCAATAGTTTTGGTTGCTCAAAAAAATTCAGAAATTGACGAACCTATTGATACAGATTTATATGGTTATGGCTGTGTTAGTAAAATTTTGCAATTATTAAAGCTCCCTGATGGAACTGTTAAAGTTTTAGTGGAGGGAGAGGCTAGAGTTAAACTGATAAAAATTGATAAAAGTGATAAGGATTATTTAATCTGTGAGTACGAAAAAGTAGGTGAGGAGACTAAATCCAAAGATTTAGATAATTATGCTATTAGCATAATTAAAAAATTTGAGAAACTCTCTATTTTAACTAAAAAAGAAATTCCTGATTTTCTCAACAACATTAAAGGACTTAAAGATGCAAATCAAATTGCTAATAATATTAGTGCAAATTTAAATATACCTTTGTTTGAGAAGCAGAAATTATTAGAGATCACAGACCTAAGAAAAAAATTGGAAAAAATTTTTGAAATAATTGATAAGGAAACTAGCTTGGTTTCTGTCGAGAAAAAAATTAGAGGCAGAGTAAAAAACCAAATGGAAAAAACTCAAAGAGAGTATTATTTAAATGAGCAATTAAAAGCCATTCAGAAAGAGCTTGGTGAAATCGATGAAGGTAAGGACGAGGTAACAAATTTATCAAAAGCAATTAAAGACGCAAAAATGCCAAAGTCTGCACAAGAAAAATGTTTTTCCGAGTTAAAAAAATTAAAATCAATGAGCCCAATGTCTGCAGAAGCAACCGTGGTAAGAAATTATTTGGATTGGATGACTGATTTGCCATGGGCTATAAAAAGTAAAATTAATTCAGACCTAAAAACTGCAGAAAAAGTTTTGGATGAAGATCATTTTGGATTAGATAAAGTTAAAGAGAGAATTATAGAATTTTTAGCAGTTCAAAAAAGGACACAAAAACTTAAGGGTCCAATATTATGTTTAGTTGGCCCCCCAGGAGTTGGAAAAACCTCTTTAGGAAAATCTATAGCTAGAGCAACTAACAGAAAATTTATTAGGATTTCTTTAGGTGGTATTAGAGATGAGGCAGAGATTAGGGGTCACAGAAGAACATATATTGGGTCGTTGCCAGGTAAAATTATTCAAATGATGAAGAAAGCTGGTACAAAAAATCCATTATTTTTATTAGATGAAATAGACAAAGTTGGTAATGATTACAGAGGCGATCCTTCCTCGGCCTTATTGGAAGCATTAGATCCAGAACAAAACAACGAGTTCAATGATCATTATTTAGAAGTTGATTTTGATTTATCCGATGTAATGTTTGTAACAACTGCCAATACACTAAATATTCTTCCGCCATTATTAGACAGAATGGAAGTTATAAGAATATCTGGTTATACAGAGGATGAAAAAGTTAACATTTCAAAAAAATATCTTGTACCAAAACAAATTAAAAATAACGGTTTAAAAAAAGATGAGTGGAATATAAATGACAAAGAGATAAGATCAATAATTAGAAATTATACAAGAGAGTCCGGGGTTAGAAATCTTGAAAGAGAGTTATCTAAAATTGCAAGAAAAGTTGTTAGAAAATTAGACTCAAAAAATACTGTAAGTAACCCGATTTCTAAAAATGATCTTCAAAATTATTTAGGAGTTCCTAAGTTTAATTACGGAGAAGCAGAAAATAAAGATAGAATAGGAGTTGTTACAGGGCTTGCTTGGACAGAGGTTGGTGGAGAAATTTTAAAAATCGAGTCAGTTATAATGCCTGGTAAAGGTAAAATGCAGATTACAGGAAAACTTGGTGAGGTAATGCAGGAGTCAGTTAAAGCGGCAAAATCATATATAAGATCAAAAAGTTTAGACTTTGGTATTACTCCACCAGTTTTTGAAAAAAAAGATTTTCATATACACGTTCCAGAAGGTGCAACACCTAAAGATGGACCTTCAGCTGGAGTGGCGATGATAACATCCATTGTCTCTGCTATCACTGAAATCCCAGTAAATAAAAATGTTGCAATGACTGGAGAAATAACTTTGAGGGGAGTTGTTCTGCCTATAGGTGGTTTAAAAGAAAAACTTTTAGCAGCGCATAGAGCTGGAATAAAAAAAGTTTTAATCCCAGAGGAAAATAAGAAAGATTTAAAAGAAGTGCCTGAGATTATCAAAAAAAGCATAGAGATAATTGCTGTAAACAATGTGGAGGATGTTTTAAAAATAGCATTAACAAAAAAACTAAAAAAAATCTCCAATTGGGTTGAAGTTGATGCTATCTCTCAAAGTAAAAAAGCAAAAGAAGAAATTTCAAGCACTCATTAAAACTTAATCAATCAAACCATTTAATTAATTTATCTTTGTTGTTTTGAATGTATTCGGGCAGTTCATTAATATTTGCCCTTTCCAAAGATACTGATGGTTTCCATTTAGATGAAGATTTGTCGACCTCGTGATCATAATAAATTTTTTTTTCACTTATTATATTTTCTAACTCTTTCTCAGTAATTCCACTATGTTCATACTCAAGATGATGTAAAAAATTAGATAACTTGTAATGAATCTCTTTTGGAGATTTAATATTTGTAAAATGCCAACCTCCATTATTAATAAAGTTTACACCAATATATTTCTTTTTTGAAAATAATGTGTCTAATCTCCAAAAAGGATAATATTTAAATTTTATATTTCTTAACCACTGAGGACTAATTAAATCTTTCCTTTTACAAGCTCTTGTGCCTACCCAAATTTTATTTTTAAACTCTAAATTAAATTTATAGTAATACATTTTTTGATTAAAAAAGTTCAATTTTTTAATTTTTTTTAAATTATCTATGTTTGGAATTTCATCAACGTCACTAATAAAAATTAGATCATTTTCAGAACTATCTTCAATACCTTTAACAAGCATATTTCTTTGAAAGTTTTCTCTTTTAAGTGCGTTGATTAAAATTTTTGAGTTATTTTTATGAAAATCATCTTTGTCGTTTACTTCCGATAGATTATTCGGCAAATCCTCAACTACGATATATTCAATTTTATCCTTAAACTTTTTATAATTATTAATGTCAAATTTTAAATTTCTTTTTTCTCCACTATGGGTGTATAAAGCTTCTGTGACCACAAATTTCTTTATATATTTATTCAATATATTAAGCCTTATATCTAGTAATAGCTCTTCATCAAAAAATGTGAAACAATCATAAAAATTCATATAATAATGGGATATTATAAATTTTATATTATGTAAATTAACTTTATGAGAAAAAAAATAATTATTACTGGGGGGTTGGGATATATAGGCTCAGAACTTTGCAAGATATATTCAGGCGAGTCATGGAATAATGAAATTTTGGTATTAGACAACAAATTCTACTCGGATAGAGTAAGACAATTAAATAAATGGAATATTCAGTTTATTCAATGTGATATTCACGACAAAGAATCAGTTAAAAGATATGTCCAAAGTGCAGATGTAATCCATCATCTTGCTGGTATTACAAACGTTGCCTACGTTAAAAAAGACTCTGATCTTGAGAGAGATAATATTATTAAATCCACTGCGATCGATGGCACAAAGAATATTTTAGAGTCAATGAAACATGATGCAAAAATAATTTTTCCCTCAACGCACGTAATTTTTGAGGGCTTAAGGGAAACTAAATTAAACATCACTGAAAATGAAAAACCAAATACTTTTTTAGCTTATTCGGGTAGTAAGGTTGTTAACGAAGAGCAAATTATTAATTCTGGAAGAGATTATATAATCTTAAGATTAGGTTCAGTGTATGGATATTCTGGAGACTCTACAAGAATCAATATTATGCCCAATCTTTTTTCAAAAATTACTTCTCAAAATGGTAGCATAAAATTATTTTCGGGTGGTAAACAATTAAAGAGTTTAAGTCCGCTAATCGATGTAGCTAGATGTTTCAAGTTTATGGAAGAGAAAAGTATTAAAAATGAAATTTTTAATGTTACTAAAGAGACAGTTACAGTTAAGCAAGTGGCTGAAATTTGTAAAAAATTTAATAACAAACTAAAAATTGAGACAACATCAGATGAAATACCAAATCTTGGTTATACATTGTCTAATAGTAAACTACTTAAAACTGGTTTTAAATTTCTTTATAATTTAAATGAGTCAATAGCTGAAATGATAGAAATGTGGACTAACAGTAAAAAATTTGAACCTTTGGAATATGTAACAGGGGGGAAAAAAGAATTTATAGATTCTAGAGGTAAAATAAGTAATCATGAATTAACTGAACCGATAAACTTAATTGGGCTGATAAGTTCAAAAAAGGGAAGTATAAGAGCTAATCATTATCATCCAATTCAAGAGCAAAAATGTTTATTAACAAAAGGTCAATTTATAAGCGTATATAAAGATTTACTCAATCATGGTTCGTTAAAAACAACTCATGTTGTTAATGAGGGTGATCTTATAGTGACAAAACCAAATGTTGCTCATGCAATGGTATTTACTAAAGACTCCATATTTTTAAATTTGGTAAGAGGAGAAAGAGAACACGAAAACTATGGAATAACACATACTTTAAAGTCTAGTTTGGTAGATGAAAAAGAGAAAAACATGCTGCTAGAAATTTACAAATTTAGCTGCAGATCTTGTAATAACAATAAATTAAAACGATTTATTTCTCTTGGATATCAGCCTTTGGCGAATAATTTAAAAAATAATAAAAAAGATAAGGTAAAGTTTTATCCACTAGAGGTAAATTTTTGTGAAAATTGTTATAACTGTCAACTATCAGTTTCGATAGATCCAAAAGAAATGTTTAGTAATTACCTTTATACTTCATCTACTTCTAAAGTTTTTAGAGATCATTTCGAAAGAGCGGCTAAAGTTTATAGTAAGGAATTAAATCTTAATAAAAAATCATTCATCATTGACATAGGAAGCAATGATGGCGTGGCCTTAAAACCATTTAAAGCAATGGGTTATAAAAATTTATTAGGTATAGAGCCCGCAAAAAATTTATCAAAATTAGCTAATAAGAGTGGAATAAAAACTAAAAATTTATTTCTAACAGAAAAAAATTTAAATAAAATTAAAAAAAATGCTGATCTTATCTTAGCGTCTAATGTATTCGCTCATTCTGATAATTTAAAAGAAATGGCTGGCTGTATGGAAAAAATGTTAAAAAAAGATGGAACGATTATTATAGAATTTCAATATATAGTTAACACAATAAAAGATATGACGTTTGATAATATATATCATGAGCATTATAACTATTGGTCTTTAACTTCTTTTTCAAATTTTATTAAAAATTTCAATCTTAAATTATACAAAGCAGTAAAAATTAATACACATGGAGGATCTTTAAGAGTTTATTTAAAGAAAAATGCTAAAGCCAGAATAGATAAGAGTGTTAAACAAATTTTAAAAGAGGAAGAAAATTTTGGAATAAAAAATTTTAAAACTTATGAAAATTTCGGAAAAAATATTATGAAACTTAAAAAAAATGTTTTAAAAAATTTACATAATCTTCGTAAAACAAACAAAGATAAAAAAATTATTGGCTATGGAGCCCCCGCAAAAGCAACAACAGCTTTAAATTTTTATGGAATTACTAATGAAATTGATTTTATTGTGGAAGATAATCCGATGAAACATAATAAATTTATACCTGGAGTAGATATTGAAATTAAAAGTAAAAAGAAAATTAAAAATCAAAACAATATTCTAATAGTTTTAGCATGGAATTTTTTTGAGGACATTAAAAAAAATAATAATTTATTATCAAAAAAAATTATAAATATAAAATCTTTAGAAAAATAACTAATAGTAATTAAAAAAATCGTTTATTAATATTTTTATATTATCAATTGTTTCATAAAGATATAAAATATAATTTTCTAAAAAAGGAAAATTAAATATTAAAATGTCTTTTGTTAAATTTAATATACCAAATGATGCTGTGATAATTATTAAAAAAAATAATAAAATACCATAGAAACCCAGTCCCCCTGAAAATTCCTCAATTTTTTTTGTTTTATTTGCTTTCCTTTCGATTGACGGTTCATTTATACTTATTCCATATTTTTTATTTAAATATTCTTTAGAAAAAGACGATATATCATTTTTCTTTCTTTTCTTTTTTCTTGGAATCTTTACTATTTGAGCCTTCTTAATTTGAGTTTTTCTCTCTTTTTTAATTTTTTTCTGAGCAGGATATTGTGTCCATTTATTACCACAGGCGCTGCACTGTACTAATCGACCAGATGAAGTGATCGCAGCATCAGGTACAACAAAGCTTTTTTCACATGAATTACAATTAATAATCATTACTTCTGATAATACATATAAATAACGTTAATTTGTATTAATTTTTTTAAGTTTTTACATTCTATATTTAATGATGTATATCTCAGTTTGTTTAATTTGGGCGGTTAGCTCAGTTGGTAGAGCATCTCGTTTACACCGAGAGGGTCATAGGTTCGAGTCCTTTACCGCCCACCATTAGA
>MDTD01124535.1_pt1 | contig 10031 bp, 9 predicted proteins | sample 811221 | NCBI WGS metagenome assembly MDTD01 (sample SAMN05326646, study PRJNA326480) | marine metagenome | isolation source: seawater | place: Pacific Ocean: South West | collected 2011
AACAATGGAAAGAGAAGCACAGCTCGTAGAAGCCATCGCTCAGCTGCCGCGCGTTCGGCTTTCCTCCGTGCGCCCAACACCACTAGAACCACTACCGCGTCTGAGCGTCCATCTCGGTGGTCCACCTCTGTATATCAAACGGGACGACCTAACGGGCTTAGCTATGGGCGGTAACAAGACGCGCATGTTCGAGTTTGCTCTGGCCGACGCGCTGCAAAAAGGAGCCGATACCATCGTCGCAGGATCAGCCGTACAGAGCAACTACTGTCGACAGCTATCGGCCGCCTGCGCTAAACTCGACCTGGAGCTGCACCTCGTCTTACGCCCCGTGCGCCCCATCGACAGGATCGACCAGCAAGGTAACAACCTGCTGCAGCGCCTACTAGGTGCGCACGTGACGGTTATCCAAGAGTACGATCACGCCGCACAGCAGGAGGCGATTCAGGCTAAAATTGCCGAACAGAAAAACCTAGGAAAAAAAGTCTATTGGCCGCGCCAAACTGATACCGTTGACCTAGATGCCATCGCCTATGCCGAATCGGCCTTGGAGGTGGTCCAGCAGTGTCGCGCACTCGACATAGAACCTTCTCATTTCTATCTCTGTGCGCTCGATACGACGCAGGCCGGCGTCGGCCTTGGACTGTCTTTTTTACAAAGCGATATGCACGTGCGCGGTATCTGTCCGATGAACGACGTGCCGCAGAGACGGGAAGAAATGGCTCAAATTGCCAACAGCGGCGCCAAGCGCTTAGGACTGGACCTAGAGTTGTGCGACGGCGATTTCGACAACGACGACTCGTATGTAGGGGAACGGTATGGTATCCCTAGCCCCGCTGGACTCGAAGCACTGCGCACTGTAGCACGCACGGAAGGCATCCTGTTGGATCCCGTCTATACGAGTAAGGCCATGGCCGCGCTCTTCGAGCACATAAGAGCTGGGGCACTCGATGCAAATCGCCCCGTGGTCTTTTTACACACCGGTGGCAACCCAGCGCTCTTCGCCTATGCAGCCGACGTGCTCGACGCCTAGTGCACAGACGACCATTTCTCCAAAGCGGGTCCCAGCACAAACTGCAGTCACCGTAAACAGGATACACCGATGGACGCGCTCTTTCTCGTCTTTGCATCTTTCTTCACCTCAGCTCTGACAGCCGTGCTGGGCGTGGGCGGCGGCATGCTGCTCATTTCACTCATGCCAGGTGCCCTCCCTATTGCAGCCATCGTACCGGTGCACGGTGCCGTTCAGTTAGTCTCTAACACAAGCCGCGTACTCATGGGCATCCGCCATATTGAGTGGTCGATATTTTGGCCATTCCTGGGCGGAGCTGCCGTAGGTACATGGGCAGGGGCGCCGCTGGTCCAAAACATACCCACCCAGTATATGCCGCTCTTATTGGGTATTTTTATCTTGGTCTTCACCTGGCTACCCAAACGCGAGAAACCGTTTCGCCTTCCGGGTCACTTTGCCCTCATGGGCGGCACGCAAACGTTTTTAGCGCTCTTTGTGGGCGTTTCTGGTCCGCTGACCAACGCATTCTTGCTGCGCGAGAATTTGCCCAGAGACCGTCTCGTCGTTACGCACGGCCTGTTGATGACCGCCACGCACGCGCTCAAACTGCTGGCATTTGGGTTTATGGGATTTGCCTTTGCGCCCTATGTATCGCTTATTGCAGCCATGTCTGTATCCGTAACTCTCGGTTCCTATGCCGGCACCTTGCTGCGCGGACGCGTACCCGAAAAAGTCTTCCGCACTCTACTCAAAGCGCTTATTACAGCGCTGGCTCTGCGCATGATTTTGCAATTTACCTTAGGAGCATACCTATGAACGAGCTACAGCAGTCAATTATGGAGATTGAAGTCTACGGTTTCACCCTGTTGGAAAACGTGCTCAACAGCGAAGACGCAGCTGCAATGCGCGAAGCGTTGATCCGCTGCGAACGCGAGGTCGGCACTGAGCATCAACATCGCGGTGCGGCGCGTCACGTATCTAACTTGCCCGTACTCGACCACGTATTTCATCCGTGCATAGACCATCCCCGCGTACTGCCTATTCTCGAACACTTTCTCGACCAATCAATGATCTTGGGCAGCCTGAATTCGCGCATCGTACGCCCCGGCGACGGCTACCAAGAATTGCATAGCGATATACCCGGCACCATGCTCAACATGAGCACGCCTGTCATGATGAATACCGTGTGGATGCTCGATGATTTCTCTCCGGAAATCGGCGGCACGCGCGTCGTGCCCGGCTCGCACCGCAGCGGCCTAGTAGCTCCTCCACAAGACTTTGATGTCAAACACGAAATACAGCCAACTGCTCCAGCTGGATCGGTGATTGTCTTTAACGGTCAATGCTGGCACGGCGGCGGCGCCAACACAAGTGACCGCAATCGCCACGCGCTCTTTGGACACTACCGCAAACACATGCTGCTCTTCCAGCTCGATCCGCACGACGGCTTTCCGCCCGAGTGGTTTGACGGCCTGAACCAGCGTCAAAAAGAGCTCATGCGCATGACGCACGGACAAGGCTTGGGCGAAAAGCACGCCGCCGATGCGCACTTCTAGACGTACTGCACCACCATATCCGTGCGGATCTGCAGCAGGTCTTGCCAGATCTTATAATAAATGGAGCAAAGCGACATAGAGTTCGGTCTAAACCGAAAGGCTCTATGTCGCCAACCTGCACGTCTACAGCCCTGTGCATCCCTGGACAGCTATATGGGCACTCCGTTCACATTTATCGACCCAGGACCGCTGCATGAGGGCGAACTCGAATTAATCATAGAACGCACGGAACTGTGCAACAAGCGCATGTGCAACGCCCCCTACTACACGTTCACCATGCGCCACCGGCCAGACGGACGGCGCGCAGGATATATTGATGCGCGTATCGGAAGAGCCGAGTGGCTCGCCCGTTACGCAGGCCACATTGGCTATAGAGTAGAGCCCCTCTTTCGTGGACGCCGTTTTGCTGCGCGTGCATGTCACTTGATCCTACCCCTGTTTAAGGCACACGACATCAATCCGGTTTGGATCACCTGCAACCCAGACAACGCGCCCTCTCGACGAACGTGTGAGCGACTCGGTGCCGAGATGATCGAGATAGTCGATCTGCCCACAGACAGCGACATGTATCGCTACGGTGAACGGCGCAAATGTCGCTACCGATTGAATATTTAGCACAGGTGCCTCTACCACTTCACTGCACATGCAGCTCCGAGATCGAACCCATGCGTGCAATGAAACACTCTGGACAGAAAAATTCTGCGAGAATAAATTTATTGCGCTTACCGTTCAGGAACAATCGACAAACGGTTAAGCCAACTCATTCGATAATAGGATTAAGTGAATAATAGGCGACCAAATGTATAAGACAACACCTGACACCCTAAGCGACGAGACGGTCGATCTGTTTCAACAGCGCGGATTCATAAAAATTCCCGGCATCATATCCAAAGAAGAAGCTGCTCACTTTCACGATGCAGCGCTGGAAGCCAGCGCGCGCTTGGAGCAGTACCGCGACCGACCCGTTTTCAGTCAGCACGTGAACGTTTGGCGCGAAGACGAGGCTATGCGTGAGCTGACGTTGCACAAAAACGTCGGTGGCGTGGCCCAGCGCTTAGCCAGAGTTTCCTTACGCCTATGGCACGATCACATTCTCATTAAGCAACCCAACAACCAAGTAGCGACCGAGTTTCATCAAGACCAGCCCTACTGGCCGCACGCCCATTCACCCAATGCGCTGTCAGCATGGATTGCCCTGTGCGACGTTCCGGTTGAACGCGGCTGCATGAGCTTTATTTCCGGCTCCCATCGACACACTGAACTGACAGCTCAAAACCTGCTTGACGGACGCGATTTATTCAGTAAATCTCCAGACCTAGAGTATGAAGAGCGCGTAACGATTCCGCTAAAAGCGGGCGACTGCACCTTCCACCACGCGCGCTGCGCGCACATGGCCGTGCCCAACCAAACGGACGTGCCTCGCGTTGCTCACATCGTCATTTTCATGGATCAAACGACAACCTACGTAGAAAAAAATCACGTCATAACCGATCCGCTCGACCTGCGAGAAGGGCAGCGTATAGAAGGCGAACTGTTCCCGACCGTGTGAGAGTAATTTCCCTTTGGCACGCAGAGATATACGGACCATTTTCATATACTGCGCGGCGTGCAAAGCGCTGCTGTACAAGTACCGAAAGGGCGGGCGAGGGGGATTGGTAAAGTGCTTGGTCGAACGCATCACAGAAGACCATACGGCCGGCGACTGCACCTGTCACCAGTGCGGTCAGGCATTTGCCCGCCAGCGCATGATGGAGGGCAAACCCGCACATAAGATCATACAGGGCAAGGTCTTTACCAAAGGTATGTCGCGCAAATAAACGCCCCGTCAACGAGCGGAACACACAGGTTTAGCACTCCATCTTTTTGTCAATCACGTAGCCTGTACAGAACTGATAGTGGTTTATATGAGTCTTTGTCGGAACGATCGGACGAACTTATATTAGCGCCTCTAAGATGAGTGCATCAGTTATCTAAATTTTTTGTCTAAACCCAACGTATGGAGTCCTTTAGAATGAGCGATTACTTTGTCTACATTGGCACCTATTCGAGCGGAGGGAGCGAGGGGATCTACGTTCAGCGCTTAGATATAGAAAGCGGCACACTCTCGTCTATCAGCACGCACGGCGAGATTGAAAATCCCTCTTTTCTCGACCTTTCACCAGATCGCCAATTTCTGTATGCCATAGGCGAAGTTGGTCAGGTAGACGGACGGGCGGGCGGAGCCATTGGCGCCTATGCCATCGACTCGTCCAGTGGCACGCTTACGCATCTCAATACCGAATCAACCGTGGGACCTGGTCCCTGCCACGTCAGCGTAGATGCAACGGGACGCTATGTCCTCGTAGCAAATTACGGTGGCGGCAGCGTGGCTATACTCCCTGTAAAGGAAGACGGTTCACTCGGCGAGGCCCGTGACTTTGTCCAGCACGAAGGTTCCAGCGTCAATCCGAACCGCCAGAGCGAACCGCACGCCCATTCGATTATGGTTTCGCCCAACAACACGCACGCCTTTGCACCCGACTTGGGTATGGATAAGATTGCGATATACCAGATCGACCAAGGTAGCGGTAAACTGACAGCCGGCGCACAACCCTTTATGGACGTAGATCCCGGACAGGGACCAAGGCACTTCGATTTTCATCCCAGCGGTCCATACGCCTATGTCATCAACGAATTGGGCAATACGATCGTTTCGTACGACTACGATGCCGAAGCCGGCACGCTGGCTGCTACCGGTTCCGTTTCGACGCTACCCGGCGATTTTGACGGAACGAGCCACACGGCCGACATCCACGTCCACCCCAACGGAAAGTTTCTCTACGGTTCCAACAGAGGGCACGACAGCTTGGTTATCTGCGCCATAGACAGTGCAACAGGCCAATTAGAAGTCATAGGCTATGAACCAACGGGTGGGAAAAACCCGCGTAACTTCGCCATCGATCCGACGGGCACCTATCTGCTAGCTGCCAACCAAGACACTAACGACATTCACACCTTCCGGATCAACCCCGATACAGGCAACCTGCAAAAGACCGGCGCCGTCGCCAGCTTACCTAAACCCGTCTGCCTCAAGTTTTCCGCTCTGTCTTGATGGAGAGACGTGCTCGCAGCGTCGGCGTGACGGGCGCACTGGGCAACCTCGGATGGAAGCTGCTGCTTCACCTGGCCGCCTGCAGCGATGCGTCGCGCCTGATCGCGCTCGATCATAGGGAGGCCGACCAGGCACAGCGCGACGCGCTGCGCGAAGCGGCCAACGGACGCCAAGTCGATATTGAATTTGTTGCGTGCGACCTACAGGATTGGAACGATATGCGCTGGCGCGATACGTTCCATCGAGTAGAAGCAGTTGTTCACTTTGCGGCACAGAATCCATTTCCAGAAGCGTCGTGGAACGACGTCGACGCCTCTGCCGCGATGAACTTCAATACCGCGCACGCCGCAGCAGACAGTTGTGCCGTCGAGCGCTACGTCTTTGCCACGTCGAACCACGTCATGGGCCGCTACAAAGATCACGACTTAGATGCGGGCGCATTACTGCCCGAAATGGAACCGGGTGTCGGCACGCTCTGGAACACCGGCCAGCGAGAGATGGACTCGACGGTTTATGCCACGGCCAAGTGGGCCGGCGAGCGTCACTGCCAGGCGCTAGGCCAGCGAGCAAACGGATCGACGACCTTTGCCTGTATTCGCATCGGCTGGTGTCAACCCGGTAAAAACAGACCCGACACGCTTTCGGCGGCAGGCACGCCGACCCAAGCACAGCGCGAACACCAAGAAAGTCCTACCGATCGCTGGTATAAGAGCATGTGGCTGTCTAACCGCGACTTTTGTCAGCTCTTTCAGCGAGCGATTGAAGTAAACAGCAGCGCTTGGCCAAACGGGTCTATCGTAGTGCACGGCATGTCGAACAACCGCGGCATGCCCTGGAATATAGAAGCCACACGGCGGTACTTGGGCTACGAACCCTTGGACGATGTATACGGAGATTTGTAGATGCAAGCCATTCCAACCTCGCCGTCGACGCATCCATGCGCTTAGCCTAAGTAAATTGATCGTATTTAATATTTGGTTGTGCAAACGGCGCCCTAGGTAACAAGATTCCTTTTCGGGTATTGGCATCTATACAGACGATTTTATGAGAGACCCCCTGCGTCAATTTTACCTAGTCGCCTATGAGACGCTCATAGAAAACAACAAAACATGGAACCACTAATACGACTGCTCTAGTCCAACGCTTTACAGACACTATCTACAGAGCACGTTTCCTCTGCGGGGAGAAGGTTTGGTCGTCATTAATCGTCTGCTCGACAAGCGAACCCATGGGGTCGAATCCAAACCGCCCATAAAAAACTATTATATAGGTGAAAGCCTGCTCATACCGCAGTGTGCTCACTGTCACAAAGTCCGTCGGCGCGACGTGGACGTGAAATGGGACTGAGTGACCGAGTAGGTAGCCAATCCACCAGAAGAGGTCACTTATTCGCTGTCCGGGCCCTGCACAGAATGCCTCTACGGAGAGGCTCAGCTGACGCTAGCCCCGTCCTAGCCCTTCGGACTGACCGTTTGCTTGCGGCAGAAAGCGCGGGTGGTCGGCCCCCTCTGAGTCTAAACCCCGGGTAACTTCTCGCGCATGGCCTCCCTCTCCGTCGGCCACCCATATACTGGGAGACGCGCCCGTGGCCGCACGACAAAAAATCAGCTGCGTGCCGTCAGACGACACGCTAGCGCGGAAGTCCCAGATATCCTCGCTAAAGGGCGTAAAGGCTCGGTGCCTGCCGCCATCCATATCCAAACAGACAATCTGAACCCCACCGCAGGCCTGTTGGCTGTCAAACGCGCGATTGAAGTGATCGACGTCCGGCTGGTGTGCCTGGTACGCCCACGGGACCTGTGCTCTAGGAGATCGATAGGGGACTACAATCTCTCCGTCTGGCGTCCATGCAACTATATTCGAACCACCGCCGCTGCGCTTGGCAGGACCATACGTAGCGGCAAACCAAGCCACCTGTCCCTCTGTCAGCGCACGCATTTCCGACCCATCTGGACGGGCGATATACACATCGGCCCAATCATGCCCCGGATCATCTCCATGAGCGCAGCCCATAAAAGCCAGCCACTCTCCGTCAGGTGAGAACTGCGGACCGAAAAACAACCGGTCGGAATCCGCGGCCACCAGCGTACGCTCCTGGCCGTAGGGATCGCTCGTCCAGATCTGATACCCCTGTGGGCTAGCTAGGTGATAGGCCACGCGCTGCCCGTCTGGGCTGAGCGAGAAGCCGTAGGGAAGACCTTCACCCAGCTGCGTAAACGGTCGCGCATCGGTGCCATCAAGCGCGACGTTATACACCTGTCCCCCCTCGTCGCGCACCACCTGCAGCAGCACGCGCTCGTCGCCAATCAACAGCTGTGGCGTCTCAAACGTGGCGCGACGTTCCCGCGCTAGAACCTCTTCTAAATCACCGCTTGCGACATCGTACATCCAGCAGTGGGTCGGCGTCTTGTGATAGTATTCGGCAAAGGAACGTCCGGGACCGTCACGCCGTTCCTCCATGCTGAGAAAGAGCACACGTCGCCCGTCGGAGAAAAAGGCACACGGCTGCCACGTTTTCTGAAGAGGCATGTCAAAGTCAACGTAGTGCGGAGACTCTCCGTCGACGTGCATCATCGCCGTGCGTCCCTTTGATGTGAAGAAGAAGCGCATCATGCACCCCATCTTTGAGCAAAACCACGCGCAATTTCCACGTGCATTTGCACGCCATGGACAAGGGCATCGTCGTTAAAATCAAAGTCAGGCTGGTGTAACATGGGATACGAAGATGCTCCCTTGGGACGCATGCCGAGTCCAAACATGAAGGCCGGCACTCGCTGGCCGTAAAAGGCAAAGTCTTCGGCTCCCATTATAGGTTTCTCCAACTCGCGCGCTCGGATTGTACCGGAAAGCACCTCATGCACGGTTTGCTCTGCAACCGCGCGCGCGCGCGCGTCGTTGTGCATAACCGGATAGCCATTTTCACCAAAGCGCACGTCAGCGCGCCCACCAAAAGCGACGGCCGTGTGCTCGGCAATTTTTCTCACGCGAGTGATGGTCTGCTGGCGCGTCTCTTCGCTCAGCGCGCGCACCGTGCCGACCAGCTTAGCCGTCTGCGGAATAATATTGCTAGCCGATCCGGCGGCAATGTGGCCAACGGTGACGACGGCACTATCGAGCGGATCCGTGTTACGCGCCACGATGGTCTGCAGTGCCACAACGATCTGCGCTGCGATATACACCGTATCAACTCCTTTATGTGGAAAAGCGGCGTGCGCACCCAAACCTTCAACGGCAATCTCAAACTCGTCGGCGCTGGCCAGCAACGGCCCGGTGCGCAAGAATATTTCGCCCACTTCCATGTCGGGCGCACCGTGTAGGCCGAAAATAGCTGCGACCTCTGGCCCGTCTAATGCGCCCTCTTGGCACATACGCTTACCACCTGCACCGCACTCCTCTGCAGGCTGAAAAATAAACTTCACTGGCCCCTGCAAATCGTCGATGCAAGCGGCGAGCACCTGTGCAGCTCCAACCAGGCAGGCCGTGTGGCCATCGTGCCCACAGGCGTGCATGGTGCCGGCAACCTGAGATCGATGGGGTACGTTGCTTTGCTCTTCGATCGGCAGGGCATCCATATCGGCGCGCAACGCTATGCAGGGCCCCGCTCTATCGCCCGCTAGCGTGGCCACAATCCCCGTACCGGCCACGCGAGTGCGCAGCTTAATACCGGGAATTGATTTCAGCTGTTCCAGCACCCGAGCAGCTGTGCTCTCTTCTTGGTAAGCGCATTCCGGATGTTCGTGCAGATCGCGGCGGAATACAATTAATTCAGGTAGTATGTCGTCCAGCAGCGGGCGAAGATCACGCATATCATGACTCTTTTCGCAAGTTTGTGCACGGTGAGTTCTTGTCTGCCAAATGTTAAGAGGAGTACATCATGCTCGACCTATGCATACGGGGCACGACGCTACCAATTTGTATAGGAGCCATCACGGCGCTTTAAGTGTGGCGCTTCCCAATATTTAAATTCCTGTTCATTCGCCAACTCTTCGTTGAACTCTACGCCCAGGCCCGGCGCATCGGGCACCACGAGCATTGCCCCCTCCAGCTGAATTTGGGTGGGAAAGAGATCTATATCCTGTGACGTGCTCTGTTCGCCCGGCGTCACGCGGTGCTCAAGCCAGGCGAAATTGGGCACGGATGCCGACATATGAACCGAAGCAGCCGTGCAGATTGGGCCTAGCGGATTGTGCGGCATGAGGTCGATATAGTGCGACTCGGCAAGGCTGGCTACCTTCATCGCCTCGGTAAAGCCTCCGACGTTACAAATATCGATGCGCGCAAACTGGGTGATGCCGCGCTCTAGATAGGGCAGAAACTGCCACTTGCTGGCAAACTCCTCGCCAATGGCAAAGGGAATGTCCACCATAGTGCGCAA
>MDTD01179334.1_pt1 | contig 10031 bp, 10 predicted proteins | sample 811221 | NCBI WGS metagenome assembly MDTD01 (sample SAMN05326646, study PRJNA326480) | marine metagenome | isolation source: seawater | place: Pacific Ocean: South West | collected 2011
GAAATAATTAGCAAACCAAACAAAATTATTAGTGAAAAAGAAATTCAAATAATTAACAAACTTCTAGTTAAAAGAGCTAAAAATGAACCCTATGCCTATATAATTAATAAAAAGTACTTTTTTGATATGCAATTTTACGTAAATAAAAATGTTCTCATACCTAGACCTGAAACTGAAAATATAATTGAAAATGTTCTAAAAAACAAAGATAAAAATAAAGCTCTAAATATATTAGACTTAGGAACAGGATCAGGTGCTATTTTATTGACTTTATTAAATCATCTGCCATATGCTTATGGTATAGGAGTTGATATTTCTTTTGAAGCTCTTCGAGTAGCAAAAATAAATACTGATAAATATAATTTAAGCAACAGATGTTCTTTAATTAATGGTAATTGGGGAAAATCTCTAAAATCAAATTGCTTTGATGTTTTGATATGCAACCCTCCTTATATAGATGAAAATTCTCTTCACAACTTAGATAATGAAGTAAAAAAATATGAGCCCATTATTGCCTTAAATGGAGGAAAAGACGGGTTAGAAAAATTTTCTAATTTATTACCTTCTGCATATAACTGTCTAAAAAATAATGGAAATGCTTATTTTGAAATTGGATTTGACCAATCAAATAAAGCGCAAAGTTTGTTAAAAAAAAATAAATTTGAAATTAAAAATATTATTAAAGATATATCAGGTTTTGAAAGAATTATAAAAACAGTAAAAAAATAATATTTAATAAAAATAAAAAAACACTTGGCATATAGATTTATATGATTAGAATGGAGATTTCTAAGAATTTTGTACTTTATACATTATTAATTTTACTTAGAAACTTCCTATTTTTAATTAGTAATAACATTGAATTATTAGTGTTAAAAATAATTGTATAGGTAGTATTTTATTAAATAATAAAAAGGATATAATATGAGAGTGTCTACTACTCCCAAAAGAAATAAAAATAGAAATAACGGCTCAAGACGACATAACAATATATCTAGTAATAATTATCAAGGTAATGGTAAAGATACTAAAATAAAAGGCAATGCCATACAAGTTCACGAAAAATATCAGTCTCTTGCGAGAGATGCCATATCATCGGGTGATATAATTAAAGCTGAATACTATTATCAACACGCAGAACATTATCATAGAGTTCATAAAACCTCTCAATCAAATATAAATGAAAAAAATAATAGAAAACAAAAAGACATAAAAACAAATAAAGATAATGAAGAGATCATTGACGCAAAAGATAATAAAGATATTTCTAAATTAGAAAGCAATGAAATTAATTCAGAAAATAATATTGAATTAAAATAATTTAAAACTCTAAAATGTTATGAATCATTCCATAACTTATCCAGCATATCCCTTTCTGAAATAAATGATTCTAAATTCTTATCTTTTAATTTTAAACCTTTAGGCATTCTTATTTTTAGAGGGTTAACTTGCTTGCCTCTAAATATAATTTCATAATGTAAGTGCGGTCCTGTGGACCTACCTGTAGAACCCACATAACCAATTACATCACCTTGCTTAACCCTCCTACCCTTCTTAATAAATTTCGCAAACCTTTCCAAATGAGCATAAGCAGTTTTATAATCAGAATTATGTCTTATTCTAATATAATTACCATATCCTCCATTTCGCCTCGCTGTTTCAACTATTCCATCACCTGCAGCATAAACGGGAGTATTCCTTGATGCTCCAAAATCTACACCTTTATGCATTTTTGTATATCCTAATATAGGGTGCTTCCTTTTGCCAAAATTTGAGGTTATTCTGGCTCCATCCAAAGGTGTTCTCATTAACGCTTTTCTTACACTATTTCCTTCGAAATCAAAGTAATCAAATAAACCATGATTATATTCATACCTATATAGTGATAACCTTTCTCCTCCTAATATCAAGACTGCGCTTCTGATTGGACCATTTCTAACTAAATCTCCATTTTGGTTATTATGGGACTCATATAATACTTCAAAACCATCTCCTTTTTTTATCTCTCTCTGAAAATCTACGTCAAAAGAATAAATCCTAACCATTTCCATTAAAACTGATGCAGGTAAACCTGCATTTTTAGCCGCTAAATATAAACTTGATTCAATTTCTCCATAAGATTTTTTAAAAGTAAAAGAAGTAGATTGTTCATATCTATTTATCAAATATTTTTCCTGTTTTTTAAAAACTTCAATAGATCTGATTTTATCTAATTCTATGCTTATACCTCTGATATCTTCTTTATCATTTTTATCTACATATACTTTTATTCTTTGTTTTGCCCTAAGTTTTTTAGGATTAAAAACTTTTTTTAACTCAGAAACAAAATCTAATATATTTTTTTCTGCAATTTTCATATTTAAAAATGCATGAGACATCGTATCTCCTTTTTTAAAAGTAAATATTTTAACGTTATACTTATACGGCTCAATTAAACTGATATTTGTCCATTCTTTTACCTTATCTGAAGAGCTTATTATAGTTGGAAAAGATGTCACTAAAGCTGCTAATTCTGCTTTTGCTTTATTTTTTGAATACTTGCTTACTGTATAATTATCATTGTCCCGTTTAATGAGAAATCCCTTATTTCTAGCTTTTTCAATAAAGAAACCTTTTAAAGGTTCAGTATCATTTCCTAAAGCTATAATAATAGAACTACCAGCTCTTAATAAATTTGGATCCATTTCCTTAGATAATATATTGAGAGCTTTATTAATATTTTTTCTGCTTTCTCCTGAAGCTAATAACCTTGAAATTAATGAATCACCTTTTTCTATTCTTCCTTCAATTAAATTAGCATTTATAAATAAATCGTCTTCATCCATGTATTCGGAGAATTGTTTATTCTCTTTTAAATCATTGCTTTCAGCTTTTTCATCAGAAATTTTTAATGATTCCTCTATTGGGATATATTTTAAATTAGAAACAGTTTTTTTTGCTGATTCTATAGTGATCTTTTTAGCCAAATATTTATTCTGATTAATTTTTGTTACAATAACTGCTGTTTTACTTGATATAGTTACAGCAAAAACTTTAACCCTGTGATCTTTAGGAAAAATTACTGAAAACCCCACCATTATTTTTTTAGGATCAAACACTGTTGAAAAAGCAGCGACTGCTTCTCTTGCTTCTTTATTATTCCAACCAACTGATTTTAACTGGCCTAATATAGTGTCTCCCTTAATAACCTTCTTTTCATTAATAGCTATATCGTTCGATTTTTTTGAACCTTCAATTGCTAATAAATGACGAAATACACCAAAATCATCTCTTTGCACTAAAAATATTTTTCCTTGCATAACTAATGTGACTTTATCTAAATAAGAGTCATTATTTTGATTCTTATAAAAAAGATTAATACTATCTTTAGGCCTTAATTTTTTTAAATCTACTATAGGAGATAATGCCGTAATAATATTTTGTAAATCTTGAAAAGACACTCCTGCGTTGGTTAAAATTTTTGAAAAATTATCTCCTTTTTTAACTATAAAATCATATTCCCCTGGTTTGGGTTTAAATTCTTCTCCATTAACTATAGCATTTATAATATTTAAAAAGATTGGTTCGCTTAATCTATCTGATATTATCTTATCATTTTTATTCCATGCTAATACAGTCATTCCCTTAAGAAGGGGTACAGCAACAGCAATTAAATCTCTACTATTTTTTTTAAAATAAAAATTTACCTCTTGACCTTCTGGTATTTTTCTTAAATCTAGTCTTCTTTTTAATGCATCAATATATATATTTGATTGGTAATTACTAATATTTAGTTCTCTAAAAACTTTATAAAAAGTGTCTCCTTTTTCAATTTTAATAATAAGTCTTTCTTCGGCAAAAGAGTTAAAAGAAATAAAAAAACACAGAAATATAAACAATACTTTATAAAACCAAGCATATATAGAAACATTATAAGTATTAAATTTCATAAACATTATCTTATCTTATCAACTAAACTATTAATTGCATCAATTAAAGTCTCTCTCATGGGACCAGTATTTGAGGTATGCCCCGCATCATCTACAAAAATTAAATTTGCATCTTTCCATTTTTCTGCAATATTAAAAGCGTTTATAGGAGGACATAATAAATCGTATCTACCTTGTACAATTATCCCTGGAATTCCATTTAGTTTATAAGCGTTTCTTAATAATTGATTATCTTCTAAAAAAAAATTATTTTTTATGAAATGCCACTCAATATAAGGTGTATTGGGTTTTAACATATTTTCACCAAAAAATTTCTTATTAAAGCTTTCTGGAATTTTATTTTTTTCACCATCCACCTGAGAAAGAACAGACTCATAATTAGCCCAAATTAAAGCAGCTAACTCAGAGCTAAATTTATCTTTTGAATCTAATTTACTCCCATAAAAATTTATTGCATTTGAGCCAAAATTATCCTTGATTGCTAAATTATTCCATGAATCCCATAAATCAGGCCTAAATAATTTTGCTGAATTAGTAAATGCCCATTCTATTTCATTTTTAGTTCCTAAAAATACTGAACGAACCACCATACCAATAATATTCTTGGGATAAATTTGTGCATATGCTAAGGCGAGAGTTGATCCCCAACTACCCCCTACTACCATCCATTTGTTTATTTTTAATTTTTTTCTAATCTTCTCTATATCATTAATAATAAAACTAGTAGTATTATTAATTAGTCCTCTTTTAGGAAGAGATTTTCCTGCTCCTCTTTGATCAATAAAAACAACTTTAATTTTTTTAAAATTAAACAAATCCCTATGGCTTTTTTGACAACCACTTCCGGGTCCCCCATGTAAAAATACAATCGGTAGACCATCTGGATCTCCCACAACCTCATAATATATTTCATGTCCATCATTAGTTTTTAAACTGGAAACTTCATAAGCTTCAGGAAAATTATTATCTTGTATCATAGACATTTTTAGCTTCCTTACTTGCATTAATTAATAACTTCTAGTAAATAGTAATGAAGATAACAATAATTATTTTAATAATTATAAAAGTCAAATAAAGATATATAGGATTTTCAATATGAAAAAAGATACGCATCCTGATTACCATGAGATTACTGTTATAATGACAGATGGATCAGAATTTAAAACAAAGTCGACTTATGGTAAAGCTGGAGACAAACTTAAACTAGATATAGACCCTAAATCACATCCAGCTTGGACTGGTGGTCCTGCTGTAGTTAGGGATGATGTAGGACAAGTAGCTAAATTTAATAAACGTTTTGCTGGTCTTAAAATTTAGTTCTTTTCTTCTATTAATTTACAAGCTGAATATATTTTTTTAGGAATATTAACCACCTTTTTTTGTTGGTACCTATCGACATAAACATGTACAAAATATCCTACTGCGCAAGGATCATTTTCTCCAACTTTAAATATTCCAATTTCATATTGAACACTTGAATTTCCAAGTCTTTTTATAACAATACCTACATCTATGATTTCAGGATAACTTATTGATTTGAAATAACGACATCTTATTTCAGGAGTAACTCCAATAAAATCTGAATTAAGAGGATCAAAACCTGCTTTTTTAATTAAAAAATAATTTACGACTGTATCAAAAATAGAATTATATATTCGATTATTAATATGCCCATAAAAATCATTATCTCCCCACCTAGTTGAATAAGTATGCCACCATTTGTAATCTTCACGGCATCTTGTTTCAGGAGGCCATATTATTTCTTTATTATTACTCAAAACTTATCATCCTTTAAAAAAACTTTTAGCTTTAGTCAAAGCTGCAATCTTAGATTTTTTGATGCTTTTTACTCGTGAAATTTCTTCATCTAATTTTAATAAATAGATATCTAAATCATCAATTGAAAAATTATCAAGATTTTCACCTACTTCATAAGATTTCTTTTTAATTAAATTTTCTTCTTCATCCATTTTTTACTCGCCAATATTTACTTCTTATTTTATTACATTTTTATTATATTCTTAAATGTATAATAAAGGATATTAAAAATGAAAAATTTATTTAATGAAGAAATGGAATGTATAGAAATATTAGATTACGGAGGTCCAGAGAAACTTCAATTAACAAAAAGACAAATTCCTGAAATTAAAGAGGGAGAAGTTTTAATCAAAGTTCATGCAGCTGGAGTAAATAGACCGGATATTATGCAAAGACAAGGATTATACCCTCCGCCTCCAGGTGCTAGCGATATTCCTGGTTTAGAAATATCAGGAGAAATAGTATCTATAAATTCAAGTTTAAAAAATTTTAAAATTGGTGACAAGGTATGTGCACTAGTATCTGGTGGAGGCTATGCTAATTATTGTGTTGCTCCTGAAAAACAAATATTACCAATACCTAAAGGTTTAACTTATATTGAAGCAGCCGGAATTCCTGAAACATTTTTTACTGTTTGGACTAATGTATTTGAAAGAGGTAAGCTCCAAAAAGGAGATAAAATTTTAATTCATGGTGGAGCAAGTGGTATAGGAACTACAGCAATACAACTAGCAAAAGTATTTGGTGCTGAAGTTATTACAACTGTAGGATCTGACTCAAAAATAAATAAAACAAAACAATTAGGAGCAAATTTATCTATAAACTATAAAACTAATGATTTTGTTAAAGTTATTAATGAATATACGAATAATAAAGGAGTTAATGTAATTTTAGATATTGTTGGGGCCAATTATTTTGAAAGGAATTGCAAAATTTTATCAAAAAATGGAAAGCTCATAATTATAGCTTTTCAGGGAGGGTTTGAAAAAAAAATAAATATGCTCCCAATTTTAACTAAATGGCTGACTATAACTGGCTCTACTTTAAGGCCAAGATCAGTTGAAGAAAAAGGTAATATAGCAGATCAATTATATAAAAAAGTTTGGCCAATTATTGAAAAAAAGTTAGTAATGCCTCAAATATATGGTACTTACAATCTTAAAGATGCAAATAAAGCGCATGCTGCAATTGAAGCTAGTGATCATATAGGGAAAATTATACTTACTAATACTTAATTATTTGATTAAAATAACTTTTAAAAACTGGAGATAAAAATATGCCTTTGCCATTAATGCCACAAGCAACAGCTATTTGGCTAATAGAAAATACAACACTTTCCTTTGAACAAGTTGCCGATTTTTGTGGGCTTCATGTACTAGAAGTTCAAGGAATAGCTGATGAAGAAGTCGCAGCAGGAATTAAAGCTAAAAATCCAATTGCAAGTGGCGAGTTAACTTTAGAAGATATAAAAAAATGTGAAAAAGATACAAAAAAGAGACTGTCTATAGCTATTTCAAAGGTAAAACTATCTACCAAAGCAAAAAAATCTCCTAGATACACACCTTTATCTCGAAGACAAGATAGACCTAATGCAATAGCTTGGCTTATAAAATTTCATCCTGAAGTCTCTGACGGACAAATTTCCAAATTAATTGGTACAACCAAATTTACTATAAATCAAATAAGAGAAAGAACTCATTGGAATATAGCTAACGTATCTCCAAAAGATCCAGTTATGTTAGGTTTATGTAAACAACTTGATTTAACAGCAGTAATTGAAAAAGCTCGTCGTTCATCCAGATGGAAAGAAATGCAAAATGAATCAACTTCAAATAAAGAATTAGATAAAAGTGGTATGCAATATGGACTAGTAAAAAAAGAAGACCATATAGATGATGAACAATCTAATCAAGAGCAAGAAAATGTTAACCAAATTTTTGAGAATTTATCAGAGTCTAATAATAATTAATTACGAAAGTAATTCTATTGATACTTAATAAACACAAAATAGAAAATATACTAGAATCTATTTCTCAAATAAAAGTATTAGTTATTGGAGATATAATGCTAGACGACTACGTATTCGGTAAAGTTGAAAGAACTTCGCCTGAAGCTCCTATTCCTATACTTAAAAATATTAGTCAAAAATCTATAATTGGAGGTGCAGGTAATGTATTAAATAATTTATCTGCATTAAATGTTAAAACCTCTTTTATTTCAGTAGTGGGCAAAGATCAACCAGCTAGAGAAATAATCAAACAAGTAAATAAATTAAAAAATATTGAATATGCGCTCTTAAACGATACGGAAAGAAAAACTACAGTAAAAACTAGATATATTGCTGATGGTCAACAAATATTTAGATCTGATGAAGAGTCAGTTTCAAAATTATCGCCTAAAATTAAAACAAAATTTTTTAATTATTTTAAATTATTTTTAAAACAATCTGACATCGTAATATTTTCAGATTATGACAAAGGTATACTTATGGATGATTTTTGTCAAAAACTAATAAGATTCGCTAATAAATGTAAAAAAAATGTCATAGTTGATCCAAAAGGAAATAATTTTTCTAAATACCGTGGATCCTATTTCATTACTCCAAATACTAAAGAAATTTATAAAGCAACTAAAGTATTACCAAATAAAGAAAAAAATATTCAAGAAGCAGGAAATATAATTATAAATAAAAAATGGTCTAAAAATGTCTTATTAACCAGGGGTTCAGAAGGCCTATCTATTATTGGAAAAAATAAAATATCTCATTTAGAGGCAGAAACCCATGAAGTTTTCGATGTTACTGGTGCTGGAGACACTGTAATATCTTTATTTTCTGCAGCGCTAGCAGCAAATTATTCTAATGTAGATGCAGCAAATTTTGCTAATATTGGTGCGGGAATAGTAATAAAAAAATTAGGAACTAGCGTAGTGACTATCCCGGAACTAAAAAATGCATTTTCAAATAATAACTTAAACTTTAAAATTAATGATAAAATTGAAATAAAGAAAAAAATTCGAATTTGGAAAGAAAAAAACTTTAAAATTGGCTTTACTAATGGATGTTTTGATTTAATCCATTCTGGGCATATTGATCTGCTTAGTAAAGCAGCCCAAAAATGTGATAAACTGATAGTTGCCTTAAATACTGATTCTTCAATTAAAAAAATTAAGGGTGAAACAAGACCAATACTTGATTTAAAGTCTCGCATAAAACTAATTGCGGCTTTAGAAGTAGTAGATATAGTTACGAGCTTTAATGAAACCACACCATTAAATTTAATAAAAGCATTTAAACCAGATTTTCTCATTAAAGGAGCTGATTATAAAATTAATGAAGTAATAGGCGGAAACTATGTTAAGAGCTATGGTGGAAAAGTCATAAGAATAAAACTTACTAAAAATCAAAGTACTTCAAATTTAATAGAAAAAATTAAAAATAATAAGCAAAAATATTGAAAAGCAACCAATCTATAAAAGCCCCAGGTTTAAAATATATAATCTTAATGTTTTTATTTATTGGTTTATCAATTTTAATTTATATTTATTGGTATTTTCAGGTATCGGAAAATTCTAAAAATTATTTAATAAATTATAAAGAAAAATTAAGTCATCAAGATATTAAAATTGAATGGGCTGAAATTGAAACTAAGGGTTTTCCATATAGAATTGAGCATAATATTAATGATATAAAAATTAAATTTAATGATCATATTATAGAATCAAAAAATATAAAATTTATAAACCAGCCATGGAATTTTAGGCATTTTCTAATCAAACTTGAAAATAATATTAACTTGCAAAATAAAGACCAATCTATAAAAATATTGAATGAAAACCTAATTAGCTCGCTAATAATAGAAAAAGATTTAACTAAAAGATTATCTATTCAAAGCAATTTATTAAATATACTTTTTAGAGATATTTCAATAAAATTATTAATGCCAGAATTTCATTTTAGAAGCACCAATAAAGAAAATATCGAAGCATTTATATCTGCAAATACCTTATTAATTAATGACTTAAATAGCATGCAAATTGATAAGATAATTATTGAAGCAGATATTTTAAATGCTAATAACTTAAATAATCAAAGTTTAATAAGTTGGTCAATCATGAATGGCGGAATAGATATTAAAAATTTTACTTTTATTATAAATAACAACCCACTATATTTTAACGGGTTTTTAGGCTTAGACAAAAACTCAGAAATATTAAGTTCAATATCTTTAAAAGGAGAAGGTGTAGAAGACCTCTTAAAGATTATGAAAAAGAAAAATATAATAA
>MDTD01035365.1_pt1 | contig 10030 bp, 11 predicted proteins | sample 811221 | NCBI WGS metagenome assembly MDTD01 (sample SAMN05326646, study PRJNA326480) | marine metagenome | isolation source: seawater | place: Pacific Ocean: South West | collected 2011
GAGCGGGCAAAGGGGGTCGAACCCTCGACCTTCTCGTTGGCAACGAGACGCTCTACCACTGAGCTATACCCGCTTATTATATTAATATTAAAATTAGTATCTTTTTAAAATTAAGCAAGTGGAAAATAAATGATTTGATCAAAATTTTATATTCACTATCTTAAATAAATTTTATGTTAAAGAAAATTTTTAATTATTTTGGTTATACTTTCACGCGCTTTAAAAAAAGTACATCTATAGATGAAATTATAAAATTAAGATTAAAATATGAAAATGTGGATATTTTATTAGATGTTGGGGCTAATAAAGGAGAGTTTACAAACTTCTTCATAAACGATTTTAAATATTATCATCTCTTCGAACCAAATAAAGATTTAGTAAAAGAGTTAAAATTAAAATTTTACGATAAAAATATAAATATATATAATTTTGGTTTAGGAATAAAAAACGAAATAACATATTTAAATATAACAAATGATACGGCAAGCACACTAAGCTCTATCAAAAAACAGACGGCAGAATTAAAAAATAATTTTAGAAATACAAATGTTGTTTATAAAGAAAAAATTCAAATAAAAAGAACTGATGAGTTTCTTGACTCTATAAATTTACACAACGAGAAAATATTTCTCAAAATAGATACGCAAGGTAATGATTTTGAAACACTTAAAAGCATAGGTAATTATTATAACAATGTAAAGTTTTTAAAAATTGAAATGCCCTGTATAAAACTTTATGAGACAAATTATGATCATTGGGATATATTAGAATTTTTGAAAGAAAAAAATTTTAAACCTGTTTATTTTGAGAATATTTCTAGAACAAAAAAAGGTGAATTGATTGAATATGATTGTTTTTTTGAAAAAAATGAGATCTAATTAAATATGAAAATTTTAGATTTACCAAAAAATATTCCTATTTTTCCATTAAGTAATTTTATTATTTTTCCAAAAACCACTGTTCCTTTAAATATCTTTGAACCACGTTATATAGATATGATAAATGATAGCATGAAATCAAATAAATTGATTGGAATGATACAACCACGAAACATTACAAATGAAAATAAAGTGCCTGAATTATATGATGTTGGTTGTCTTGGTAAAATTACAAGTTTTAAAGAAACAGAAGATGGCAGGTATTTAATTGAACTTAAGGGTTTAATCAGATTTAAGAAATTAAAAGAAATTAAAACCGATAAAAGATACAGAACATTAGAGGTAAATTTCAATGAATTTTATCATGATTTAGATTATCAGAAAGAAAAGCTGGAATTTACTGATCTTGAAATTATTTTCAAAGATTTGAAATCCTTATTTGAAAAAAAAGGTTTTATAATTAATTGGAAAGCTCTAGAGGCGCAAAGTCTTGATGAAATAATTAATGCACTTGCAATGGCTGCACCATTTGCACTTGAAGAAAAACAAATTTTACTTGAAGCAAAAGATCTAGATCTTAGAAAATTTAGGATTTCTGAAATTTTAAATACTTATAGCCACGATATGTTTAACAACACGACTCTTCAATAATCAAAAAATAATACCTTTATCAGCAATTTTTGTAAAAATTTTATTAATATAGGTTCTATTTAATAATATTTTAACTGATTTACCCAAAATTTTACTATTTGATTTTCTCTCTAAATTAAAAAATTCATGTATCAAATCAATACTATTTGAAAATATAAAATTTTTATGTCTTACTGTTAGCTCAAATTCTTTATTTATTGAATGATCTAAGGGAAGTCCTAGATCTTTTTTTTTTACAATTATTTCTAATAAAATCTTAATATCTCGTATAATCATATTAAAACCCTGTCCAGCTAATGGATGTACTCTATGAATTAAATCACCGAACGCTAAAATATTTTTAAAGTAATAAGATCTTAAGTTTATTGCTTTTAATTCAAAATATTTTATATCTTCAATTTTTTTAATTTTGTATTTAGAATTATAATAATTAATCAAACTCTTAATATTTTTTATTTTGTTTTCTTTTGAATTATAAAGTGAATATACAACTGATGTCTCTTTGGTTGAAACGGGCAAAAAAGCTAATGGACCCATCTTGGTAAATATTTGGGTTGCAATATTATTAACTACTTCTTTATGCTTTATTAAAGTTGTAAAAGCATAACTATTATATCTTTTAGTTATTTTCCTATTAAAAAATTTTTTTGTGACAAAATTATTATTGTCCATATTAATGATTAAATTGTATTTATTTGAAAAAATTAAACTTTCTTTAAAAGATATTTTTTTAAAGTATTTATTTTTTAATAATTGTTTATTTAAAATTTGGAAAAGTTTATAATTTTTAATAATTGAAAATATTTCTTTTTTGTTGTTCTCAAAATTTATTATTTTTTCATTTTTTAAATTTTCAGAAAAAATTTCTATTTTTTTTAATTTCCAGAGAATTTTATTTACATTAATAATATTGCTATTAAAAAATTTGATATTACTCATAGAAATACCAATAGTTCTTGATTTGTCATATTTAACAATTTTTTTTTCTGAAGTTATATCAACATATATATTTTGATTAACTAATGCTTTTGCTAATGTTAAACTAGACAAGCCAAGGCCTAAAATACAAACTCTCATATTATTTTTAATTTTAACAATAAAAATTAGGTGATACAAAGTGATATAATTGATTTATATATGAATATAAAAAAAACCGCATATTTTTTATTAAATTTCACCTATAAAAGACTTGCTGAAATATTTGGTTTATTTATTTTTTTTGCAGGATGCTTTATTTTAATCGCTTTAATTACTTTTTCACCAGAGGATCCGAACTTTATTTTTCCCGATAATACAGAGATTAAGAATTTTTTTGGTTTTAAAGGAAGTTTTATTGCTGATCTATTATTTCAATCAATTGGTCTTATAGCATATTTAATTTCATTAACCCTTATAATTACTGGAATTAATACAATAAGAAAAAAAGATTTTTTTTTAATTATTGAAAATATATTTTTTTCAATTCTTTACTTGTTATTTGGATCAGTGTTTTTTAGTTATTTTTATACAGAAGCTTTCTCGCTGTATATTAATGGGAATGGTGGTTTTGTTGGGTCTTTTTTAAAAGAATCTTTTTTAGGAAATTTTATTCAATTAAATGAAAATATTTTTTTTTATTTTTTTATTTTTTTTATTTTTTTTTTATTTTTGATAAGTATTAATTTTCATCCAAAAAAATTCTACTTAATAGTTATTAATATTTTTAAACTTTTTAAAAAAAAAAATAATCAAAATTATACACACAAAAGTGAAATTATAAAAGAGTATATTCCTCAAGATGAAATAAAAAATCTCATTCAGGAAGATTTACCATTTATTAAAATTGATAAAAGTAATGAAAATAAAATTAAATTTAAGTTACCAGATATAAATTTATTAAAGATTACATTAAAAAGTGATAAAGACAATTCAAAGAAAAATGAGTCGCATGATCCAAAATTTTTGGAAAAAATATTGATGGATTTTGGTGTAAGTGGTAACATAAAAAAAGTTAGTCAAGGACCTGTGGTAACACTTAATGAATTTGAACCCGCACCTGGTATAAAAGTTTCAAAAATATTTAATTTGTCAGATGATATTGCTCGAAATACAAGCGCTGAGTCCGCAAGAATTGCGACTATTCCTGGAAGCAATACAATTGGAATAGAACTTCCAAATAATTTTAGAGAAAATGTATATTTAAGTGAAATATTAAACAATCCTGATTTTAAAAAAAAGGATATCAAATTACCAATTGCTTTAGGTAAAAGTATTTCTGGAAAACCAATTATTGGGGATTTATCATCTATGCCCCATTTGCTTATTGCTGGAACAACAGGATCAGGAAAATCTGTTTGTATTAATACAATAATTTTATCACTTCTTTATCGACATACTCCTGACAAATGCAAGTTTATCCTAATTGATCCAAAAATGTTAGAGTTGTCTACATATGAAGGAATTCCTCATTTGTTATGTCCAGTGATAACAGAGGCAAAAAAAGCTGCATCTGTGCTTGGATGGGTAGTTAAAGAAATGGAAAGTAGGTACAGACTAATGACTAAGGAAAATGTCAGAAATATAGATGGTTATAATGAAAAACATAAATTGCCTATGCCATATATAGTAGTGGTGGTTGATGAAATGTCTGATTTAATGCTAGTTGCTGGAAAGGAAATTGAAAATTATATTCAAAAATTATCTCAAATGGCAAGAGCTGCTGGTATTCACATTATTATGGCTACCCAAAGACCAAGCGTTGATGTAATTACAGGAACTATTAAAGCAAATTTTCCAACAAGAATATCTTTTCAAGTTACATCCAAAATAGATAGTAGGACTATCCTTGGCGAGCAAGGAGCTGAACAACTACTTGGCAAAGGAGACATGCTTTATATGACGTCTGCAAATAAAATAATAAGAATTCATGCTCCTTTTGTTTCAGAAGTCGAAATCGAGAAAATAAATAATTCATTAAGATCACAAGCTGAACCTGATTATATAGATGAAATTTTAAATTTTGTAGATGAGAAAGAAATTGGTGAAAATAAAAATAAAGGTGAGAAAGATGAACTGTACGATCAAGCTTTAGAAATAATAAGATCTGAGGGAAAAGCCTCTACATCATTTTTACAAAGAAAAATGCAAATTGGCTATAATAGAGCAGCGAGGATTATTGACATGATGGAAGCTGATGGCTTTATAAGTAAAGCTAATCACGTGGGTAAAAGAGAAGTACTTTAATGTTTCGATATTTTATTTTTTTATTTACTTTATTTATTTTTGTGAATGGAAACGCACAAAATAAAGAAAATATTATTAAAAATTTAGAAAAAATTAAAAATTTAGATTTTAATTTTGAGCAAAATATCAATGGAAAAATAGAAAATGGTAATTGCATTATTGAATACCCAAAAAAAATATTTTGTGAATATTCAAAAAGCAATAATAAAATACTAGTGTCTAACGGTAGATCCTTAGTTATTAAAACAAGGTCAAGCTATTACCTGTATCCTTTAAGTAAAACTCCTTTAAATTTAATTTTAGATAAAAAATTTTTAATCAGTAAAATATATAATTTAGAGGAACGAATGATCGATAAAAGTTTTATTAATTTTAAAATTTTAGAAAAAGATAATGAAATTAGCTTGTTTTTTGATAATGAAACTTTTGATTTAATTGGTTGGCAAAATACTGATATTTATCAAAATTTCAATATTACTTTTCTTTCGTCAATAAGGAAAAATAGAATTATTTCAAAAAACTTATTTAAGCTTCCGACACGGGACTAAAGTTTTAAAAATTCTGTTTTAAATATTTTCATTCCTCTCGCTAAATAATTATTTAATGCGTTTTTATGATCTAGAGAACAAGTATGAACCCAAACACGATTTATTTTATTTTTAAAAGATTTTTTTATAGCTTCAGATAACAAATAAGACCCTATTTTTTTATTTTGAAATTCTTCTAATATTCCAAAATATGCTATTTCAATCTCTTTACTTTCTAAATGTAAAATTAACTCGAAGAAACCAGCTAGATTAGCATCATTTTTTAACACATAAGTTCTTACATTATTTGAGGATACATAATTAATCCACATTGCGTCTGACCATGATAATCTATCAATCCATTTGTGTTTTTTACCAATATTTTTATAAAAAAATTTATTTAATTCAAAATTAGATGGTTCAATTAATTTTAGAGTGTAATTTCCTACTGGCTTTTTAACTTCTTTAAGGTTTTTTTTAGAACTAATCTCTAAATAATTTCTTTCAATCTCTGACGTCACTCAACCATTTTACCAATTCTCTCTCCGCCAAATAAATGGAAGTGAAGGTGAGGTACTTCTTGACCACCATATTCACCAACATTAGACAATGCTCTATATCCCTTGCCTACTTCTGTTGAGATACCTAACTTTTTAGCGACTATATTCATACCTTTAATTAGGCCTATAATTTCTTCTTGGGAAGCATTAGAACTAAAATCATCCAAATTTACATATTTTCCTTTAGGAATTAATAAAGCATGAATTTTTTTTTGTGGATTTATATCGTAAAAAGATAAAATATAATTATCTTCATAAATTTTATTACAAGGTATCTCTCCACGTATAATTTTTGCAAATATATTTTGATCGTCGTAAGCCATTTACATTTTATCAAGGACAGATTTAACTGTATCGCCCATTACAGATGGGTTTTTTGAAATTATAACTCCACATTCTTTTAGAATTTCAACTTTTTCAATTGCACTTTCACCATAAGCTGAAACAATCGCACCCGCATGACCCATTACTCTTCCTTTTGGTGCTGTAAGTCCTGCAATGTATCCTATAACTGGTTTTTTCATATTTTCTTTTGCAAATTCTCCTGCTGCTACCTCTTGAGGTCCTCCAATTTCACCAATCATTAAAACAGCATCAGTTTCGTCATCTGTTTCAAATTTTTCAATTATATCTCTGAAAGAGCTTCCATTAATTGGATCTCCTCCAATCCCTACACTTGTCGAAATGCCAATACCTAAATTTTTCATTTGTTCTGCCGCTTCGTAACCTAGAGTACCTGATCTACTTATAATTCCTACTTTTCCTTCTTTGTAAATATGGCCTGGCATAATTCCTAGCATTGATTTTCCAGGACTTATGATTCCAGCACAATTAGGTCCTACAAGTGTCATTTTTGCATTTCTAGAATACCTTCTCATATATCTTTTAATTCTTATCATGTCGTGTGATGGGATCCCATCAACTATAGCGACACAAGTTTTAATTCCTGCATCTGCAGCTTCCATAGCCGAGTCAGCTGCAAAAGCTGGTGGCACAAATAATATTGATGCTGTAGCCCCTGTTTGTTTCACAGCTTCTTTAACAGTGTTAAATACAGGTCTGCTTAAATGTTTTTGTCCACCTTTTCCTGGGGTAACACCGCCTACAACATTTGATCCATATTTTATCATTTCATCAGCATGAAAAGTACCCATTTTTCCCGTAAAACCTTGAATTAAAATTTTTGTATCTCTATCAATTATGACTGCCATTTTATTTTTTTAATGCCGCAACTGCTTTGTTTGCAGCATCCTCTAAAGTATTTGCCTCAATATAATCTAGTTTACTATCCCTAAGAATTTTATTTCCCTTTTCAACATTTGTCCCAGCTAATCTTATTACTAATGGAACTCCAATTTTAATTTTTTCTAAAGCTTGTACTATTCCTTCCGCAACCCAGTCACATCTGTTTATTCCAGCAAAAATATTAACTAAAATAACTTTAACTTTTTTATCCATAGTTATTAACCTAAAAGCTTTTACTATTTTTTCAGGAGTTGCTCCTCCACCTACATCTAAAAAATTGGCTGGCTCACCACCTGCCAATTTAATCATATCCATTGATGCCATTGCCAAGCCAGCACCATTAATTATATTTCCAATATTTCCATCCAAACTTACATAATTTAAACCTCTGTCAGAAGCATAAATTTCTTTTTCATCTTCTTGTGTTTTATCTCTTAATTCAGAAACTTTATCTCTTCTAAACATAGCGTTGTTATCAAAGCTCATTTTACAATCTAATGCCAAGATTTGTTTTTGTTTTGAAATTACTAATGGATTTACCTCTACCATAGTTGCATCTAATTCACTAAAAGCTTTAGCACATCCGACAATAGTTTCTGAGGCCCTTCTAATGAGTTCAGGCTCAATGCCTAATCCAAATGCTAATTCTCTTGCTTGAAAACTTTGGATTCCGACAGCAACTTCAATTTTAGATCTAATAATAGAATTTGGTTTATCTTTAGCAATTTCTTCAACACTCATCCCTCCTTCTGTCGAGGCTACAACCATAATGCTTTCTGATGCTCTATCAAAAACTAAACCTAAATATAATTCTTTTTCTATATCTGTTGCTTCTTCAATATAAATTCTATTAACAATTTTTCCTTCGGGCCCTGTTTGATTAGTAACTAACTTTTTTCCTAAAAGTTTATCTGTTGCTTGGGCGACTTCTAATGGAGAATTGCAAACAATTACTCCACCTGCCTTACCCCTTGCGCCTGAATGTATCTGGGCTTTCACAACCCACTTCGCACCACCAATCTCTCTTGCTTTGTTTTCTGCTGTTTCTGGGCTATAAACGATGCCACCTCTTGGTATAGTAACTCCAAAGCTATTTAAAATTTCCTTTGCTTGATACTCGTGAATATCCATAATTATTTATTATTTATCAATTTATCTATATTTACAATATTTTCTGCCATTCTGGCTGATGCAGCATCTATCATTCTTCCATCAAGTTGGGCTGCCCCTTTTCCTTCATTGGCAGCTTTTTCTAATTCTTCTAAAATTCTTTTAGCCTTTTTTACTTCTGCAATTGGAGGAGAAAAAACATTATTAGCTAATTCAATCTGCGAAGGATGTATTGCCCACTTGCCTTCTATTCCAATCGCAGCTCCTCTTTTTGCTGCAGTTACATAAGCATCTGGATCATTAAAATCTCCAAAAGGTCCATCTACAGCTCTAAGACCATAAGCTCTACAAGTCATAACTAATTCTGAAAGACCGTGGTGCCATTGGTCACCTGGATAATCTGGGTTCAGACCTCCAATAACGACTGTTCTAGCTCTTAAACTTGCTGCGTAGTCTGCGACTCCAAAATGTAATGCTTCTAGCCTTTCGCTTGATTTAGCGATTTCTCTTATATTAGACATCCCTAATGCGGTTTCTATTAAACATTCGATTCCAATTTTATTTTTTAATTTTTTGTTTGTTTCAATTTGTGTCAATAAACAATCAACCATATAAACATCGCTACCTGTTCCTGCTTTTGGTACTAATATGGTATCTACATTTTCTCCAGCCTGCTCAACTATTTCAACTAAATCACTATACATATAATGTGTATCAAGACTGTTTATTCTAACTGAAATTGTTTTGCCTTTATCTCTCCAGTTTATTTCATTTAGTGCTTTAATAACATTTGCTCTAGCTGTAATTTTATCATTAGGGGAAACTGCATCCTCTAAATCTAAAAAAATATAATCTGCTGCAGAGTTTAAGGCCTTCTCAAACATTTGTGGCGAAGAGCCTGGAACAGCTAATTCGCTTCTTTGCAATCTTGATCGTGCTGATTTGTAGAATTTATGGCTCATTTCTAAAAAAAGTATATCTTTTCTTTTGGAAGAAATTACTTATAGAATTTATAAGTATTTTATAAAAGTATTATTTTTTTCTGGAATATAATTCCTCCATTATATCCTCAATTTTAATGCCATTAACTTCTAGATACATTATTAAATGATAAAGAACATCTGCTGCTTCATGTATCTTATTAGAGTTTTCCTCTACAGCTTCTATTAGTTCATTTACCTCTTCAACCACCTTTTCCTTTGCTAAATTCTTGTCTTTTAAAAGTTTATTTGTATAAGAACTTTCAACAGGATTATTTTTTCTTTCTCTTGCAAGCAAAATAAGTTCTTCTAAAATTTTAAGCATATTAAATTCTAACAGGTATATCTTTTGAAGCCAAATACTGTTTGGCTTCTTTAACCGAATACGTTCCATAATGAAATATAGACGCTGCTAAAACCGCACTTGCACCAGCATTAATTCCCTCAACCAAATGATCTAAAGTTCCAACGCCACCAGATGCAATTACAGGAATGTTGACATTTGATGAAATTCTTTTCATTAACTTAATATCATATCCAGATTGAGTTCCATCTTTATCCATTGATGTTACAAGTAGTTCTCCTGCCCCGCAATTCTCCATTTTATGAGCAAATTCAAATGCATTAATTCCAGTTGGGTTTCTTCCACCATGAGTAAAAATCTCCCAATTTTCTCCGTTTTTTTTTGCATCAATAGCAACAACAATACATTGTGAACCAAATTTTTTTGAACTCTCTTCAACAACTTTAGAGTTTTGAACTGCTGCAGTATTTATTGACACTTTATCTGCACCACAATTTAGTAATTTATTTATATCCTCGACACTTCTAACTCCTCCACCGACAGTTAAAGGAAC
>MDTD01120344.1_pt1 | contig 10030 bp, 9 predicted proteins | sample 811221 | NCBI WGS metagenome assembly MDTD01 (sample SAMN05326646, study PRJNA326480) | marine metagenome | isolation source: seawater | place: Pacific Ocean: South West | collected 2011
AGAAATTGGTTGATGAAGTTGGAAGAGGAGTTACCACACTATACGGACAAGGTTGGTATAAGCAACAGAACAATGTTTTACTGATCATAATCCGTAAAAAAGATAAAACCCGGGTCATGCGCATCATAAAAGAGGTAGACCCGAATTCCTTTATGTCTATCGCCAAAGTTTCCGGCGTTTATGGCCAAAACTTTGAGGATATCAAGATTTAATTGGGCGATTGTCGGTTGTCGATTTTCGATGGTCGATTTCAAAAAGTCTGCGACTTTTTCAAAAAAATGGAACTAATAGAAAAGAATGTTCCATGAGAAAAACAATTGAAAAAAGACTTATACGATTTTCTGTATCAATAATTAATTTCTGCAAACATCTTGAAAATGATTTTGCATCGCAACACTTTTCTCATCAAATAATAAGATCGTCATCCAGTTCTGCATTGAACTACGGTGAAGCTCAAGGTGCTACATCAAAAAAAGATTTCATCCATAAGACTAGTATCGTCCTAAAAGAATTAAGAGAGACTCACATCTCGCTTCAAATTTTAGAGGAAGCTAAACTTTCCAATGATTCTAGACTACTAGCTATACTTATAAAGGAAAATAATGAATTAGTTGCAATTTTTCACAAAACTGTAATTACCGCAAAAGAAAATATCGAACACCGACCATCGAAAATCGAAAATCGTCCAATCTAAATCTGCTTCAGCAGATTTGCCATCTCAATCCCCGCCATAGCGGCATCAAATCCTTTATTTCCGGCTTTGGTTCCTGCGCGTTCAATGGCTTGCTCAAGGTTTTCAGTTGTTATCACACCAAAGATCACAGGTACACCGGTTTCCTGACTTACAGAAGCAATCCCTTTTGTTACTTCTGCCGCTACAAGATCATAATGAGTTGTAATACCTCTGATGATGGCACCTAAACAGATCACCGCATCATATTTCTTTGAAACTGCCATTTTCTGGGCAACCAATGGAATCTCAAATGATCCCGGAACCCATGCACATTCGATATCATCTGCACTAGCTCCATGTCGAATTAATGCGTCTTCCGCTCCCGATAATAATTTACTTCCAATAAATTCATTGAACCTTCCAACGATGATCCCAAATTTCATTCCTTTAGCTGATAAATTTCCTTCTATTTTTTTCATGATTAATTATTTTCAATATTCATTAAGTGTCCCATTTTATGGACTTTAGTTTCTAAGTATTCTTTATTGTTTTGATTATGGTGGATTATTATAGGTTCACGACTAAGAATGTTTAATCCGAATCCTTCCAAACCTTTTACTTTTTGAGGGTTGTTAGTCATCAACCTGATGTTTCGAACACCTAATTGATAAAGAATTTCGGCTCCAATTCCATATTCCCGTAAATCATCATGAAAACCCAGAGCGTGATTTGCCTCTACAGTATCCATTCCCTGATCCTGAAGATGGTAAGCTTTAAGTTTGTTGATCAATCCAATGCCTCTACCCTCCTGACGCATATACAGCAGTACACCTTGACATTTATGAGCTATTCTGTATAAAGCTTCATCAAGTTGATCCCCGCAATCACATCTTTCTGACCCGAAAGCATCACCAGTAAGGCATTCAGAGTGCACTCTAACCAGAATATCATCTGTAGTATTTATATCGCCCATACATAATGCAATATGATGCTCACCATTGATCTTATTCACAAAACCCTTAGCAATAAAATCTCCATGTTTGGTTGGCATTTTGGTTTCTGATACCAGCTCAACCATAGATTCATGCTGCCTTCTGTATTGGATCAGATCAGCGATACTGATCATCTTCAGATCATGCTTTTCCTTATACTTGATCAGGTCTGGAACTCGTGCCATAGATCCATCTTCATTCATGATCTCACAAATCACTCCTGCAGGATAAAATCCCGCTAGCTTTGCTAGGTCAACAGCTGCTTCAGTGTGTCCTGCCCTTCTTAAAACTCCGCCTTCTTTGTATGCCAATGGAAAAATATGGCCGGGTTTTGTAAAGTCTCCAGCTTTGTATTGAGATCTTAATACTTTTTGGATCGTCTCTGCTCTTTCATGAGCTGAAATTCCTGTTTTTGCGTCTGCCGAATCAATACTCACAGTAAAAGCTGTTTGAAGCGAATCGGTATTTGATTCTACCATCATGTCTAGATTCAACTCTCTTAAACGATCTTTAATGACAGGCAGGCATATCAATCCACCTCCATGCTTTACCATAAAATTTATGTCTTCTGCCTTAACAGCTTCGGCTGCCATCACAAGATCTCCTTCATTCTCACGATCCTCATCATCAGTAACGATGATCATTTTCCCTGATCTCAGATCGTAAATTGCTTCTTCAATTGTGTTAAACATTTTTTTATTATATAAATCCGTATTTATTTAAATCATTCATTTTAATTTCTTTACGAGTCTCATCATTTTTTAATCCCAATAATCGCTCAGTATATTTAGCGATCTGATCAACCTCAATATTTAAAGAATCTCCAATCTTCTTTTGTCCCAAGTTTGTTGATTCAAGTGTGTGGTGTATTACTGAAACCGTAAAGACTTTTAATTCTAAATGTTGAATTGTAAGGCTTATACCATCAAGTGCGATACTTCCTTTTAGTATCATATACTTCATTAATTTCTGATCTGGTTCTATTGAGATCAGCATTGCATTATCATCTTTTTGAATATCTCTAATTACGCCTGTCCCATCAACATGTCCGCTAACCAAATGGCCTCCCAGACGGGAGCCTAAGGTAGCAGCTCTTTCCAGATTGACATGATCTCCTCCTTGTAATGCTTTAAGTGTGCTTGATTTGATCGTTTCATTCATCACATCAGCCTTAAAAGATGCCTTTGTAAATGACACAACTGTTAAGCAGACACCATTCACTGCAATGCTGTCTCCCAATTGAACGTCTGTTAAAACTTTCATGGCTTCAATCTCAATACTTGTGTGATCAGCTTTTTTAGTAAAGCTTGAGATCACTCCTATTTCTTCAATTATTCCTGTAAACATTCTTAAAATTCTGCTTGTATCAGCAGATCGGAACCGATCTGTGAGTAGTTAATATTTTTGCATTCATAAGCATCGGATAATCGATCAACTCCAATTCCTTCAAAAGGAGTTACGGCCTGATCTCCACCTATGATCTTTGGGGCAATGAATAGGTTAAGCTGATCTACAATACCTTGTTTAATAAACTCAAAATTTGTGTTCCCACCTGCTTCGATCATTAAGCTGCTAATTCCTACAGCACCACATTTCCTCACTAAAAGATCCAGATTAAAGGAGTTATTTTGTATTTCGCATTCCCAAATATCTACGGAGGATGCTGCAAACTTTATTTTAGCTCGTTTCATATTTTCTTTATTGACAACAAGGATCGTTTGTCCATATTCGGGAGTATTGAAAACTTTAGACTCAACCGGGCATATCAGATCAGGATCAAGTATAATTCTCTTGGGATGTGAAGGATTTGAAAGCCCATTGCGAGTGTTCAGAATTGGATTGTCTTTTACAATCGTATTTGCCCCCGTTATCAATGCTGAAAAATGATGACGCAACTCATGGACCAAAGCTCTGGAGTTTTCATTTGTGATCCATTTCGAATCTCCGGTATGCGTAGCGATCTTACCATCCAAGCTCATTGCTGATTTCAGGATCACATAAGGTCTTTTCTTTGTGATATATTTAAAGAAGTGTTTATTCAGTTCTTTTCCATCCTCTCTGAGAATATCACTAACAACTTCAATACCTGCATTCTTAAGAATCTGAATTCCTCTCCCTGAAACTAGCGGATTGGGATCTTGGTTTGAAATGACAACACGTTTGAAGTCATGCTTAATGATCTCCTGCGCGCACGAAGGTGTTTTTCCGGTATGTGAACAAGGTTCGAGATTCACATAAAGTGTTGCAGATTCAATTGGCACTTTACACCTCTTGATCGCTTCAATTTCTGCATGATCAGCACCAAATTTGTGATGATATCCTTCACTTATCAACTCATCATCTTGAATGATGATAGCGCCAACCAGCGGATTTGGATTCACATGTCCAATACCTCCTTCGGCGAGTGCAAAAACACGTTTCATCCATTTCTGGTCGGTTTTTGCTTGTTCATTAAAAAAATCAGGCATAAAAAAACCCCAATGTATATCGGGGCAACACGGTCTATAGTCGCATAACTATACACCACAGGCATAAACCTTTATCTTTCTACCATCCAGACTTTACTGTCGGCAATGGAATCTCACCATTTCAGTCCCGATGCTTTGAGAAGCAAATCGGAAGTCGCGGGCTATACCGCCGGTCGGGAATTACACCCTGCCCCGAAAGATTAAGCAATAAATTTCGGGCAAATGTATAAAAAGATTTCAATTCAGAAAGCATCGTAAATTATTTTCTTGTAACAATTGCCAAATCCGAACCGTCTTAACCATATCATATATCTTAATTCACCCTGTTAAAACCTGCATTCACCGATAAGGCTTGTTTTTTGGAGGGTGATTGAGCTATTTTTGATGCACAACTTATTAAAAACGACCAATCTCTACCCATCATGATACGTAATTACCTCTTAATTACTTTCCGTAATTTAATGAAGAACAAACTGCATGTATTTGTCAATGTTTTAGGCATTGGAATTTCGCTAGCATGCTGTATAATAGCTTATTACAACACAAGGTTTCACTACGACTATAATAGTCAGCACTCCCTAAAACCGGAGATCTATAAAGTAGCCTTAACTCAAAATATTAATGGGAGAAGTCAACCTTATGGAATTACACCATTATCGCTTGCTCCATCTCTTGGTAACTCTTTAGTTGGTGTTGAGAAGATCACTCGATATATCAATCCAACTTTAGATGTTAGATATGGTGAGAAAGTTTTCCGCGAAGGATTTGGGTTTGTGGATACGAATTTCCTTGAAATGTTCGACCTTGAAATTTTAAAAGGAACAGCTGATGTTTTACAGGAAAAAGATAAAATCCTGATCTCTGATGAAGTAGCAGATATGCTATTTAAAGATGAAAATCCTATTGGCAAGATTCTAACGGTATACTTACGTGATGGCACATCCAAAGGCATGATGGTTGGGGCTGTTTATAAAGATTTCCCTGAGAACTCAAGTTTACGATGCGATATCATCAACCAAATGGATAATTATATCGAAATGAATGATCTCGATGAGTATGATTGGAGATCTTGGGTAGCAGCTACCTTTTTACATATACCTAATGAACAATACGTAGAACAGGTTCAATTGGATCTCGGAAAATTTGTTGATGTTCAGAATGATGCTCGTGACGACTGGAAAGTAGAATCTTTCTTCATGGAACCATTGAGTCAGATTCCTACTACTCATAGAGATTATTGGAATAACTGGCTAAACTCGGGATTACATCCTGCAGCATTGATCGCTCCACCAATTATGGCATTTTTACTTTTACTATTAGCATGTTTAAACTTCATGAATACAGCACTAGCAACTTCAAGCAGCCGTTTAAAAGAAATTGGTGTGAGAAAAGTGATGGGAAGTATTCGACGACATACGATCTTACAATTTTTAGGTGAAAACTTATTTATTTGTTTCATCGCATTGCTGGTATCATTATTAATCGGTTCATTTTTAATCGATGCTTACAGTGATATGTGGCCTGGAATGACTTTAAAAATTGATTTTACAGGAAGTCTTGAATTCTGGGGATTCATGGGCGGATTACTATTATTTACAGGAATTCTTGCAGGCGCTTATCCCGCATTCTATGTGAGTAGTTTTAATCCTGTAAACATTCTCAAAGGTGATGTTAAGTATTCAGTTGCCGGATGGTTATCAAAGATCTTATTAGGACTTCAGTTTATTATTGCAATGATTGGAATTATTTCAGCAGTGATCTTTATTCAGAATGCCTATTATCAGGAAAACCTGTACATGGGATATGATAAAGACCAGGTAATCGCAATTCCTGTAAGAGACAACTCTGAGCTTGAAGGATTTAAAAATCGAATCGCTTCAAACCCAATGATCAATAAATTGGGTGTTAGCGAGGAACATATCGGCTGGGGCAATTATGTTAGAGCGATTAAAGATGGCGCTGAGATGGAAAATGAAGTGACCATGCTGGATATCGGACAAGGATATTTTGAAACTATGGGTCTCGAGCTTGTTGCGGGTGAGCATTTTGATATGAATTTCAAGGAATCTAATAGAGAAAAGGCAATCATCGTTTCAGAAAAGTTTGTAGAAGACTTTAAATGGACAAATGAAGATGCAATCAATAGGAAAGTACGTGTAAATGATACAACTGAGTTTACTGTTGTTGGTGTAGTAAAGAATTTCTATATCTATGGGTTCTGGGAACGTATTAATCCAACTGCTTTGATGCTTGGAAAGAAAGAACGAATGCGTATGATCGTTGTACAAGCCGATATAAATAACCTAAGCTCTTTAAATGAATACTTAAAGGAATCTTGGGCCGCAGAAATACCATATAGACCATATCCTGGATTTTTCCAAGAGGAGCGATTAGCAGAAGCAAAAGACATCAATAAACAGATCATTAAGATCTATGATTTCTTAGCTATTGTGAGTGTTTTATTATCGCTCGTAGGGCTTTACACGCTGGTTTCATTAACGATCATTAAAAAGACCAAGGAAATTGGTATCAGAAAAGTACTAGGAGCACCAATTGGTTCATTATTGAAACTTATAAACCGCGACTTTATCATCATTATCACTATTGCATCAGCATTAGGAGCATATGCCGGATATATGATGTCTGTAAGTTTAATGGGCAGTATCTGGGTTTATCATATGGATCCAACGGTTTGGAGTTTTATCATTCCAATCGTTTTTATAATTCTGGTTTCAGCAATCACACTCTCCAGAAAGGTATACGTTGCAGCAAGTAAAAATCCTGTTGATGCTATCAAATACGAATAGGATCACAACTATATAAGGTTAAACAAGAAACGGTAGCAGACGAAAGCTTGCTACCGTTTTTATTTGTTAAAAAATTGAATCTAGAAATAAATCTCCGTTCGAATTCTATCTGAAGAAACCCCTTTTTTTTGCAAAATTTCAATTGCATCATTTATCATATCCGAATTTCCACAGAGATAGAATAAATGATCATCAGAAATAGCACACATATCTAAAAATTTAGTGACTCTTCCTGCGAAATTAATTCCGATCTCCTTGGATGTACAAACATGATACCTTTGAAGGTTATAATCCTGCTGATCGTAAGCTTCACGTGAATTCTTAACTCCGTGAACAATTTCGTAATTCAAACCCGGGTTCGACTTTACAAAACTGTGATAAGGAGCGATTCCGGTACCACTTCCAACAAAAACATAATTATAATTTAAAGGATTTGCTTCCAAAACGAACTGACCAAAAGGTCCTTTGAGAGTGAGCTCAGTTCCGATCTCTGCCGTTTTCAGCTTTTGTGAAAGATCACCATCACAAGCTTCTTTAATTAAGAACTCAAGATGATCATCATTTTCAGAACTGTAAATAGAGTATTCCTTAGCTTCTTCCCCCGGAAATCCAATGCACATATATTGTCCTGCTTTGAATCCAATACCCTTGCGTTCCAATTGGATAACATAAGTATTTTCGGTTATAAAGCGTCGGGAAATCAGTTTGGATTTTATATTGATCTCAGTAATGGTATTCATTCAAGTAGTCTTTAAATCTTGGCAACAAAGGTAGGAAAAATATTTTATTTAGAATTATTCTTGATAATTTAGAATGGAATATTGATAACTTAGAATCATAATTCAAATGTAATATTCCTCCCCGCTTTCATCCTAACAATTATTTTATGAAGCGATTTTTCCTTTCTACTCTGATATTATTGATTAGCCTTTCTGTATTTTCTCAAATAGATAACTCAGAACGAAACACGGACTTTAAAGTAAACTTGGTTCACCCCTTTTTAGGAGGCGGGGAAATAAGTATCGAACAAAGTATCAGTCAGAAAAGCGGTGTCGGTATTTCATTGGCTTTTTTCAATAGAGATGTTAATAGTGGCGCACATTGGGTAACTTCAAGAATGGGCTTTAAAGAGAAATTCTTTGCGATACAGCCTTATTACAGGAAATACTTTGGGAAGAAAAAAACAAGAGGCTTCTTAATAGAATTAAACTCAGGTATATTTATTGACGATAGAGCCTTAGTTGGAGCGGGTTTAGCTTTTGGGAATAAACATGTTTTCAAGAAAGGATTCATTATGGAATACTATGTGGGTGCCGGTAAGACCAACGAATCCGGTTTCTTTGAGCAGGGATGGTATGTTAGGGTTGGTTTTAATATTGGGATCCGATAATTGACCTTTATCAATAAAGATGGATTTCTGTAGTAAAACAAGGATTTAAAGCGTCTTATTAAAAACAATCTACTTTATTTTGTGTTTTAAATCTAATTAGAATCAGAACTATGAAAAAGACCCTCATTATATGCGCCTTTTTAATGATTGGCGCTTCAGTATATGCTCAAAGTGAGTTTGAAAGCTTCAAAAAATTTGAGATCAAAACCAATGTTTTTTATGATGTTTTAGGCGCCGCTGACCTCACTTTAGAGGCCTTTACTTCTGAAAACTTTAGCTTGGGTATTTCCGGACATTACACTTATAGCAATAGATGGGAAAGTGAACCTCGATTTTTATTCTTTTTTGCAAGACAATATATAGGATCACGTCAGTCTAAAGGTTTATATCTGGAACCCTTCTTTACAGTAAACTGGGAAGATAGCCAAAGTGGAAAGATGAGTTCCGGAGCAGGACTAGCAGCCGGTCATAAGTGGTTTATTGGTAAAAAATTCCTACTTGAAACATTTATTGGTATAGGCGAAAACTTCCTAAGTGATCCAGACAATTCCGGAACCGTTGGAAGAATTGGTGTAAACTTTGGTATTAGATTATAAATGCTGATTGATCTCGTTTAAGATATCTCCAATCTGACTTGCACATTCTTCGATCATTGTTGATGATCCTATGCTACTAGAATAGTAAGATCTTGCTTTATTCCGCATATTATAATAGGAAGACATAACTTCACCATAGGCCCCTGCCGAACGGATCAGCATGAGGTCTCCGCGTTCGGTTTCCGGGAGCAGGATTCCGGTACCAAATCGGTCAGTAGATTCACAAATAGGACCTACGATGTCGTATGTCAACGCATTTTTATCAGAACTTAAATTTTCAATCTTATGTGTGCTTTGGTATAAGGCCGGGCGAAGCAATTCCGTAAATCCTGCATCCAGTACTGCAAATCTTTTTGTACCACCATTTTTGATGTAAAGAACTCTGGAGATCAAACTACCACATTGACCAACCAGTGATCTACCAGGCTCCAAATGTAACTGTTGATCTTCAGACATTTCCAGACTATCTCTAAGCGTTTTGATATATCTTCTGAAATCAGGGATCGGATTCCGATCAGGATTATCATAATCAATTCCTAAACCTCCACCTAAGTTGATATGCTCGAGAGGAAAATGATAGGTCTCAACCCACGATTTTATATCATTAACTCTTCTACATAGCCTTTCAAACACAGTAAAATCTGTGATCTGTGAACCAATATGGAAGTGCAAGCCTGTAATTCGGATAAATCTCATCTCATCCCTTAGCTCTAGAAGTTTCAAAAACTCTTCATGACTCAATCCGAATTTGTTTTGTTCAATCCCTGTAGTAATGTGCTCATGTGTTTGTGCATCTACATTTGGATTTAACCTGATTGCGATCCTGGCGATTTTGCCCATGGATGCTGCGATCTGATCAATGACCTGCACTTCCTGTAATGATTCGCAATTAAAGCAAGCAATATCATAATTCAATGCCAACTGAATGTCGATATCTGTTTTACCAACACCCGCAAATACAATGTTCTGAGGAGAAAAACCATTCTCTATCGCTAACAGTATCTCATTTCCGCTAACACAATCGGCTCCGAAACCATTGCTTCGAATCATTTCGAGTATCGGTTTATTTACATTCGCCTTTAACGCATAGTGTATTTTCATCCA
>MDTD01126406.1_pt1 | contig 10030 bp, 7 predicted proteins | sample 811221 | NCBI WGS metagenome assembly MDTD01 (sample SAMN05326646, study PRJNA326480) | marine metagenome | isolation source: seawater | place: Pacific Ocean: South West | collected 2011
TGACCTACAAGTGTACCGGCGAGACCAAACTACCATCCGGTGAAGTACCTTCTAACGCAGTGCATGTGCGTGATAATTGGGTCCCTGCACCGTCGGAGGTTTATGTGGTCGTGGACAGTTGTTCGCCGCAGTATCGCAACTCTTGGCGGTATGGTGCAGCAGCAGAATTACGATCACCCGAATATGCCTACGGCAGTGGCAACTACTACTTCCGACTCATTGAAGGTGAAATGAAAAATCACAATGGTGGCTTCAACTGGCTCATGGCTGACGGACATGTCGCAAACATGACTGTCGCCCAGAGTATCGGCACCAGTAACAACTACGGTAAAGCCCTGGGCATCTGGACCAAAACCCGTGGAGATTGATCTACCGCTACCGTCAATCAACCAACGCATCACAGTAACCTGACTAACTTCCCGCAGGAAAACATTAACAATAGCATTGCCAACGACCAAGCTCCATGGACATGAACTTGAAAATTTCCGTCACTCCCGCGCAGGCGGGAGTCCAGTGGAACTTGCAAGTGTCAACAGAATGCCACTGGATTCCCGACTCTCCGGGCGCGGGATGACAGTGAGTGGAGTTTGATTTTGGGTGCTGCACTAACACAACATCAAGGTATATATTCATGTTCAGACGCTTGATTCATTCTGTCGTTTTTGTCACCGTTCTAGCACTGCTTGCCCTCCCGGCTTTGGCCGCTCAGTCGTCCATCATCGAAGACGGCAACCGCGGGCGCATGTCACTTGACGGCACGTGGGATGTCATCGGTGTTAACGGCATTATCCCGCAATTCCCTGCACCGCCTGCATCCGCAGACTGGAAAACCATCGAAGTTCCGCATGACTCGGCTGAGCCTTACCTGATCAACAAAGGTGCTGGCCCCTACACCAATGGTGTTGTCGAGAATGCTGTGGGTAAGGATGGCAAATACCTGCGCAACGAAAACGCGGTCGCATGGTTTAAGCGGTCCTTCAAAACACCTGATGCAAAAACCATCGCAGGCCGTCGGATCATGCTCTATTTCCATGGTCTGGCCTACCGCAGTGATGTCTATCTCAATGGCAAGCACCTGGGCACCTCCCTGCAATGCCTGGTCCCCAACAGTTACGACATCACCGACCATCTCAAGCCGAATCAGGACAACGAACTACTCGTCGGACTCACCGAACGTGATGGCATTGTGGACCCGCAGACGCGGGCAGCCTTGACACCAACCAGTGGTGTCCGCGCGGGGATTTATGGTCGGGTTGAGTTGCAGTTCCTGCCAAACATTCGTCTGGATGATGTGTTCGTTCAGACATACGTTGCAGACAAGCAATTCGTCCTTGAGTTGACGCTGCTTAACAAGTCGGATCATGATCAAACCGTCACGCCGATGGCAACCGTCTTTGACAATGAAGGTGTGCCAAGTTGTGAACTGCAGGATCAACCCGTCACCGTCAAGGCAGGGCAAACCAAGGTCATCACACTCAAGAAGGATTGGATTGCCGATCATCTCTGGTCGCCGGAGATTCCGTATTTGTACAACGTCCGCGTGCAGCTTCGTCAGAACAATCAGCCGGTGGACATGGTGCAGATTCCCTTTGGTTTCAGGGAGTTCACCATCAAAGGAACCGACTTTTATCTCAACGGCAACAAGACGCGTTTGCTGCGTATCAGTCACCTGACTTACATCCCTGCTGATGTCGAAAAAGCGTTGACCGGTGATATCCGCAGCGGCACGATGCGCGAGAAGTCCGGCCGCCCGATTAATAGTGTGCGATTTCATCTTGGCTTTAACAACGAACATCAAATCCGTGCCTGCGACCAGTTGGGGTTCATGGCCATCCCCGAGTCCGGCTGGTATCACGTCAAGGAGTACAACGAACGCGGCCGCGAAAAGTTCCTGCCCAATGTGCTTGAGTACATGGAGCGTTGGATCAAACTTTATCGCAATCATCCGTCGATCGTGATGTGGTCATTGACCAACGAACATTTCTGGGGACGCACCGGTGATGTGGAAATGTCCATTGCCAAGCAGGTCGCCCAGCGCGCCATGCAGACCGATCCAACGCGACCGATTCAAGGTGATGCGGAAGTCACATGGAACGGCACGCTCCCCATCATCAATATCCACTATCCCGAAGGCACGTCCGGTGATGTCCGCAATGTGTATCCCAACTCCTGCCTGGTGATCCCCAACGATTTATATTGGCTCAAAAAAGGCAAGCTCAACACACAGGCATGGCGTGCTGAATTTGTCTGGGACCGCCCCCTGGTCATCGGGGAATACTGGGACTTCGGCGGTGATCCTGACAAAAAGTCCAGCTACAGCGGTGATGCCATTTACGATTGGCAACGCTGGCGATTCGACAAAGTCAAGAAGTCCCCCGACAGTCCATACATTGATGTCGTCCGCAAATCCACCGATGTCTATCGACTGCAAGGCGTGGCAGGGCTCAACCCGTGGTCCGGTCAACAGGAAGACATCATGCCCACGCGTGGCACACGCGCGCTGGACTTTCATCCCAACTTCTTTGCAGGCGAAGATGCAACCCGCAAGATGATCATCTTCAATGAGTCTGCAACGTCACTGGTCTACCCCAACCTGCAATGTCGCATCATCGTCGATGGACGCACTGTCTGGCAGAAGGAAGTCCGCGTCAGTGGTGAGGCACACAATATCCAGGCAGTCGATGTTCCCATCGAAGTTCCCCAAGTCTCCAAGCCCACCAAGGCAACCTTCACCGCCATGATGCGGTTCTGGGCGGGGGGGGCATACCATCAAATGGGAGAACGTCACACCGAAACCATCTACCTCATGCCACGCACTGATCTCTCGGAGATCAAGCGCGAAGGCACTGTCGTCTTTGACTCACACGGCGACACCACCAAGGCGCTCACAACACTGGGTATGCAAGTCCAGGGCGTTAAGGAAATCACTGACGAAACCTTGAGCAATGCCAAGTTGTTGATCGTCGGTCGTAACACCAACCCGACCCCGTTCCGTGGCAAGATCATCAACTTTGCCAAACAAGGCGGTCGTGTCATCGTCCTGTCGCAGGCGTCGGACTTCATCCTTGGGACTGGTATCCCCGAACCTGACACCAAGCATGTTGCCTCGCAGGTCTGGAAGGCCTCGCCCAATCACCCTGTGATCAAACCCTTTGGAGATGAGCAATTCTCCTTCTGGAAACCTGATCACATCGGCACGAAGTTCAACTTCACCAAGCTCTCCGTCGGCGGGATTCGATACCTGCTGCACTGCGGTGGTCTGGGTGGCATGGCATGGAGTCCACTCGTTGAAGTCCCGCAAAACAAGGGAACCATCCTGCTGTGTCAGATGCAGGTCATCGATGCTGCCGAGGCAGAACCCATGGCAGGGGCGCTGCTCAAATCCATGATCCAATACGCACTGGACTACCAAACCCCCGACACCCAAACCCTGCGCGTCCTTGCAGCAAACGACAATGTCACGCAGGTCCTCAAGGCATCCGGCGTCACCTTCACCAACGGGCTTGAAGGCAGTGGCCCGATTCTGGTGGACGCTTCCCATCAACTCAATAGCGCTGAGATTCACGAAATCAACAGCACACTCTCACGCGGCGGTAAGGTCTGGCTGCACGGCTACGATACCTCCAATGTCCAGGCTGTCTCGGATATCCTCGGTTTTAAACCCACCATGTCCAAACGTGACGATACCGTGCTCAGTGTCGCGCTGCGGGGAGATCATCCGTTGCTTGATGGTCTGAGCAACTTCGATTATTTCTGGGCAACCGTTCAGTTGGGCGCGCGTCGTGATTACTTTGAAAAAGGCAAGCCCACCGCGCCGATTGGCGGATTGGATGTGCTTGATCTGCCGACACTGGATCGCGGGCAGGTGCTTGGTGCGCCGGCATTGTTGCTGGATATCCCCAAGGACTCAGGCAGTATTTTCTTCGACGGTGTGACATGGGACAAAGCCTACGCAACCGAGCCGGGCAAAGTCTGTCGCATTGTCGGCACCATTGCCATGAACATGGGCGCGACGATTGACATCTCACCCGAACGTGAGTTCACCTACTTCCCCGTGAGTCTGGTCAATCATGCCAACCGCGCTTTCTTTGACGAAGAAGCAGGCGATGGCAAAGGTGGCTGGACCGATCAGGGACCGGACAATGACATGAGTTTCTTCCTGATCAATCACACCGGCAAGTTCAACGGCATGGATGTCACCAGCGTGAAATTCCCCGTCTCACAGACCTTTGCCAAACGCCCGTTCCTGTTGATTGATCCGACGCGCAACAATGGTAAAGCAGTGCTGACGTTCACTGGTGGTGGGCATGATTCGGCTGCACTCAAGCAAGCCAAAGACATCAAGGTCAACCGCAAAGCCACCACACTCTGGTTCCTCCAGACCGCCTGTTGGGCCAGTAACATCAAGGATGCTGGTAAGACGCAGTTACGCTATGTCATTCATTTTGAGGATGGCACATCGGTCAACTTTGATCAACGCATTGGCCTGGAGTTGGCTGAGTGGTGGAACCCCAACCAATTGCCTGCAGCGAAAGTCGGCTGGTCCGGTCGAAACAATATGCATTCACCCATCGGCATTTTTGTCACGCCATGGGAAAATCCATACCCCAAGAAGACCATCCAATCCATCGATGCGATTGGTAATCTCGGTACTGCACAGGTCGTCCTGCTTGCGATCACCGGGGGCGTGGAGCGACGTGATTAATCGGGATCGTTGATCCCTATCGTAAAGGAGTTGGTCGTTGAGTCGTATCGCAATCACTTGGCGTTTGATGGTTGTTTTGTGTCTGTTGTCCATTGTGCCCATCACGCAGGCTGGTGAACGCATTGCAGACTGGCAGTTCGTGGACAACGCCGCAAAAGAACAGGTTTCCGGCAATGAGTTTGCTTCCCGGCCCGGTTTACATCTGACACCCGTCGACGGACCCGATGGGATGGCTGCCTACTTTGCTGAAGGTCAATACCTGTTTGGCAAACTCCCAGCGGAACTCAAGCCGCCGATGACGCTGTCGTTTTACGTCATGCCAACCGGCAACCCGCGCGGCTCGGTCGCAGGCATGTTCCAGCAGATGCAACACGGGCATGCTGGGTTTCGCATCGGGTATCAACGCAATGGGCAAGTCTGTTTTCTTTACGAAGGCAACGGCAAAGAGCATGCTGTCCGCAGTGAGTCAGAGCTTGAACATCACCGTTGGCATCATGTTGCTTTTGTCGTCACCGCCGATGAGGTCGCAATCTACATCAATGGCAAGCTTGATCACACCGGCAAACTCGCTTGCCCCATCACAACGACATCAGAGCCTGCCATGATTGGCAAATATTCAGGAACCGGTGGCACCTTCAACGGCTTACTCGGGCGCATCACCATCAACCAGGGAGTTGCTCTGTCTTTTGCCGAGCAAGCCCGGTTGGTTACAGCAGCCAATGCCTCACTTGATATTGCCAAACTCGTGCCCGAAGCGCCGGTGATCAAACCGGAAACCATCGCCGAACAATGGATCAGCAAGAACCTGATTTTTGCCCTGCGGTTTAATGGCGATGTCTCAGCGACAACACCAGCAGGCGTGGTCGAAGCGCTGGATGTCAACCCGTTTAATCTCGATCAAGGTGAACTCGTCGATGGCGTGGTGGGGCAGGCGTTAGCCATCAAACGCTACAAGTTTTTGAAGTATCCCAAGCCTGCCAACTTCCCGCCCAGTGAAGGTGGGACGATCAGCATATGGTTTAAGCCCGGCGATTGGTTTACGCCCGATGCCATCGCTTTTGCCAAGAAGAACACCTACGCCAAACGCAAGATGATTTTCACCGTCGACAAAGCCAAGGGTTCGCCATGGGGGCCCTGGGAAGCCGCGGTGCAGCTGTTAGGTGATCCGGCGGATCAGTTGGCACAGGTGCGCATGCAACTCGGTGATACATTTGGTTTGGAAACACAGCAGAAACTTGATCCGGAGAAATGGTATCACCTTTGCGCCACCTGGGGTAAAGACGGCGGTGATCCTTCCAGAACGCGGGGCATTCTCTATCTCAATGGGAAACAGGTTGACGAATTTCTCAACACGAGAATACCCAACAGTGCCATCGACCAACACCTGATCATCAGCACCACCAATCCCGGCGTGACCTACTCCGGCCAGTTGGATGAATTGATGATCCTCTCAAATCCCATCTCACCCCAACAGGTTTTGGGGCTGTATCAATCCATTGCTTTGCGCAAGCCACAGAGTTGATGGCAATCAAGTTGAGGAATCAGCAATTTTTTGACGTATTAAAGACGTTCTATTCGACAGGCTATTGGAACATCAAGCCCGTCATGTCCATTTTTTATAGCGAAGAATATCATATTTTTAAGGTATCCAATTGATTGGGCTCTAACTTCTGCGCATAAAAAAAACCAGCGGATATTGGGAGCCCCGAAGAGATCCACACGGCACAGAGCCGAATTTCTTCCTGCCAGCTTGCTGAAGTATAGCACTTGGTTTTTGAGTTGAATAGTCTTCGTTCTCGATGTTCTGGATTTTGAATCTGCCCACTGCTAACTGGATTCTCTCATGACCGAATCAATCTACCAGGTTGTTGGTTTTGCTCACCACAGATGAGAATGGTCAGAGCGTGAACGATTCAGGCCAGAGGAAGAAGACGCCGAATTTGCCCGTACGGAATTCACCGCCTGCGTCTTTGCCTTTGTCGGTGAGGTAATGCTTTTCGTCTTTGATTTCCAGATAACCCGCTTCGGTCAATCGATCCTTGAAGTCGTTGGTTTTCATACCAAGCTTTTTGGCGATCTTGGATGTGGAGAGTTTGGCCTGTTTGTCAGTGCTGCCTTCATCGTCTGTGGTTGCTTCGTCCTTGGTGACTTTTTCAAGTGACATGCGGACTTCATCGCTGATGCGGATGATCCGTTGGGCTTCCTCGAAAGCTTCGCGGTAAATCTCTGCATCGTCACTACGTGACAGGTGCACGCCCATTTCGTTGTTGTTGACTTGGCTGAACTCGTAGAGGTTCAAGCTTGTGATGATGCAGGATTCCTCATTGAGATAGCATTTAGCGTGCAGGTTCTTGCAGAAGCTGGTGCGGATGTAGGTCAGTTCACGCAGCCAATTGATTTCTTCGGGTTGCAATTCGTTTTTGCCGTAGACAATCCGGACGTCGATTTTCAGGCGGTTTTTGTCTTCCAGCAGCTCTTTGACCCGGTCATTAAGCTTGAGAAATGGACTGATGAGGATCAGGCGTTCAGATGCGCCTTTAATCAGTTCTTCAAGGAAATAGTTCGTTGCGCTTGTGTTGAGAAATTTAGCCATGTGTCCTCCGGAAAAGCACGATTAGCATACAACGATAAATATAGTCGTTTTTAAAATTTAATTCAAAATTACTTCTTGCGGTAACATTGAGAGCTGTAATAATAGAGATTTGGTACTTTGAGCAAGAAGGAATTAAAAGATGGGGGCTTTCTTAAAAATGAGTAAAGAAAGAAACGCAATTTCCAGTGTTTTTGTTTACCTATTAACATTTGTCATGTTTTGTGCGGTTTTTTTGTTTTGGAGGCAGTCCTATTTGTATTTTGAGAAACAAAATGACTGGGGATTGTCTGGAACTATTGGAGATTCATTTGGTGCAATAAATGCTTTGTTTTCGGGGCTAGCATTTGTTGGTTTGATTTGCACTTTGCTGATGCAAAAGAAAGAGCTAGGATACCAGCGTGAGGACCTGGAAGAGACTAGGACAGTGATGGCGTCCCAGCTTGAGGAAATGAGGTCTTCTAAGCGGCTGCAATCACAGCCTTTGATAGTAGTGGCCCGTGTCGATGCGGAGCTTGCCAGACCATTGCTTAGCTATTCACAGGACAAAGGTATCTACACATATTTGCCTACATTTAAAATAAGGTATAGTTTACTCAATAAGTCCCATATACAAGCTATTTCTCTGGTTTCAAAAATTGCAATACATTGTCCTGGCAATAAGAAAATTTTTAAGTTTGATTCAAAATACACAGACTGTTTGTGCCAAAATGAAGAAAGTGAGATTTTTGGTCACGACTATCTTGATGACAAACTTAGCAGTCTCTATCAGTGTTTTGATTCGAGAAACGGTAATGATTATGTGGTAGTGTATTTTAATATTGTCTATAAAAATATAATTGAAGAGTATTATCGATGCAGAAAAGCGTTTATATTTTATGTTGAAGATAATTATAAGGAAAAGTTGAGTTACTGGCAGCGTGAAGTAGAAAGAATGAGCAGGCAGGTCAAAACGGCGAAGCGTTTTAATGGCATTTTCGACAGATGAAATGGCCATCTGCGTATTCCAAGTGGTCTGAGGACGACTCTTGAAATACCGAGCAATCTTGTCGATAGCCTTGAGGTTGAATTGTTCCAGTGGATAATCCGGCGTGGCTCGTTTGATCATCAGACTTCGCTTAATGATTTGTTCGCCATTACCGCGGACTCTTTCAGGGAAGTCTCGATCTCGATGTTCTTTTTTTACCCAGTTGATGAAAGATTCCAATGCTTGGTGGAGTGTTTGATTGGAATAAGTTGAAGGAGGAAGATCTGCTAACAGGCCAAGTTGCTTGGCTTTTTGAATATGTTCCTGAACGTCCTTGGCAGCTTTTTGCCGCCCCAGCTCATAGATGTCTGTATTGCTGGGGACTACTCGTACTTGCAGGTGTTCAAAGCGGCTTTGTTGCTTGGCAATCTCTTCGAGGTATTTGAGATGAGCCTTGGGGGTGTCTGAATCAGACGCATTGAATGGAATTTCGATATGCCCTGACTGTGCAATGCTACGAGCGTGTTCAAGATCTTGCCCCCAGTCTGATTCCCCATTCTGAATTTTCTTATCCCAAAATTGGTGAAGACATAACGAGCGTCTCTGGGCCTCAGCTTTGTCTTTCGTATCCAAATAGAACTGGGCATCTTTACCAGATGATTTTCCACAGACTCGTTTGAACTTGCCATTGGGTCGGAGTGAGACTCGATTAGGATGCTTGCGCTTCGTAGGCATTCTGACTTCTCCAAATGGGGTTTGGAGGAAGTGCTTGTTTTTTGGCGGCGCAGGAGATTTTTATAAAGCCAGTTATTCCCACCGCTTGCCAGTTTTCTGGTTGCTTTTAGGAATGCGGCATTCGATAATCCCTTTCGGGTATAAAATTTATTTGTGTTGTTGCCTGTTGTATCATCAAGCAAGAAAATGTATTCAAATTAGACCACAACGGGTATAATTACATTGGTTAGACGGTGTGGTTTTGAAGTGAATGATTCGATTTACACCCGAAAGGGATCGTTATGGAGTTAGCTGAAGATATTGCAAAGCTTCGTAAGGCTGCTGGTTTAACCCAGATCGAGTTGGCTAAACGAGCTGGGGTTGGGCTGCGGTTTGTTCGTGAATTAGAACAGGGTAAGCCCACGGTTCGTCTTGATAAAGTCAGCCAGGTATTGGATCTCTTTGGTTATGAAGTCAAGGTTGGGAGAAAGCCATGAGCCGACATGCGGATGTGTATTTCAAAGGCCGTCTGGCAGGCAGGCTTTCGGAACTGTATGCCAGGGGGTATCAGTTTGTTTACGATCCAGAATTCTTGGCAGATGGGGTTGCGATTTCATTGACGCTTCCACTACGTTGCGAACCTTATGAGTCTGAGATGCTCTTCCCTTTTTTTGCCGGTTTGATTCCCGAGGGATGGTATCTGCAGATCGTCAGCAAGACCCTCAAGATTGATGAGCAGGATACCTTTGGGTTACTCATGCACACCTGCGAGGATTGCATTGGGGCTGTGAGTTTGAAGGATGCTGATCATGGCCAAGTTTGATTATGACAACAAGACGCTCCGCTCCATGTTCGGTTTGCAGGCTGGCAAAACCCTCCTTCCCAAACTGACGATTACATTGGAACAGATCACGCAAGAGGTTCAGAAGCTTGCTGGCAAGCTGAGCATTTCAGGTGGAAGTGCGCAAGAGAATGGGTCCCAGTATGCGCAAGTAAATGAGGACCACCGATGATCAAAGAATAACACCTTGGTAGGTGTTGTCCACATGCCCCA
>MDTD01132514.1_pt1 | contig 10028 bp, 12 predicted proteins | sample 811221 | NCBI WGS metagenome assembly MDTD01 (sample SAMN05326646, study PRJNA326480) | marine metagenome | isolation source: seawater | place: Pacific Ocean: South West | collected 2011
AAAAACTTGACTATTTGCGTGCTAAGGATGATCAGGCTAAAGATGAATAAATTCGTAGTTTCTAGCGCAGTAACGCTCTTTGTGACAACCATTAGCGGATTTGATTTATGGCTTATTCGCTCTTATGAAAGCTAAAACTACCTGCGCGAGTTCGTATCCTGTGTCATTTTGTAGGAAATGTTTTACCCCCTTGATCACAACGTGTTTCTGATCTTGAGCTCCCGGAATTTCGTGTTGAAACTGAATTGCAGAAGCTTGTGATTCTGAATCGCTGTAAGCAGTTAGGAATGGTTTTTTGAATGTGCGCAGTTACTCCCATGCCGCTCGATTATCAGACAGAGCCGGATCGTCTGGGAAAAGAGGAATCAAACTAGGGAATTCCCGCGCGCCTTGCATGAATTCTTCGCTTGGAAACGGTGCTGAGTAAGCCCGCTTCTCTTCTGCAGAACATTTGTCTACCCAGTGCGAAATGATATCACCAAGATCAAAATCTGGGAAAGCGTCAAAATGCCTGATCCAGTGCATAAATGGTGGATACGCATCGCACCCCGACGCCGCATCTTGCGTCTGTTCAGTCATTGTGCGCGGGTTTTTTGGATTTTCATTTTTTAATGCTGTTTTTAGCATATCAGGAAATGACAAAGCGGGTGTGTCAGCCAGAAGCCTCCTCAGCAGAGCGGACTTTTCCAAGGGCACGCCGCGCGAGTCAGGAAAAACCGAGTTTGTTGCGATGACTCTCGAGCACTTTTCTGGATTTTCAGCTACCACACGAAGGCTTGAAGGCCCACCCCAGTCATGACAAAGGATTGTAATGTTTTTTTGGCGAGAGATTATTTATAAATTGTTTGAACCAGTTGAAATGTCTTGAGAAACTGTAGTCGCTGCGCTTAGATGGTTTATCTGAGCGGCCAAACCCGACTAGGTCCGGCGAGATTACTCGGCAACCGGCGCTGGTCAAGGGTGAAATCATTTTCCGAAATGAGTAGGGCCAAGATGGTTGACCATGCAAGCAAATAATGAGTTCTCCATTTGAAGGACCCTCATGGACATAGTGAATTCGAATCGCACCGCCCTCAAAATCATCGACTTCAGTATAATTCGGACTGAATTGGAATCCGCAAAGATCACTAAATCGATTATCTGGTGTTCTTAACACTTCCACCTTTCTTGTCCCTTTCTAAAACTCTGTTGTCGAGATCTACAGAGCACTTCAGTTTTTCTGTTGTCTCAATAAAGCTAGCAACGATTCCAATCTTACAAACGTTCCTGGTATCCGGACTCACTAAAATAACGTTTATGGCAACTGGTGTTGAGGAAATGGCGATAAACATTTGGCAATTATTTTGATAATGAAGAGCCATATTTTGTTGCGCGATCTTTGAGCTTAGGGAGATTCGACTTATCCTTTTGATTATGCAGTAGGCCAGTCAATTGTCAATTGCGCTTTTGGTATCAATAGATAGCAGTTTGCTATTTTATGGCCTTTCAGCCATTTTAATAATGCAATGTTTTAATAGTTTCTGGGAGCGGGTGGTCGAGAAAGAACCCGTTTCAAGACAGGTAAGAAGTGCTCAAGAGATTTTGTTTCAAACTTTGGGTCGAATGACTTCTGATCCCAACGTTCGCAGAACTCTACACATGCTTCATAATATGGACTGTTTTTGAGAGCATCTCTTGAATTACGGTCTTCGCCGTAGTGGTGCATCCAATAATAACCCTGAAACAAACCGTGATGAAGCACAATCCAGTAATTTTTCTCACTAACGTAAGGTTTAAGAAGAGCTGCCGCGGCTTGTGAATGATTTGCGGGCGAAATTATGTCGCCGATATCATGAAGTAGGGCGCAAACAACTGTTTCATCATCAGCGCCGTCATTCTCTGCTCGCGTTGCTGTTTGTAGGCAGTGATCCAGTCGACTTATTTGGTAGGGAGAGTCGCCATCCATCATTTTCAACCAACCGACAACCCGATCAAACTGTTGATCAATATTCGCCAAATCATGTTTGAATACTAAATCATAATCCTCCCGACTTGCGTGGTCCATGGATGTGAACTCAACCTTTTTATTCATTACCTACCTGTTTTTTCTGTCATGATGAAAAATTTATTTATTATGTTATCCAACTCAAAATAGGCGTCCTGAAGATGTCTCACAGCGTTCGGAAAGAAAGCTTCTCTTCCATGAAGCACTCGGTGAGCAGATAGCAAAAGTATTTCCCCGGCTTGCAAACGGAACTTACAGTGATTGATTGGGTCAGTGATGCGCCGGCAAAGGTCATGATATGCAAGATAGAACTCTGCAACATTGCGTTGCTTGGGGTTGACTGTTTGCATTAGCTGGTTGGAAAATCGAACACTGGAAATTTTCCCTCTAGAATCGCAACGAATAATCGGCTCGCAGGCATAGGTTTCGTTCTCATCGTCAAATTCTCTGAAGGGTACGTTAAAACGGCAAAGTAGAGCGAAATAGTCGGGTCTATCTTGCTTTAGCTCTTCGACCAATTTCCACGCATCAACAATTATAGAATTGCCGCCTTCGACCTGATTCTCAAGCATATGCAGCGCCTGCACAGTCGGGGGAGTAGTATAGCTAGCAAAATCATTATGAGGAGGAACAGCTAGCGAAGTGTGGGCGATGTTATAGGCGTGAGTTTTGACGGATACATTATGGATTCGATCGAATAATACTTCCCGGATTGGCCCAAGACGAGGTGCAAGCAATTCTAAGCTATTCAATTCCTTGGGAGCGTTTATTATAGTTATAGCTCCTAGCTCTAGAAATGATCGGAAGGCGTTTTTGGCGCAGATCTCATGCGACAAAAAGCTGTTCCAATCAAAGATCTCTGGTTTGAATCTTTCTGTCCAGTTTTTAGGTTCGGGATGCCTAGACTCAGATAAATCATAGATTTCATTGAGCTGATAATTAGTGATGTGGTTGTCTGGCCACACAATCGTGAGAGTGTCTTTATTAAGCTCGGTATGCCTGGGTTTAATGTCGCTCGCCACGTCACAAACAATGAATTCCTTTTCTTGGAAGGCTGTCACTCTGCATTGGTCGCAAGAGCAGTTATCTCTCAGCCATAAATAGGGGAGGTCTAGGACAGTTTTTGTGCTGCATATAACCTTGATGGATCGGTCATCAGTGATGAAGCGTAAGGTGCTGGGTGTTAAAGAGGTATTGTTATAATTGCTCCAAGCCGTTGCCGGGTTCATGGCAGAGTTTCCTCCAGCAGATCTCCATCATCTGTGAAAAGATACCATCAAAAATTGATGGGTCAAGCGTTTTTTAAGCCATGCTATCCTCGGTAAATTGGCGGTTTGAGACGGTAATATACTTGCCTCTGATAACTTTTTATCTAAACATGCAAATTCATATTATTTTTAAACCCGTTCCTAGAATTAAAAAATAAAAAGCATTTATAGATATATAATCAAGAATCGAAGTTGATTATTTTTAGGTACAATGCTTTTACCATGCATTGCTCGGATAGGCTAATCGTTGAATAATATTCGTATCCAAAAAGAAGATTTTGATATCGCTTTAGAGCAGAAAAGATTGCGAGAGGTGTCTCCCAACGTCGGTTCAATAGTTACTTTCACTGGGTTGGTTAGGGATTTTGAGGAGCATCGCAATGTCGACTGTTTGTCAATACAGCACTATCCGCAAATGACGGAAAACCTGCTCGTAGAGATCGTGAATGAAGCTCACACGCGTTGGGATTTATTGGGCACTACTATCATACATAGAGTTGGGTCTCTGCCACCTAATCAACCAATTGTTCTTGTCGCAGTAGCAAGTCAGCACCGGTTGGATGGGTTTCAATCCGCACAATTCATAATGGATTATCTAAAAACTAAAGCAACGTTTTGGAAAAAGGTCACCTGCGGTGAAGATTCATTCTGGATAAAACCTAAAGAATCTGATGCTGAGGCTGAAGTAAAATGGGATCGATTCCGTGATTAATGTTAACGGCTTGATTTTATGTGCAGGGCAATCCAAGAGAATGGGTCCGCAAAATAAGGCTCTTTCCAAGTTATGCGGTCGAACATTAATTGAGCATGTGATTCACCGCCTTGAACCTCAAGTGGATAAGATTATGATTAGTGGAGAGAGCGAGGTTTTCGGACATTTGCCATACGACATCATTGAAGACGCAGTCGGATTGCATCGGGGTCCGCTTATGGGACTTCATAGTGTCTTCCAGAGCTCACTGATTCCATCAGAACATCTCATGATGGTAGCATGCGATGGGGTTTTCTTTCCCAATAATGTTGTTACAGAGCTATATGCTCTTGCTACTGAGCATGATGCGGATATTGGTTGCATTCGATATAGGGGCTTTCCTCAGCCAATGTTTTCCTTATGGCATAAAAGAACTGCATCGGACGTCGCTCACGCGGCGCTGGAAAAAAGGTTAGGAGGATTCAAATCGCTTCTGACAGATCTGCGTTCGGTCTATCTCGATTGGCCTGAGGATTCAATAAATCCTTTTTTCAATATCAATACGCCTATGGATCTGAAACATGCGGAGACAATATTATGTCCATAAATGAGCAGCAGATGAATCGCTACAGCCGACACCTTATGTTAGATGATATCGGAGAAAGTGGTCAGGAGAAGTTGTTGTCTTCCCATGTCCTTGTGGTTGGTTTAGGAGGTTTGGGGTGTCCAGTTGCGCTATACCTTACAGCTGCTGGTGTAGGCAGACTATCTCTAGTTGATGGAGACATCGTCGAGGAGAGCAATCTTCAGCGGCAAGTACTTTATAGCATGCATGACTGTGGGCGTTTAAAAGTTGAGTCGGCGCGAATAGCGCTCAAAGGACTTAATCCTGAAGTTGAAGTGGTTACCTACCCAGAGGACATCTCACATGCTGTTTTGTCAACAGGCTTTGACGTGGTCGTTGATTGCACTGATAATCTAGAGGCTCGTCACTTGATGAATCGCTATTGCTTTGAGAAAAAGGTGCCAATGGTTAGTGGGTCGGCTATCTGCTGGGAGGGTCAAATAACCACATTTGACTTTGAAAACCACCGTACGCCTTGTTTTAACTGCATAGTAGATCAAAAGTTGCCAGAGCCGCTGCTTATGTGTGGAAGCAATGGTGTGGTTGGACCCGTGCTGGGCACTATGGGAAGCTGTCAGGCAACCGCCGTTCTTCGGCTTCTGCTTGGCTTTTTTCAGCAGCATGGTGAGTTGCAACGCTATGATGGCAAGCGAGGGCAATGGATGAATCTTCAATTTACGGCAAGGTCATCTTGTGAAGTTTGTGGAAAAAATTGACTGAGCGTCCAAAAGGACAAGGGTGATGAACCAATGACTATCAGTGATCTGAGTGAACAGCGCTCGTTAAATATTGCACTACTTACAGTATCTGATACGCGGACGAAAGATAATGACTCCAGCGGGGATTTCCTCGAAGAAGCTATTGCGGTGAACGGACATTATCTCGCAAACCGTGAAATAGTGATTGATGATGTATATAAGATAAGGGCGATTGTTTCAGCCTGGATCGCTGATCCAGTAATAGAAATTATTATAACGACCGGAGGAACTGGGTTTACCAATCGTGACAGCACACCAGAGGCTTTATCACCCATTTTTGATAAGCATGTTGAGGGTTTCGGTGAGCTTTTTCGACAACTATCTTTCAATGAAATTGGTACTTCCACCATCCAGTCGCGGTGTCTTGCAGGTTTGGCTAATAATACAGCAGTATTTTGTTTGCCCGGGTCAACAGGCGCGTGCAGGACTGGATGGGATGGCATCATACGCGAGCAGTTGGCCAGCACATTTCAGCCCTGCAATTTCGTTCAACATGTGACAACAAAGATATCAAATGCTGACTGTTGAAGAGGCAATTGGCAAGCTAGTTTCCTCAGCAGTATCTCCTGCGGATTCAAAAACAATATCTCTTATCGATAGCTTGGGACACATTCTGAGTGAAGATATAGTGCCAGCCCTGGATGTGCCTCCCGAGAATAATAGCGCGATGGATGGTTATGCCTTTTGTTACGCAGATGCTGCCGCAAAAAACTTCAGATTGCCTGTAAGACTTCGAATACCAGCTGGGGTTGCCCCACCGACATTGGCAAAAAACAGTGTTGCTCGAATTTTTACAGGTGCTGAAATGCCTTTGGGAGCAGACACAGTCGCATTGCAAGAAGATTGTCAGGAACAAGATGGAGAGGTCATGCTCGATAAGACAATCAACGCAGGAGCTAATGTGCGTCTCAAAGGGCAAGATATCCAATCTGAACGGCATCTTTTGCCAGTAGGTACAATCATTCGAGCTCAAGAGATGGGCTTACTATCTTCTATTGGCAAGAGCAGGATTTCGGTCTTTAAACCCATAAAAATTGGCGTTCTTTCGACTGGCAATGAGCTTGTCGAGCCTGGCAATCCACTGTCGCGCGGTCAGATTTATAACTCTAATCGCGCACTTTTAATTGGGTTGATTAGTTCAATGGGGATGGAGCCGGTCGATCTGGGTATTGCACAGGATAACCTAGCTGCCACTGCGGATTTGCTCAAAAAAGCTGCTGAGAGGACCGATATAATCATATGTTGTGGCGGCGTTTCCGTGGGTGACGAGGATTACGTCAAGCGCGCTGTCGATGAGGTAGGATGTATCGATTTTTGGAGGGTGGCTATTAAACCGGGCAAACCAATTGCTTTTGGTGCTATTGCAAACGTTCCGTTTTTCGGTCTACCGGGAAATCCAGCCTCAGTTTTCGTCACCTTTAAAATATTAGTAAGACCTTTCTTGCTTGTGAGCCAAGGTTGCACTGATATCGGTCCCACAATGATTAGTGCGAGAGCAGAGTTTGAAAAGAAAGCTGAAGACAGGGAAGTGTATCTTCGTGCTCGCCTGTTGAAGGATGCAACCGGAGTGGAAATTTTTAGGAATCAGAGTAGTGGAATTTTATCTTCAGCATGTTGGGGAGATGTCTTCGTTCGGCAAAAGATAGGGGAAACCATTAATGCGGGAAATTCGGTCGATGTGATACCCTACAGCTTTTTGAACTAGGTTTTCTCTGAGGCACTGTGTCGAACACAAATTTTTTAATAGATCCTTTTGGCCGCAGAGTTGACTATCTGAGATTATCTGTCACCGATCGTTGCAACTTCCGATGTAATTACTGTATGGCGGAGGACATGACCTTCTTGCGGCGTCAGAAGTTACTCTCGCTCGAAGAACTTTATGATGTCGCCTCTGCTTTCGTAGATTTGGGCATTAAAAAAATTCGTCTGACTGGAGGTGAACCTCTTGTTCGGAGAGATATTCTCAAATTAGTCAAGGCATTGGGAAAATTGCCAGATCTGGCTGAATTGACTATGACAACTAACGGCAGCTATTTGCGAGACATGTCGCAATCTCTAAAAACAGCCGGAATATCACGACTTAACATCAGCATTGACAGCCTTAAACCCGAGCGATTTAAGGCGCTTACTCGGGTCGGTAAGCTAGAGCAGGTTTTAGCCGGCATAGACTCGGCGTTGGATGCAAATTTCGAGAATATAAAGCTAAATTCGGTAATTCAGGCAGGAGTAAATGACGATGAGGTAATTGACCTTGCAAGATTCGCAATGGCCCGTGGTCTAGATATTGCTTTCATTGAGGAGATGCCACTCGGTGAAATAACATCGCACGAGCGAGATAAGACGAAAGTAACGAGTAAAGAAATTCGTCGGCAGCTAGAGGCTGTTTGGGATTTAGTGGACAGCGTTGAAACCACTGGTGGCCCAGCTAGATACGTTAGGGCGGTCAACACAGCCTCGAAAATTGGCTTCATTTCTCCCATTTCAAATAACTTCTGTGGTTCCTGTAACCGTGTGCGGATGACAGCAGACGGCAGACTACTGCTGTGTTTAGGCAATGAAGACAGTTTAGATGTTCGCGCGATAGTTCGTTCGTTTCCCGGGGACACAGCAAGACTGCAAAAAGAAATTATTGGTGCTATAAAAAGGAAACCTGAGCGTCACTATTTCAACCCCAAACAAGTAGACATAGTTCGTTTCATGAATATGACTGGCGGATAAAAGCTGCCTTGTTTTTTATCGGGAGCAGGCAATCACTTGATTTACGGTCGCAGGAGATTTGACGTTTGACTAACGATCCAAGGAATGATTTTGATGCCTCAAAGCACTCTCATCGTCGCTTTAATCCTCTAACTGGAGGTTGGGTTCTTGTGAGCCCCGGCAGGTCAGAGCGGCCGTGGCTCGGGTCAACGGTATCATCGGATCTTCCGCCACCTCAGCGATTTGATATCGATTGCCATTTGTGTCCGGGAAACACTCGAGTTTCTGGGGCGGTCAATCCCAATTACGAGGGCACTTTTGTTTTTACCAATGATTTCTCACCGTTCACATGTGACAACCCGATGTCTGTTGAAGAGTCAAAAGATGAACTAATAAGAATGGAGACGGTTGACGGTATAAGTAGGGTGATATGTTACTCGCCTCACCACAGCAGGACTTTGCCAGAGTTGTCAAATTATTCTGTAAGGAAGATTATTGATACTTGGTGCGAGCAATTGAATGAGTTGGGAAAAAGATTTATTTGGGTGCAAATATTCGAGAACAAGGGCGAGGTAATGGGTTGTTCCCAGCCCCATCCTCATGGGCAGATATGGGCGACAAACTTTCTGCCCAGCGAAATTGTCCGAAAGGATCAGAATCTGAGAAGTTACCATGAGACTCTTGGAGAAAACCTTCTTATGGATTACCTCTCTAAGGAGCTTAATGATGGAAGTCGTTCGGTGATCAATTCGGAACATTGGTTAGCACTTGTACCTTACTGGGCGGCATGGCCATTTGAGATATTGTTGCTACCAAAAGCTCATTTGCCTCGGTTTGAAGATCTCGGTGTTCCTCAAAAAAAAGACTTAGCCCACGTTCTTAGTGAACTGACCGCCCGTTACGATAACCTTTTTAGTTGTCCCTTTCCTTACACGATGGGTTGGCATTCTGCGCCATTTAGACGAGGCGAGGACGGTGGGTTGATGAAGGAGCAGCATTGGCAATTGCATGCGATTTTTTATCCCGCATTAGCGAACTCAGCATCGGTAAAGAAATTTATGGTTGGTTTTGAAATGCTGGCTGAATGTCAGAGAGATTTCACTCCCGAATATGCCGCTCAGTGTCTGCGCGATGTGTCATCAGTTCACTACTTTGACCGATCGGACACCTAAGACTGATTGCTAAAAAATTAATTTGAGGTTGTTTAGTGTGATGTCAGATATAAAGACGGAATTGACCAATCTGGTTCAACACGTTTTCCTAAATTACTTCGGCTACCCATGTGAAAAAATGGTGCAAGCGCCTGGGCGTGTGAATTTGATAGGTGAACACACGGATTACAATGATGGTTTTGTGTTGCCGTGTGCTATCAACTTTCACGTAATTGTAGCTGCGGCGCCCCGTTCTGACACGATTGTCAAGGTAATCGCTGCTGACTACCAAAACCAAGTAGATCAGTTTGATCTGAGCGAAGACATTCTGCCTCATCACTATTTGCCTTGGGCCAACTATATTCGTGGCGTGGTAAAGATTCTCTTGTCCCGAGGTAAGATCTTGAGAGGCATGGATATTGTCGTTGCTGGCAATATTCCGCAGGGAGCAGGGTTGAGTTCGTCTGCTGCCTTGGAAGTCGCCATCATTCAAAGCTTTGCATTTGTATGCAAATTGGATATTGGTAGGAAGGAAATCGCTGCCATTGGTCAGCAAGCTGAAAATGAATTTGTTGGGTGCCAATGCGGGATCATGGATCAACTAGCTTCGGTAGAGGGCATGCGAGGTCATGCGCTTCTAATCGATTGTCGCTCGCTAGAAATTCGGACGATTAAAATACCTGCTAATACGCAAATACTCATCATTAACTCCCATGTCCGGCGCGATCTTGTCGAGAGCGAATACAATTTGAGACGCCAGCAATGTCGAGATGCAGCCCGCCTAATAAATGTGAAGTCGCTCCGTGATGTCTCTGCGACTAATCTAGGTGTTTCATTGTTGCAATTGCCGGAGC
>MDTD01038787.1_pt1 | contig 10027 bp, 9 predicted proteins | sample 811221 | NCBI WGS metagenome assembly MDTD01 (sample SAMN05326646, study PRJNA326480) | marine metagenome | isolation source: seawater | place: Pacific Ocean: South West | collected 2011
CACTGACTTAAGTTGAGTCTCATTATTAAATTTTGCAAGAGCTATCTTTCCTCTTTTAACAATAAAGTTCAGCCCATAGGTTGTTTCAATATTGCCTGCCTTATCAATATTTATAGAGGTCAAACTTACATTTCTTCCTTCTGCATTTTGAACACTTAAAGGTATATTTATCGGAAGGGCTGAAGTTCTATCTAACTCTCCAAGTTCATTTAATTTATACCCTGCAACATTAAAACCATCAGTTGTAATTAAATTACCGGAGGCATCTAAACTGAAAGATCCATCTCTTGTAAACTTAGGATCTGCTCCTATTTTTGGTGATAGTATAAAAAATCCTCTGCCTGATATAGTTAAATCAAGGGCGCCATCTGTCATAACAGGAGAGCCTTGTTGCATAATTTTTTGTGTACCTTGCATAAGTGCACCTAATCCTTTTTTTGTTCTAGGATTGTCAGATAATGCCTTTGAATAAACATCTACAAATTGACTTCTAGATTTTTTAAATGCTATTGTTCCTGCATTAGCGATATTATTGGAAATTACACCCAATTCTTTTGATATTGCATCTAATCCATTTCTTGTTATTGTAAACATTAATACTCCTAAATTAAAAATAGTTGCAAAATCAATACCATTTATTATCTTTATATAAAAAAATGTTTTATAAAAAATGAGTAAAAAAGAAGAAACTTCAGCATTAGTACCAATAAAAACTAATACTTTACCGGCACCAGTAAAGAAAGGGCAACTAAAGACACCATTTTCGTTAGTAGATGAAGCTATATATTTAAACAATAGAAAAGATGTTAAAGCAATATTGCCTGATGTTCTTGGAAGAGTATTAGCTAGAATATGGATAGATGCTGAGTTCAGAGACGCTTTTACTCAAGAGCCACAAAAAACACTTGAGAACCATGGCATTTTTTTACCTGATGGAATGTCTCTAGAGTTTCAGAAACCTAATTCAGATAGACCTAGAATAGTGGTATATGAAAAAAAACCTGGAATAAAGTTTAGACTAAGGGTTTTGCACCTTCAACTTATTATGATTGCAGGGAGATAATGATAAGGTTTTTTCACCTTACATTAATATCTTCTTACTTAATTACATTTTCAATTTCTAGTTTTGCTAAAATACCAAATTTAGAAAATAGAGATAAAAAACAAATAAAAGAAGGAATTGCCGAAACTTATATTAGAAGCATGAATAAGTGGGATATACCATTTCAAGATTTATTGGAAAATAGATCAGGAGCTGCATGTATTCAATGGCATAATATGACGGAAGATTTTTTAAAGAGCGGTATTTTTGATGCGTTAGGATATAGTCAAAACATACCTAACAAAAAAGCTTCTCAAATAGCTGCAGTGTCAGGTTGTAATAAAATGAAGAATTATTATAAACTTGGTGATAGTTGTGAGTGCGAAGTTGTAATAACCAATCAAATAAACCAAATTGTTCTTCCTATAAAAAAGTTTAATAAAAATGAGGAATTTCAAAAGGCCGTTACTTTGTATAGAGCTAAAGATTATGTTTCTTCATACAATAAGTTTTTAAAGCTTTCAGAAATGGGAGAAAAAGAGGCACAATATAATTTATCGGTTTTTATGCTGAAAGGTAAAGGGTATACTCAAAACTATAAAAAAGCATATTATTGGAGCTTGTCATCCAAATTATTTGGAGAAAAAAAGTCAGAAATAATTATTAAAAAAAGTAAAGAACAGTTGTCAAAAAAAGAAATAGAAGAAATTGATGAAGAATTAAGATCAAATTTAGAGAAAAAATCTGGAGAAGGTCATATAAATGCAATTGTTCCACTAGCAAAGTGGTATATTACCGTTCCAAAAAAACCTGATTATGTAAATTCTTATAAATGGTTTTCAGTTGCTTCAGCATTTAATATAGAAAATACACTTAAGGCAAGAGATAGGATTTTTAAAGAAATTAATAAAAAAAACCTTTCAGATATACAAACAGAAGCAGATGAAATTTATAAGGAAATAGTGAGAGCTAACAAGGAAAAACTTAAAATCGGAGAGTAGTATGAAGTATAACGTAAAGTGGATAATAAATGGGGAGATTACATATGATGCAAGCTCCAAAGAGGAAGCAGAAAAAAAAGTCAATCAAAAACTTAAAGATTTAATTAACGAGAATAAGGCCTCATTTAAAGAACTCGGAGCTATGGCTATTCAAGGAACTGCAACATCTTCTAAATAATCCTATGAAAACAAAAAAAATACGTTCTAGGCTCTACGAAATACTTGAGAAACAAGATGGAAAAGACAAATTAGGGATTTATTCTGATTTATTTCTTATAATACTAATTATACTGAATATTATAGCAGTACTTTTAGAGACTGTAGACTCAATTTATTCTGCGTATAAGCTTCAGTTTATTTATTTTGAAAGATTTTCTACTATTATATTTCTGATAGAATATTTATTAAGAGTTTGGGTCTGTGTTGAAAATAAAACAGAAAAAAATAAGCCTATTTTCACAAGACTTAGATACATGATAACTTGGCCTGCCATCATAGATTTGCTTGCCGTACTATCAGGTATACTACCCATGATATTTGAAGTAGATCTAAGAATACTAAGAGCTCTAAGAATGTTGAGACTATTAAAGTTTAGTAGATATTTTAAAGTAATGAACTTGCTTTTAGGGGTCTTGAAAGAAGAGAAACAGTCCTTCTTGGCGGCAATGTTTTTATTAGTCATAGCAATGCTTATTGCTTCAACAGGTATTTATATTTTTGAAAAAGATGCCCAGCCTGATAAATTTGGATCTATACCTGAAGCTATGTGGTGGGCAGTTGCAACACTAACTACCGTAGGATACGGAGATGTAACACCTATTACTGCAATGGGTAAATTGTTTGGTGCAATTGTTACTATAATTGGTATAGGAACGGTTGCTCTTCCTTCGGGTATATTGGCATCTGGGTTTTCAGATCAACTCAAAAGAAGACAAAACACCTATCAAGATGAATTAAGTAAAGCACTACAAGATGGAATAATTACAAATGCTGAAAGAAGCAAATTATCTAGAATAGCAGAAGATATGAACTTATCAGAAGATCAAATAAAAATATTAGAGAAAAAAATGAAGGAAGAAAATTAACTAAATTTTTTCTTGCGAACTTAAATTCATAATAATACCAAAAGATATCATAAATGCTAACATTGCACTCCCGCCAAACGAAATCAACGGTAAGGGTACGCCAACTACTGGAATAACCCCTATAACCATAGAAATATTTATAAAAAAATATAAAAAGGTATTTATAGTTAACCCTGAAATTACTAACTTATTAAATAAATTCTTTGCCTTAATACTTGCGTATATACCATAGTAGATAAGAATAGAATAAAGTATAAAGATTAACATAGATCCAAAAAAACCAAATTCTTCGGAAAAGATTGAAAATACAAAATCTGTGTGAATTTCAGGAATAAACTCAAGTTGACTTTGTGTTCCTTCCATTAACCCTTTTCCAGTAAAACCTCCTGATCCTATGGCAATTTTTGATTGGGCTATGTGGTAACCACTTCCCAAAGGATCATTTTCAGGATTAAAAAAAGTTAATATTCGTTGTTTTTGATATTGATAGAGATTTATCCAGATTAGAGGTATGGTTGCAAATAGCAGAACGCTCCCTGCTATCATAATGTTTAAACTAACTCCTGAAATAAATATTATTGATAGTCCGCATAAAGCAAGCAAAATGGCTGTACCAAGATCTGGCTGATTTATTATTAACAAGACCGGAATTATTATAATAAAGCAGGGGAGAACTGTTTTTATAATAGAACTGTTATCAGTTTGACTAAAGTCCGAGTAATATTTAGATAATGTTAATATAATAGCTACTTTGGTAATTTCTGATGGTTGGATTGAAAAATAGCCTAAATTAATCCATCTTTTAGAGCCTGCTATTTCTAATCCTAAAAAAGGTAGACAGCATAATGTTGCAAAACAAAATATAAAGAAATAATGAGAATATTCATATATGACTTCATGCTTTAAAAAACAAATAATGATGAATAAAGTAAAAGAAATTCCAAATTTAATGAGATGACTATATACGAGGGGGTCAAAACTTCCTCCTGTTGCGGAGTATAATATCAATGAACCTATAGATACTAATAAAAAAATAATGAAAGTAATAAATAAGTTGATTTTTCTATATATTAGACTTAGCAATCTAAATTTATCTATTTTGCCTTCAAGTTTCATATTTTAATAATAGCCCTTCTAATTTTTTACACAAATCTTTTGCTATTGGTGCAGCACTTTTTGATCCACTTCCTCCATGTTCAACTACAACCGAGAAAGCGAATTTAGGATTATCACTTGGATAATAACCTACAAAAAGTGCATGATCTCTTTTTTCTCTTGGAAGATCTTCATTCTTTAATATGCCCTCTTCTCTTTCTTTCATACTAATTCTTCTAACCTGTGATGTAGCAGTCTTTCCACACATTTTGAAACTGGAATTAAGCCTTGAGCTAAAGGCAGTTCCTTTAGGGTCATTAACTGCTTTGAACATACCACGTTTTATTAATCTAATTGCTTCTGGTTTAAGATCCTTGACTTTAGAATTTTTTAGATTTTTTTCATTAGAATTATCTTTTAAGATTTTAGGGGTAATAATTTCTCCATCTTTCGCTACACAAGCTATCATCACAGCTAATTGTAAAGGTGATGTAAGTGCAAAGCCTTGACCTATTCCTGCAACTATAGTATCACTTTTTGTCCATTCCTCTCCAATTTTTCTTTTTTTCCAATCTTTGGTTGGAATATTACCTTTTATCGAGGCATATATATTTTCAAGATAGGGTTTTCCTAAACCTAACTTAAAAGCATATTTTGAGATTACATCTATACCTACTTTTAGAGAAAGTTCATAAAAATAACAATCACATGACACTGACAATGCCTCTTCGCAATTTACAAAACCATGACCATTTTTACTCCAACAATGAAATATTTGATTTCCAAAATTATAACCTCCTGAGCAAAAGAATTTTTTTTTAGGATTAAAGTCTGCTTTGCTAAAAGCGGCAATGGTAACTATCAACTTAAATATTGATCCCGGAGGATAAGCACCCATACTAGATCTATTAAATAATGGTTTAAGCTCATTATTTTTTATTTCTTGCCATTTTTTAGGGATTAACTCGTTTACAAAATCATTAGAGTTGAAAGCTGGCTTTGAAACCATAGAAATAATCTCGCTTTTATCTAATCCTATTATTACTATTGAACCTGTCTTTTCTCTCAGTCTATTATATGAAAAATCTTGAAGCTCTTTTGATATTGAAAGTCTTATATCATTCCCTGCTATTCCATCTATTCTTGATATCTCATTTATTACTCTTCCATGTGCATTTACTTCTTCTTTTTTGATGCCAAATTTTCCTTGTAAGAATTTATCATAAGCTTTTTCTATACCCAATTTACCTACAACAGTTCCTTCTACGTTAGCTAACTTTGGATATGTAGCTTTGTCAGGTGATCCCACATAACCTATTATATGTGAGCTTGACATAGAATAGTAAACTCTTACTAGGATCATTTCAATAGATGCTCCACGTAATTCTGTAATGTTAGACGATATTTTTGCTACTTCACGCCAAGACAGATTATTTTTTATCGAAAGTGGTTTTTTGATATTTTCACCAGCAAGGGATTTAACTAGACTCTGCTTTCTAATTTCATCTATCTCTATAAATTCAAATATTTTCATCAAAGCATTAAATTTATCTTCTATATCTTCATGTTTAAATATAAGCTGATATTGTTCTTTATTATCTGCTAATAGTCTGTCGTTTCTATCATATATCAGTCCTCTAGATGGAATTACAAAACTTACACTAATTCTATTATTTTCAGCTAATTTTTTATATTTTTCGGACTTTATAATTTGTAGATTGTAGAGTCTCTCTATTAAAAAAATAAATAAAAAAGATTTAAGAGATGTGATTAAAAGAATTCTTCTGTTTGCTCTAGTTATTATATTTTTCTTAATTTTCTGCATAAATAGTATCTAAATTAAAAAAGACATATAACCATCTAAATAAAATATATATTATGGGATAAATAGAGCAAGAAATTAAAAAATTAAATATGAGAATATTTAAATTTAAAATGGCATCATGATAAATAAAAACAAAAACAAATTCTAAGAAAAAAAAGATAGCGTACAAATAAGCTGCTAATAAAAAATTAAAAAAAATTTTTCTTGAACCTATTTTTTTAAGAGTAATAAAAGAGATTGTAGTCATTAATAAAAATAATAAAGAATAATATCCTAATGGTGTTCCCATATATAAATCTGCAATTACACCTATTAAAAAAATTTCAAAAATACTGAATACTTTCCCTAAAAAAAAATGCCAATAAATTATTCCGGCAACAACTAAATAAGGAATACTAAGCGAAAAACCAGAAGGAGGATAAATAACACAAGAAAAAGTTAAAAGCATGAAGCAAGAAAAAAAAGGAATTAATTTCAAATAGAAACTTTTTCTAAGATTTGCAATTAAAAGATTTTTCAAATTACAAAGGCTCCTTATCAAAAAGTATAACATTTAAAATATTCAGTCGATCCCAATTTCTAGTAGGAGCAATAAGCACTTTATTTTTATTACTATTCATCTTTTTAAAATAACTACCTACATTTAATCCTCTAGGCAACAATCCTCCTTCGCCTGATGTAATAATTCTGTCATTATCTAAAATGAGAGCTCTGTTTTTTAAAAATTTTATTTCTAAAACGTCATTATTTTTTCCAATTAGAATTGCTTTATGTTTAGACCTTTCAAAATAAACAGGAATTTGTGAATTTATATCAGTTGTCAAAAGTACGCGAGAGGATTTATTCCCTGTATTAACTACTCTTCCTATCATTCCCCAATTGTTCATTACAGCATTACCTACTTTTACACCATTTTTTTTTCCCACATTTATAGTAATAGTTTTTATGTAACTGGCAGCAGAATTAGAAACAACTTTTGCAGTGATATAACTATGCTCAATGGAAGCTACAGATTTTAGAGTTTTTTTTAATTCTTCATTTTCTATTATTAATTTTTGTCCTAGTTCTTTCCACTTATATAATTCAGCATTTTCTTTTTCTAAATCTTTGTTTTTAGTGTATACAAAAACTAATTCACTTATTTCAGATAATCCTGAGTTAACGGTTTCAAATGGTTTTCCTATAAGATTTAAAAAAATAGATGAAACATCTAAAAATAAAGACTCAATATATTTTAAACTTTTTTCGTCTATTTTTCCTATTAATAACAATAAGATAGAAAAAATTACTAATAAAGAAGTGCTTGCTCCTCTTGCAGTAGCTTTTGCGGTACTTGATAATTTTAATAATGAGAGTTTTTTTGAAGTCTTTGTTACCAACGTTATTCTACTAATAAGCTGTATCTAATACTTGTCCAAGATTTTTCATATTTTCTAATGCTGTCCCTGTTCCCAAAGCTACTGACAATAAAGGATCTTCAGCAATAGAAACAGGTAATCCTGTAGATTGCCTCAAAACTGTATCCATCCCTGATAAAAGAGCTCCACCTCCAGTTAAAACTATACCCTTGTCAACTATATCCGCAGCTAATTCTGGGGCAGTATTTTCTAATGCTGTTTTTACAGCGTCTATTATTCCTCCAACTGGCTCTGAGAGACTCTCCGCTACCTGTCTTTCCGTTAAAATAACTTCTTTAGGCACACCATTTATGAGGTCTCTTCCCTTAATTTCCATAGATTTTCCATCACCTCTTTCAGGCGGGCAAGCAGTTCCTATTTCTCTTTTAAGTTTTTCTGCGCTGGCTTCTCCAATGAGAAGATTGTGGTGTCTGCGCATATATCCTATCAGAGCGTCATCCATATGATCTCCTCCTACTCTGACAGATCTTGCATAAACGATACCTCCTAGTGATAATACAGCTACCTCAGTTGTCCCTCCTCCTATATCTACTATCATAGACCCTGTTGGCTCTGTTACAGGCAGACCAGCTCCGATTGCAGCTGCCATGGGTTCTTCAATCAAAAAGACTTTTCTTGCTCCAGCACTTTCTGCAGACTCTTGTATAGCTCTTCTTTCAACAGCAGTTGATCCATGTGGCACACATATGACTATTTGCGGAGATACAAAAGCTCTCCTATTGTGAACTTTCCTTATAAAATGTTTTATCATTTCTTCGGCTACTTCAAAATCAGCTATTACTCCATCTCTTAAAGGCCTAATAGCTTGTATATTCCCTGGCGTTCTTCCTAGCATTTCTCTAGCTTCATTTCCAACTGCTATCACCTGTTTTCTTCCTCCATTATTATCTACTACTGCCACTACAGAGGGCTCATTTAGAACTATCCCCGAGTCTTTAACATACACAAGAGTGTTTGCGGTTCCTAGGTCAATAGCCATGTCGGCAGATAATACTCCAATGATCTTATTAAACATACTTTCCTTCTTTCAATTTGTTTTTTTTGTTGATAGATTAATATTAGTATTTTTCTTTTTTCTTTTTAGAATAAGTTTATTTAAAGCAACAATATAAGCATTTGCCGAAGCAAGCATTGTATCTGTGTCAGATGCTATTCCATTTACGCTTATTCCACTTTCATTTAATCTTACTGTAACCTCAGCTTGAGCATCTGTCCCCTTAGTTACAGCATTAATTAAAAATAATTCTAGCTTCGCTTCATTGTTTATTATCAAATTTATCGCTTTAAAAATTGAGTCTACTGGTCCGTTTCCAGATGCTTCTCTTTCAAACTCTCTGTCTTTATAAATTAGTTTTAGTTTAATTTTTGGGGTTCTAGTGCTTCCACATTTCACTTCTAAAGAAACCAGCTTTATTATTTCTTCTTTTAAACTTACTTCATTATCTACTAAAGCAATAATGTCCTTGTCATAAATTTCTTTTTTTCTATCGCACAAATCTTTAAATTTCTTAAATGCATCGTTTAGAAAATTATCTCCAAGATTATAACCCATCTCTAAAAGTTTAGCTCTAAATGCATGTCTCCCAGAATGTTTTCCAAGTACAAGTTTTGATTTATTTAATCCTACTGACTCAGGGCTCATTATCTCATAAGTTCTGTTGTGCTTTAACATGCCATCTTGATGAATGCCAGACTCATGAGCAAATGCATTAGCTCCTACAATTGCTTTATTAGGCTGAACTGCAAAACCAGTAACTGCTGAGAGCAACCTTGAAGCCTTAGTAATTGCTTTTGTATTTATATCGGTAAAATATGGCAAAATATCTTTCCTAGTTTTAATAGCCATTACTATTTCTTCCAATGATGCATTACCCGCTCTTTCTCCAATACCATTTATAGTACACTCTATTTGTCTTGCTCCTGATCCAATTGCAGCCACAGAATTTGCTACTGCTAAACCTAGATCATTATGACAATGAACGGAAATAGTAACATTATCTGATGCGTCAATGTTATTGGCTATTTTTTTTATCATATTATTGTATTCTGAAGGTATGGTGTAGCCCACAGTATCTGGAATATTTATTGTAGTTGCTCCTGCTTTAATTGCCTTATTAATGCATTTCATCAAGAAATCAAAATCTGATCTAGACCCATCTTCTGCACTCCATTCAACATCGTCTGTAAAATTTCTTGCATACTTGACACTTTCTCCGATAAGCTCTAATACTTTTTCCTTTGTTAATTGAAGCTTATATTTCATATGCAAATCACTAGTTGCTATAAAAGTATGAATTCTTGAATTTCTAGCATACTTTAAAGCTTCGCTTGCCCTCTCTATATCTGCCTTACTTGCTCTTGCAAGAGAACATATTATAGAATTTTTAGAAAGCTTTGATATCTCTTTTATAGCTTCAAAATCACCAACACTTGCTATAGCGAAACCGGCTTCGACTATGTCAACATTGAGGTCTTGAAGCACTTCAAATATTTTGATTTTTTCCTCTAAGTTCATGGAACATCCCGGAGATTGTTCACCATCTCTTAAAGTAGTATCAAAA
>MDTD01144777.1_pt1 | contig 10027 bp, 17 predicted proteins | sample 811221 | NCBI WGS metagenome assembly MDTD01 (sample SAMN05326646, study PRJNA326480) | marine metagenome | isolation source: seawater | place: Pacific Ocean: South West | collected 2011
CAAAAATACAATTTGACGCAAACGCTGTAGTTTTAACTGATGAAAAAGGCGAACCTATTGGAACAAGAATTTTTGGTCCAGTAACCAGAGAATTAAGGGTGAGAGGCCATACTAAAATCATATCACTCGCACCGGAGGTTTTATAAATGACAACTTTAAAAAAAGGAAATCAAGTTAAAATTATTTCTGGTAAAGATAAAGGGAAAACTGGCGAGATTTTAGAAATAAATAGAAGTTTAAATAAAGTAAAAATAAAAGCGATAAATATGATAAAAAAACATCTTAAACCGACTAAAGAAAATAAAGGCGGAATTATTTCTAAAGAAAATTTTTTACATATTTCAAATATCAAGAACGTAGATAAGCAAGTTATTAAAAATAAATTAAAAAAAGAGAGTAAAAAATAATGGGACCAAGACTGAAAATTTTATATGAAAAAGAAATAATTAGAAACTTAATGAATAAGCTTAATTATAAAAATAAACATCAAGCACCAAAACTAGTCAAAATAGTTTTAAATATGGGTTTAGGCGAAGACGCGTCAGATGGAAAAAAAATTAAAACCAGCTTGGATGATTTAAGTTTAATTACAGGCCAAAAACCAGTAATAACTAAATTTAAAAAATCTATTGCAAATTTTAAAACTAGAAAAGGCCAAAGTGCTGGAGCAAAAGTCACACTTAGATCAAATAAAATGTATGAGTTTGTTGACAGGTTAGTAAACATCGCTTTGCCAAGAATAAAAGATTTTAGAGGATTAAAATCAGACGGAATAGATAATTCTGGAAACTATAGTTTTGGTATTAAGGAACACATTATTTTTCCAGAAGTTAATTTTGATAAAGTAGACAAAATAAGAGGTTTAGACATTACAATAGTAACTTCAAACACTTCAAAAAAAGGGACACTTGAACTTTTGAAAGAATTCAATTTTCCAATAACAGATAAAAAAGTGAGGTAAAATGGCAAAAAAAAGTGCAATTCAAAAAAATTTAAAAAGAATAAAAATGGCTAACAGATACGAAAAAAAAAGGGCTAATTTGAAAAAAATAATTATGAACAAAAAACTTGAATTAGCAGAGAGATTTGCTGCACAATTGAAATTAGACAAGTTACCGAAAAATTCTTCACGTGTTAGAATAAGAAATCGATGTGGTATATCAGGAAGACCTCATGGATATTACAGAAAATTAAAAATTTCTAGGATTGCTTTAAGAGATATGGCGTCTGCTGGAAAGATTCCTGGAATAATAAAATCAAGTTGGTAGGAGGAATATGACTTTAGTTGATCCGATAGGAGATATGTTTACAAGAATAAGAAATGGGCAAATGAGAAATTTAAATTCTGTTAACATACCTGCATCAAAGTTTAGGTCCAAAATTCTGGAAATACTAAAAACGGAAGGATACATAAAAGACTTTTATCTAGAGAGTAATGATAATAACAAAAAGGTAATTAAAGTTAATCTAAAATATTTTGAAGGAACACCAGTGATTAAAGAAATTAAAAGAATATCAAAACCAGGTAGAAGAGTTTACTCTAGAGCAACTAGTATACCAAAAATACAAAACGGCCTAGGAATGGCTATTATATCTACGTCTCAGGGAGTTATGTCAGATATAGAAGCAAGAAAGAATAAAATAGGTGGAGAGGTAATTTGTAAGGTGTTTTAATAATGTCGAAAATTGGAAAAAAAAAATATTTTATTACCAAAAGATACTTCAATTAAAGTTGAAGGAGATAAAATCACTATAACTGGACCTAAGGGCACTAAATCACTTTTTATAAACGAAAAAATGTTTTCATCTAAAGTTAATGAAAAAAATGAATTTCAAATTGTTCCTGTAAAAAAAGAAGTTGATCATAAAACTCAACTTTTATGGGGTACATACAGAAGTTTAATTAATAATGCTGTTATTGGTGTTTCATTAGGTCATGAAAAAGTTTTAGAATTGAATGGAGTTGGTTTTAGAGCTAATTTAAAAGGAGATAGTTTAAATTTACAAATAGGATTTAGTCATGATGTTAATTTTAAATTTCCAAAAGATGTGAAAATTCAAGTTGAAAAACAAACGATTATTAAAATTAATGGGGTAGATAAAGAACTCGTATCAAAAATTGCGTCGGACATTAAATCGTTAAAACCTGTTGAACCATATAAAGGCAAAGGCATTAAAGAAAAAAACCAGTATGTTCTAAGAAAAGAAGGAAAGAAAAAGTAGATGAAAAAAATTAATACAAAAATTAAAAGAAAAATAAGAAACAGAAAAAAATTAAAAAATGTTAATACAAACAAATTAAGAATCAGTGTATTTAAATCTTCAAAAAATATTTCTGCCCAAATCATAGATGACAAATTAAGCAAAACCTTAGTTTCAGCTTCTTCAACAGAAAAAGAGTTAAAAAAAAATAAAACGAAAAAAATGGATTTATCGATTGTATTAGGTGAACTATTAGCTAAAAGAGCTAAAGAAAAGAAAATAGGCAATGTCTACTTTGACAGGGGTGGTTACAAATATCATGGTCGGGTAAAAGCATTAGCTGACTCATTAAGAAAAAATGGATTAAAAATTTAAATGAGTGAAATCGAATATAAAGAAAAATTAGTAGCAATTAACAGAATAACAAAAGTTGTTAAAGGCGGTAGGAGATTTGGTTTTGCCGCTCTAGTAGTTGTTGGAAATCAAAAAGGGTCTATAGGTATAGGTCAGGGAAAATCTAAGCAAGTTCCTGATGCTATTAGAAAAGCAACAGAGGTAGCTAAGAGAAATCAAGTAAAAATTCCACTTAAGGATGGCAGAACTTTACATCATGATGTGAAAGGTAAAAATGGATCAGGTAAAGTTTTTATGAGATCTGCTCCAGCTGGGACTGGTATAATTGCTGGTGGTGCTATTAGATCAGTTTGTGAAGTACTTGGTATTCAAGATGTTGTTGCAAAATCACTTGGCTCAGCCAATCCTCACAACGTTTTAAAAGCTTGTGTAAACGGACTTAAATCACAAATTTCACCGAAAGTATTATCTTCCATAAGAGGAAAAAAAATATCTGAGATTATTTCAAAAAGAGAAAACAAATAATGAAGTTAAATAGTTTTATTAAAACAAATAAAAAGAAAATTAGACCGGGAAGAGGTATAGGCTCTGGAAAAGGAAAAACTTCAGGCAGAGGTCATAAAGGTCAAAAAGCGAGATCAGGTGTCGCTATAAAAAGTTTTGAAGGTGGACAAATGCCTTTATTTAGAAGATTACCGAAACGTGGATTTAAATCATTTAAAAAGCCGAATATAGCAATACTAAATCTCTCAAACCTACAAAAATTTCTTGACCAAAAAAAAATATCTTTAGATTACAATTTGGATTTAAAAACCCTTCAAAATAAAAAAATAATATCGAAAAAATATGAAAAACTTAAGATTTTAGGTCAAGGTGAGATTAAAAATAAAGTAAATTTATCTGTAGATTTTGTTTCAAAACAAGCTAAAGAAAAAATTGAAAAAGTTGGTGGCAAACTCACTTTAATTAAAAATTAAAAAATTATGTCTAGTGAAAATTTAAATACTGGAGCTTTTAGTCACGCAACTGATTTAAAAAACAGAATTTTCTTCACCATTTTTTTATTAATTGTTTATAGATTAGGTACATACGTGCCATTAGCTGGAATAGATCCAGATGCTCTAAAAGAAATAATGTCATCAAGTCAAAAAGGACTTCTAGGAATGTTTAATATGTTTTCAGGAGGAGCAGTAACAAGAATGGCTATATTTGCTTTAGGAATTATGCCATATATATCCTCTTCAATAATTGTTCAATTATTGACAGGAACCTCAGATTATTTCAAAAATTTAAAAGAACAAGGTGAAATAGGAAGAAAAAAAATTACTCAAATCACTAGATATGGAACTGTGATGATAGCTGGTTTGCAAGGTTACGGTGTAGCTGTAGGAATTGAAAATGCTGGTAATTTAGTTTTAGAACCAGGCATGTATTTTAGAATAACAACTACAATATCTTTAGTTGCCGGAACAACATTTCTGATGTGGCTTGGAGAACAAATTACACTTAGGGGAATAGGAAACGGTATATCTCTAATAATTTTTTCAGGAATAGTTGCTGAAATTCCAAGAGCCTTAGCTTCCACTTTTGAACTTGGAAGAACTGGTGCTTTATCAGCAGTGATGATTGTAGGTATATTTATTTTAGTAATTATAACGGTTCTATTTATTGTTTTTTTTGAGAGAGCTGTAAGAAAAATTCTAATAAATTATCCTAAAAGACAAATGGGCAATAAAATTTATGGTGGTGAGTCTTCACATTTGCCTCTTAAAATAAATACCGCTGGAGTTATCCCTGCAATTTTTGCGTCAGCTTTACTTCTACTACCAATAACTATGAGTAATTTTGGTTTTGCTGAGTCAGATTTTTTTATAAATGTTTCATCTCTTTTTACTCAAGGACAACCGTTATATATGGCATTGTACGCTTTTGGAATAATATTTTTCTCTTTTTTTTACACTTCAATAGTATTTAATCCTAAAGAAACTGCAGAGAATTTAAGAAAGTATGGAGGTTATATTCCTGGAATAAGACCTGGAGAGAGAACCGCAGAATATATAGAGTCAATTCTTACCAGACTTACAACTATTGGTGCCATGTATTTAACAATTGTTTGTTTAATGCCTGAGTTCTTAATAGCAAAGTATCCGATACCATTTTATTTAGGCGGAACTTCAATTTTAATAGTAGTGGTAGTTGCAATGGATACTGTTACACAAGTACAAACTAGACTAATGAGCTCTCAATATGAGTCATTAATTAAAAAAGCTAAATTCGGGAAATAGTTTAATGAATCTAGTAATTTTTGGACCACCTGGAGCAGGGAAAGGTACCCAATCAAAATTTATAGTTAAAAAGTTTAACATGTTTCAATTATCTACTGGTGAGTTTTTAAGAAAAGAGATGTCAGAAAATACTTCTATTGGAAAGAGAATATCCTCAGTAATAAATGCTGGTAATTTAGTTTCAGATCAAATTGTATCGGATTTAATAGAAAAAATTATATCCAAAAATGAATATAAAAATAGAATTATTTTTGATGGCTATCCTAGAAATATAAATCAAGCAAAGAATCTGGATTATTTACTTAATAAATATAAACAAAAAATAGATATCGTTTTAAAATTATCTGTAAGTTTGGAAACTATAAAAAAAAGAATTTTAGAAAGGAGAAAACAAGAAAATAGAGTTGATGACAACGAAGAGGTAGCAGTTAAAAGATATCAAACTTATGAAAGATCCATTGAACCTGTAATTGAATATTACAAAAAATTGAATTTGTTAAAGATAGTTGATGGTGAACAACCCATTAACCAAATAAATAGTGAAATTAGCGATATTATTTCCCTTATATAGGGTTGACATTAATCAATAACGTCATTAAATACGCTTTAGAAATTAAACCCTATATTATATGGCTCGTATAGCAGGAATAAATATTCCACAAAATAAAATTGTAAGAATTGCTTTAACTTACATACATGGTATTGGTTTATATTCCTCAAAGAAAATTTGTAAAAAACTTAACATTTCTGAGAGCACAAGGGTTAATCAACTTTCCGAGGAACAAGTTCTTAAAATAAGAGAGTATATAGACAATAACCATAAAGTTGAAGGTGATCTAAGAAGAGATATCTCAGTCAACATAAAGAGATTAGTTGATCTAGCTACTTACAGAGGCAGCAGACACAAGAAAAAACTTCCAGTAAGAGGACAAAGAACTCACTGTAATGCTAGGACAAGAAAAGGAAAAGCGATAGCTATAGCAGGAAAAAAATTAACTCCACTTAAGAAATAACTATGATCAAAAAGATTGATGAAAATAAAGAGTTAGATAAAAAAGAAATTAAAAAAAAAGAAACTCAATTTAAAAAAAAGAAAAAAATTAAAAGAAGTGTTACATCAGGTATAGCTTTTGTAAACTCCACATTTAATAATACTATTATTACAATAGCAGATGAAACAGGAAACACCATTTCATGGTCATCTGCTGGCTCAAAAGGTTTTAAAGGTTCAAGGAAATCAACACCATACGCAGCTCAAGTTGCTGCAGATGATGCTGGAGCTAAAGCTTATGAAATGGGCTTAAGAACTTTGACTGTTCAAGTTAAAGGACCAGGATCAGGAAGAGAAACTGCATTAAGATCTCTTCAATCAAGAGGTTTTAAAATTATCTCAATAAAAGACACAACACCAATGCCGCATAATGGAACAAGACCACCAAAAAAAAGGAGAGTTTAATAATGCAATCAACTACAAATATACTTGATAAAAATTGGAAAGATCTTATCAAACCCAATAAACTTAACATAACTAGCAGCGATGATAAATCATTTGCAAAAGTTGTTGCTGAACCTCTAGAAAAAGGTTTTGGACAGACAATAGGCAATTCTTTAAGAAGAATTCTTTTATCATCTATACAAGGTGCAGCAGTTACTGCTATACAAATCGATGGCGTGTTACATGAATTTTCATCAATCAAAGGAGTTCGAGAAGATGTTACAGATATAGTTCTTAATGTTAAAAACTTAGCTATTAAATGCAACTCAACGAACTCCAAAAAAATTATTCTTGATGTTAAAGGGCCAAAGGAAGTTAAAGCAAAAGATATTACATTAGGAAACGATGTAGAAATTTTGAATCCTGATCAAACAATTTGTAATGTTGATGAAAAAACTAATTTTCACATGGAATTATTTGTAAATTCTGGAAAAGGATATGTTCCTGCTCCAAAGAACAGATCTGAAGACAGTCCACTTGGATTAATTTCTATAGACTCTTTGTTTAGCCCTGTAAAAAAAGTTTCTTTTTCAATTGAAAATACGAGAGCTGGAAGTGCTCTCGATTATGATAAACTTGTAATGAGCGTGGAAACCAATGGCACTGTTGCAGCAGAAGATGCAATCGCATATTCAGCAAGAATATTTCAAGATCAACTTTCAATGTTTGTAAATTTTGAGGATCCAAAAGAAATAGTTAAAGAAGTTAAATCTTCTGAACCAGAGTTTAATAAAAATTTATTAAAGAGAGTCGAAGAGCTTGAACTCTCAGTTAGATCCATGAATTGTTTAAAAAACGATAATATTATTTACATTGGAGACTTAGTTCAAAAAACAGAGCCTGAAATGTTGAGAACTCCAAATTTTGGTAGAAAATCTCTAAATGAGATAAAAGAAGTTTTAAGCACAATGTCTTTATATTTAGGAATGGAGATACCTAATTGGCCTCCGGATAACATAGCAGAAATGTCAAAAAAACTTGAGGAAAATAGTTATTAATGAGACATAATTTAGGATATCGAAAACTTAACAAGACTTCAGAACACAGGAAGGCTTTGTTTAAAAATATGCTTAATTCATTAATAAAATACGAGCAGATAATAACTACTCTTCCAAAAGCAAAGGAACTTAAACCTCAAATTGATAAGGTTATCACCATAGGAAAAAAAAATGATTTAAGTAACAAAAAAAAACTATTTTCAAGGCTTCAAAACCAATCATCAGTAAAAAAAGTTTTTAATGAATTGTCAAAAAGATATAGCAAAAGAAATGGTGGATATTCTAGAGTTTTAAAAGCAGGTTTTAGACCAGGAGACGACGCTCCAATGGCTGTAATTGAATTGGTTGATAGAAATATAGAAGCAAAAAAAATTGATAAGCCAAAAAAAATAGAAGGTAAAGAAAAAAAGACTTCGGAGACATCTCGATCTGCAAGTAAATAAATTAAATTTTACATGCCAGATAAGTTTATAATAAACCAAAACTATAATAAATCTCGTTTCGATAAATGGTTTAAACAGGAGATCATTAATCTTCCAAACTCATTAATTGAAAAGCTTTTAAGAAAAAAAAAAATTAAAGTAAATAACAAAAAAATAAATTGTTCTTTTAGATTAACGACAGGAGATAATATAACTATTTTTAATATTTCAAAGTATAAACCTACCGATAAAAAAAAAAAAATACAATATTTCCCTTCAGTTAAAGAGAAAAATAGTTTAGAAAACTTTGTAATTTATGATGACAATGATTACATTGTAATTAATAAGCCTAGAGGCATTGCTGTTCAATCAGGAACAAACAATTTAAGAAATATTGTTGATACTATAAAAAAAACTAAGTTTTTTTATCATACAAAGCCATATATTGTTCACAGGTTAGACAAAGAAACCTCCGGAGTTTTTTTAATTGCAAAAAATAGAAAATGCGCCCAATTTTTTACCTCATTATTTAGAATTAGAAAAATTCATAAAACTTATTTAGCAATTGTTAAAGGTGTAGTCGCTAAAAGTTTAAAAATAATGGAGGATTATCTTGAATATTATGAAAAAAATAAGAAAACAACTCTTAAATCAATTACTTTTGTAAAAGTTTTAAAATCGAGTAATAAATATTCTTTATTAGAATTAATTCCGAAAACAGGCAGAAAACATCAGCTAAGAAAACAATTATACTTAAGAGGCTATCCTATAGTTGGTGATCAAAAATATAATATTAAACAAAAAGTTAATTTTAATAATCAATCTATGCTTTTGCATTCACTTAAATTAAAGTTCATTAAAGACAACAAAAAGTATAATTATAAAGCAGAACCAGACAGTATTTTTAAAAAAAAGCACGATTTATATTTTAGATAAATTTTTTAAAAAAATTCTTTTTAAATTTTTGTTAAGATTGATAGCTTTTTTAACACCCAAATCTTTTAAAGATGTTATCAATTTATTATTTAGACCACACGGTATAATTTTTTCATATTTTGATAAATCATTATTTATATTTATAGAACATCCATGATATGCTATCCAACTTTTTACTTTTACTCCCAACGCAGATATTTTTTTATTTTTTACCCAAATACCGATATTTTTTCTATCGGCATTAGCCTTTACGTTATAAATGCTCAGAAATTCAATGATACTATCCTCTAAAATTTTAATGAAATTTCTAATATCTTTTTTTCTTTTATTTAAATTTATCACAAAATAAATAATTTTTTGTCCAGGGTTATGTAGAGTAACTTTTCCTCCTCTATTTGTTTTAATTACATTAATTCTTTTGTCTAATATCTCATTTTGTTTAGCCCTTATTCCACCAGTATATGTAGTAGGGTGCTCTAGGATCCATATAAATTCTCCTTTTAAGCCTTTTTTGACATCCTCAACTCTTTTTTCCAGAATAATTATTGCCTTTTTATAAGGTACTGTATTTTTACTAATTTTGACTTCTATGCTCATTTAATTTGAATTTTATCACTTAATGAATTATTAGTCTCAAAAAAAGAAATCAAGGATTTTTATGAGTTTAATAAAATCAATTGGTGGTAAAAATGTTAACTTAGATTTTAACAAAGAGTTTTTAACTACTTTTAGTGATAAAATCAAAAGTTCTGATATAAAATTTATCAATCAGACACTGGCTAATTTACACCCATCTGATATAGCGAATTTAATTGAAAATTTGTCATCTGAAACTAGGGCAAAATTACTTGAAATAGAGGAATTTGATATTGATCCGGAGATATTTGTAGAAATTAACGAGTCGATTCAAACAGAAATACTACAACTTCTTTCTTCAGAGTCTATTTCTAAAATTTTAAAAAGACTAGAGTCAGATAACGCAATATCTATTATTGAAAACTTAAACCAAGAAAAAAAAAAATTCTGTATTAGACAAACTACCTCCAAAAGATAGATTTTTATTAGAAGAGGGATTAAGCTACCCAGAAGACTCAGCGGCAAGAATTATGCAAAGAGAATTCACCGCAATTCCAAGTGACTGGTCTGTTGGTCAAACTATTGATTATTTAAGAGAGAGCAAAGATTTGCCTGAAGAGTTTTTAGAAATATTTGTAGTGGACAATGATTTTAAACCGATAGGTATGGTTCCATCATCTAGGGTACTGAGAACACCAAGAGAAAAAAAAATGAATTCTATAATGAGAGAAATGCCAGTTTTAATTTCTGTAAATATGG
>MDTD01040627.1_pt1 | contig 10026 bp, 10 predicted proteins | sample 811221 | NCBI WGS metagenome assembly MDTD01 (sample SAMN05326646, study PRJNA326480) | marine metagenome | isolation source: seawater | place: Pacific Ocean: South West | collected 2011
CAATCATAGCCCAGGAGTGTCTACTGTACCGGGGGAAGTCCAATCATAGCCCAGGAGTGTCTACTGTACCGGGGGAAGTCCACGGTCCCGTTGACGCACTTGTTAAAACCGGCAGCTAGAAGATAGATGGATTATGATCCCTCATCCTCATTCCACGGCTCATGTCGTACTCACACTGCCCTAGTGAGTTGTGTGCACAGTCAATTAGTAATCGTAGTCTGTCAGGATCCTCTGCTATCTTGCTCCAGTTAGTGACCGAGATTTTACTTTTACCTTTTACCAAATTATCAATGATGCGATCAGGCAAATGTGGATAACGTCTCTCGTATTCTTGCCTGTCACTAATCGATGTCCAACTTGAAACGCCTGGGTACACTGTTCTTTTGACTTCATCAAATGGGGCTGTGAAGTAATCCGACTCAGAATCTGGCGCATGCAACACTACCACGCCGGACTTCCCAAAGTTGGTTCCGTTATACATACTTGAGTAAAGTTCCCAATCAACGTGCTTCCGATACTTGGTTTCTCGCCCAACAAGCAATAGAAGCACAGTTGAACCACTTAAATAATTTCTCCTGATGGTTTGACGTATAGCTTGAGGCTCCATATTCTCGTCAACATCTCCAGTACTCACAGAGCAATCAATAAAAAGATTATGCTCGCTGTTAAGCCTTAGCAGCTCATCTTTTAAATGATTTTCGTTCTTGTGATGATAACTAATAAAAACTCTATGCATGCTCCCTCCTCAGCAGTCACTCCAAACCCGAGATTAATTGGTACATTTTTTCTCGGTATCCAATCAGCCTGGCATTAACTTCAAGAAGGTCTTTCTCCAGTTCTTCCAGATTAGGATATCGTTTTTGTATTTCTTGTGGTGACATATCGCTATTATCTTCTTTTTTGAGCTCTTTTTCGTACCATCGTCTGTATCTGGCTTGCCATTTTGTCAAATGAGGACGAAGGCCAATATTTAGGACGTCTATAGATATCCGGATAATCTTCTCTGTATCCTTTCTTTGAAATCTCGAAACTGGAACATCCTTAATTAAATCCCTAGTCACCGAGAAGAAGTTATACCAAGAGGTGTAAATTTCATAAATCACGTCATCCTCCAAATCTATGGGGATGCCAATTTTTCGTGTACTTAACTCCACCCAGATTTGGTATGCGATTTGTTTGTCGGTAAGGTTTGGCTTTAGCTTCACTTTCTGATTACCAATACCAAATTCTGCTTCATCGATCTCGAATGTACGAAAAGCCCCAAATCGAGATGTCGCCTTAAAAATGAGCATTATAAGAACTAAAGCAGCCAGAAAAATCGTTACATACGGAGCCACCTCAAACGTGATCCCCAGATCGCCATCTAAAATTAGCTTGAGCAGCTCCACACTTTCCGTTTCTTCTTGCATAGGTCAACAGTTTTCCGCTATCAGTAGTGTTTTAACAGGTATTAGGACGCCGGCTCGAATATCCAATGAACACGCAGGCGTCATATCACGTTATAGTTTTTCTCTTTGTCAAATAAAACCAGAAAACTCAACGGGTTACAAACGCTGCCGTGTTGTCTGTCCCTCTTCGCTTGACTTCTTCATTTCCCAATTGCCATGACACTGCCCATATAGACAGCCCAGGAAAGTAGCCATGCACACGGATAGTGACAGGCGCCCAAGGCTCCGTGATCAGTTTCGCGATGCCATTCGAGTGCGCCATTACAGCCCACGGACCGAGAAGACCTATTGGTACTGGATCCGCTATTTCATTCGGTTCCACAAGCTGCGCCACCCTGCTGAAATGTCGGAGCCAGAAGTTTCGGCCTTTTTGACCTGGCTTGCGACGAGGAGAGGCGCCCTCCAAAACTACCCGTTGTTCTGAATCATAACGAAGCGATGGCGGTTATAGATCGGTTGCCGGCGCCGCCTAAACTCATCGTCTCTTTGATCTATGGCGCCGGGTTGCGGGTTACGGGGTCGGTTCGTGGTGGCGTTTTAGGGCGTCGTTACAGGCCAGGGGCGAATGGCCGGGCCACAGCTCTGAAGTCGAGAGGTTGGTGGTTGATTTAGGGGCCGATCGCGGCTGAAGCCGCTCCTACAGGGGTGTGTGGGGGCGTGCGGGGCGTGGTGTGCGGATCGGGCGGGCGAGCGGGCCCGCCGGGAGGGGAACGCCTCAGGGGGCGAGGCGTTCTCGGGTCCAGGTGGTGCCTTGTTTGAGGTAGCGGAAGCGGTCGTGGAGGCGGCTGGGGCGGCCGTGCCAGAACTGGATTTCCTCGGGGGTGATGCGGTAGCCGCCCCAGGTTTCGGGCATGGGGATGGGGTCGCCTTCCGGGTGTTGCCGGGCGAGGCTGGCCATGTCCGCTTCCAGTTGTTCGCGGGTGGCGGGGCGGCTTTGTGGTGATATGGCGGCGCTGAGCTGGCTGTCGCGGGGGCGGCTGGCGAAGTAGTCGCGGGATTGTTGGGGGTCGAGTTTTTCGGCGCGGCCGTTGACGATGAGCTGGCGGTCGAAGGGGCCCCAGAACATGACGAAGGAGACGTTGGGGTTGGCGGCGATGTCGTCGCCTTTGCGGCTGTCGTAGTGGGTGAAGAAGACGAAGCCGCCGTCCTTGATGCCTTTGAGCAGGACCACGCGGCTGGAGGGGCGGCCGTGGGCGGAGACGGTGGCGAGGGTCATGGCGTTGGCCAGGGGGAGGTTGGCGTCGATGGCTTCGTCGACCCAGCGGCGGGCCTGCTCGACCGGGTCCGCCAGCAGGTCGGCTTCGGTGAGGCCGGGGGCGTGGTATTCCTGGCGTACGTCTTTCATGGGGGCCTTTTTGGTTTGTTCGTGGTGTGGGGGATTGTAGCGGAAATGGTGGGGGGTTTTGGTTGTTTGGGGTCAAGGGTGGGTATGTGCCGGGGGGTTCGATTGGGCGCGGAGTGAATGATCAGCGGCGGCGGGTTGAGGCCGGATTCGTTATCCTGGGCGCATGTCATTCAATACCATCGAGATCAATAAGCAGCGGCAGGATTTGAGCGGGCGCGAGAGCGTTTGGTTGTTCGGTTACGGGTCGCTGATTTTCAAGGCGGATTTTCCGTACCTGGAGCGGCGGCCGGCGAGCATTCGCGGGTGGGCGCGGCGGTTCTGGCAGGGGTCCCACGATCATCGGGGGACGCCGGAGTCCCCGGGGCGGGTGCTGACGCTGGTAGAGAGCCCGGGGACGGTGTGCGCGGGCATGGCGTACCGGGTGGCGCCGGCGGTGTTCGATCATCTGGATGTGCGGGAGAAGAACGGCTATTTGCGGTTTTCCACGCCGATGACGTTTTCCGATGGCGGGCATGAGGAGGGGCTGGTGTACATCGCCACGGAGGACAACGCGGCGTTTTTAGGGCCGGCGTCCGATGAGGCGATTGCGCGGCAGATTGCGGGGAGCCATGGGCCCAGCGGGCCGAATCGGGATTATTTGTTGAATCTGGCGGAGGCGTTGCGGGAGTTGGGGGCCGAGGACGAGCATGTGTTTGCGTTGGAGCGGTTTTTGTTGGGGGTGGAAGGGTGTTGAGCGTGGTGTGGTGTAGCCGGGTGTGGAATCGCGACTAAAGTCGCTCCTACTGTTCTTTGCGCATGGTTCGCGGCGTGACACCAAACCAGCGCTGGAAGGTGCGGCTGAAGTTGGAGGGGTCCTGGTAGCCCAGGCGTTCGGCGATGCGTTCCACCGGGAGGTCGGTTTCCAGGAGGTACCAGGCGGCGAGCTCGCCGCGTACGTCGTCGAGCAGTTCCTGGTAGCGGGTGCCTTCGCTTTTGAGCTTGCGGATCAGGGTGCGCGGCGACATGGCGAAGCGGGCGGCCATGTCTTCCAGGGTGGGGTACTGGCCGTCGCCGTCGAGCAGTTCGATGCCGATGCGCTGGCTGAGCGGGCCGCCGCTTTGCAGTTGCTTGAGCTGGTGTTCGCAGTCCCTTAGCGCGGTGCGGTGCAGGCCCGGGTCGGCGGTGAGGCAGGGGGTGTCGAGCACCGGCTTGGGCAGGGTAATGGCCAGGTGGTCGGCGCCGAAGGTCACCGGGCAGCCGAGCCGTTGTTCATAGTGTTCCGCCCAGGGCGGCGCCTCGAAGGGCACCTGGATGTGGGCGTCGCGCAGGCGCCGGGAGGTGACCGTGTCCACCAGCTGGAAGTAGGTGGCGAGGATCGAGCCGGCGTTGAATTCCCGCATGTCGCCCAGGTCCACTTTTTCGTGGAGGGTGAGCCGCCCTTCCCGTTCGTCCTCCTCGAAGCTGAGTTCCACCAGTTGGAAGCGCACCGCCACGAAGCGGGCCACTACCTTGAGCACGGCGCGCAGGTCCGGGGCGGAGATCACCGCGTAGCCCAGCGGGCCGTGGGCGGACACCGAGGTGGCGGCGCCGATTTCCAGGCCCAGCCAGGGGGTGCCGGTGAGGGCCACGGCGCGCCGTTCCAGGCGCGACACTTGCTCCAGGCTCAGGTAGCGGTGTTCACCGAGCAATTGCTCCCATTGCAGCCGGGTGCCACGGAAGATGGCGTCGTTTTCGAAGCCTCTTTCATGCAGATAGGCGCACATCAGCCGGGGGTAGACCGGGTGGATGGCGGGGCGCAGGCGGCCGGTGTCGGTGGCGACCATGGTCGGGTCCTTTGTCACTATATGACGACTTATTGCCACCTTAGGCGGTGCCTTGCAAGGTCCGGGGGAGACATTCTGTATCCCATCGAACAACAATATCGAGGTTGCTATGAGCAAGGCAGGCGTCTTCACCGGACCCTCCGGGGTCGTGTACCGCGACCGCAAGCGGAAACTGTGGTTCACCTCCATCTTCGTGCCGGCCATCGTGTTCGTCGGCCCGGCGCTGTATTTCGCCACCGGCAACGCCTGGACGCTGTGGATTCCGCTGGTGTTCTACTACCTGACGGTGCCGGTGCTGGACATGATCATCGGCGAGGACCTGAGCAACCCGCCGGAGGAGATCGTCCCGCAGCTGGAGGACGATCCTTATTACCGCTGGGTGACCTATGCCCTGGTGCCGCTGATCTGGGGCGCCTGGTTCTTCGGCGCCTGGTTCGTGGGCACCCAGGATCTGCCCTGGTACGGGGTGCTGGCCATGGTCTACCTGATCGGCGGCACCTGTGGCGTGGGCATCAACCTGGGCCATGAGATGGGCCACAAGAAGGGCAAGGGCGAGCGCTGGCTGGCCAAGTTCGTGCTGGCGCCGTGCGCCTACGGGCACTTCTTCATCGAGCACAACAAAGGCCACCATAAGGACGTGGCCACGCCGGAGGACCCGGCCTCCTCGCGCATGGGCGAGAGCATCTGGAAGTTCGTGCTGCGGGAGATTCCCGGCGCCGCCAAGCGTGCCTGGCGCCTGGAGAAAGACCGTCTGGAGGCGCGCGGCAAATCGGTGTGGTCCCTGGAGAACGAGATCATCCAGCCGGCGATCATCACCGCCGTGGCCTGGGGCTCGGTGCTGGCGATCTTCGGCATCGGCCTGCTGCCCTACATTCTGGCCACCGCGTTCTGGGGCGCGTTTCAGCTCACCTCCGCCAACTACATCGAGCACTACGGCCTGCTGCGCCACAAAACCGCCAACGGCCGCTATGAGCGCACCCAGCCGCACCACAGCTGGAACAGCAACCACATGTTCTCCAACTGGGCCACCTTCCACCTGCAGCGGCATTCGGACCACCACGCCCACCCGACCCGGCGCTATCAGAGCCTGCGCCACTTCGAGAACCTGCCCACCCTGCCCAACGGCTACTTCGGCATGTTCTTCATCAGCTACTTCCCGCCGCTCTGGTACAAGGTGATGGACAAGCGCCTGCTGGAACACGCCGGCTACGATGCGCGCAACATCAACTTCGACCCGGCCCGGCGCGAGGAGCTGATTCACAAGTACGACATCAAATACGGGGACGCGCCGGCGAAGGTGGCCGCGAGCTAAGGGCGATCGCCCGCTTGTCACTCCCGCCTCTTTTAATGATAATTGTTCGCATTATCGAAAAAGGGGCGAGGGGTGAGCATGACTTCAAGGTCGTTGTCGGTGCCCCGGCGACGGGACACCGCCGGGGCGTCTTCGGGCGCGATGCCGGACATCGGCCTGCTCTACCACGAACATCACGGCTGGCTGTTCAACTGGCTGCGGCGCAAGCTGCTCAGCCCCCAGGACGCCGCCGACCTCTCCCACGACACCTTCGTGCGCCTGATCACCGGCGGCCCGGCCCGGATCCATGAGCCGCGCGCCTATCTGCTGGTGATCGCCAGCCGCCTTCTGATCAACCGCAACCAGCGGCAACGCATCGAGCGCGAGGCGCTGTACAGCGTGGCGGTGCTGCTGGAGGGCACCGATCGGCGCGGCCCGGAGCAGGTGGCCGGGGCCCGGGATCTGCTGTCCCGGGTGTTGCACCTGCTGCTTGAGGAACTGCCGGACAAGCCACGCCGCGCCTTCCTGATGGCGCGCCTGGAGGGCCTGAGCTACCGGGCCATCGGTGAGCGGCTGGCGGTGTCCGAGAGCAGCGTGAAGCAATATCTGGCGCGCTGCCTGGCCCATTGCCACTGGCGGCTGCACGATGCCCTGGAACAGGGGGCCGGCCAATGAGCGGCACGGACGGCATCCGCGACCGGGCGGCGGACTGGGTGGTGGCCCTGCATGAGGCCGGCGAGGCGGAGCGCGCCGAGCAGGAACGCCGCTGCCAGGCCTGGCAGGCGGAGGACGAACGCCACCGCCGCGTCTTCCATGAAATGCGCACCCTGTGGGACGGCCTGATGCCGGAGCGCCCGCGCCGTTCCCGGGCCGGCGTGCTGGTGGTGTGGCTGCTGATCGGGCTGATCGCCTGGCAGTTGCCGTGGACCCTGTGGCGCGGCGACGCCCACACCGGCACCGGCGAGCGCCGCGTGCTGGTGCTCGACGACGGCAGCCGCCTGACCCTGGACGCGGACAGCGCCGTGCGCCTGACCCTGAACGCGGACCTGCGGCGGGTGCGGCTGCTGCGCGGCCGGCTGTTCGTGAAGGTGGCGCCGGACGCCAACCGGCCGTTCCAGGTAGTCACCCGCCACGGCACCGCCGAGGCCCTGGGCACCGAGTACAGCGTGACCCTGGAGGGCGAGCGCACCCGGGTGGCGGTGCGGGAATCCTCGGTGCGGGTAATCCCCGCCGCCCGGCCGGCGACGGCCCGGGTACTGCACGCCGGCGAAGGCACCACCCTGACCCGCAAGCGCAGTGATGCCCCGGCGGCGCTGACGCCGGGGCGTTTCGACTGGCTGGATGGCCGGTTGGTGTTCAACGACACGCCTCTGGAGGACGTGCTGGCCAGGCTGTCCCGGCACCGCCCGGGCTGGCTGCTGGCGAGCCCGGCGCTGCCCTCGGACCTGCGCTTCACCGGCGTGCTGCCCGCCGACGACAGCGAGCAGGCTCTGGCGGTGCTGGCCGACGCTCTGCCGGTGCGGGTACGGCGCATCACCCCCTACGTGGTGTGGGTGGACTGATTTTTTCTGCCCGATCCGGGCCGTCGCCGGTCATGGAAGGTATAAGGCAACCACAGGAGACTTCCATGCCCTTACCCTTCCGCCCCCGGCGCGCCCTATCCCGGCTAACCCTATCCCGGCTAATAATGGCCTGCCTGCTCGGCGCCCTGGCGCTGCCCGCCGGCGCCGCCGAACTCGACCTGCCCGCCCAGCCCCTGGATCAAGCCGTCACCGAGCTGGCCCGCCAGACCGGGCTGACCATCGGCGGCGACGCCGGCCTGCTGCGCGGCCACCGGGCGCCGGCCCTGAGCGGCGACTACGCGCCCCTGGACGCGCTGCGCCGGCTGCTGGCCGGCACCCCGGTGACCTTCCGGGTGACCGGCGATGACAGCGTCATCCTGGAGCGCGGCAACACCCTGGAAGCCGTGGAAGTGAACGGCCAGACGGAAACCGACGGCCTGGCGCCGGTGTACGGCTACGTGGCCCGCCAGAGCGTCACCGCCACCAAGAGCAATGTGGCCATCAAGGAAACTCCGCAGTCCGTGTCCGTGGTGACTCGGGAGCAGATCGAAAACCAGAACGCCCAGACCCTGGACCAGGCCCTGGCCTACACCCCCGGCGTGCAATCGCTCACCGGCGGCGCCAACGGCACCACCAGCGACGGCCTGCAGATCCGCGGTTTCAACGTCACCGGCGCCAGCCCCTTCTACCTGAATGGCGCCAAGCTGGCCCGCAACACCTTCAGCGCCACCGCGGAACCCTATGGCATGGAGCGCATCGAGCTGCTGCGCGGCCCGGCCTCGATTCTGTATGGCGCCGCCGCACCCGGCGGCGTGGTCAACATGGTCACCAAGCTGCCCACCCGGGAACCGCTGCGCGAGATCCGCCTGCAGGGCGGCAGCCACGACCGCCGCCAGCTGGCGGCGGACTTCGGCGGCCCGCTCACCGACGACGGCCGCTTCGCCTACCGGGTCACCGGCCTGACCCGGGACAGCGACACCATGGTGGACTACGTTCCCGATGACCGGGACTTCCTGCAGGGCGCCCTGGCCTGGCAGCCCACCGACGCCACCCGCCTGACGGTGTTCGCCAACTACCAAAAGAACGACACCGCCTATGTTTACGGCCTGCCGTTCTCCGGCACCGTGGAGTCCAACCCCAACGGCCACATCGACCGGGACCGCTTCACCGGCGAGCCGGGCTTCAACGAATTCGTCTCCGAGAGCTACACCCTGGGCTATCTGTTCAGCCACCAGCTCAACGACACCTGGACGGTGCGGCAGAACGCGCTCTACTTCACCGCCGACACCGATTACGTGGACATCGGCGTGGGCGGCTACGCCGCCGATCAGCGCACCGTGAGCCGCAGCCCCTACCCCCGCGAGGACGACAACCACAGCTGGAGCCTGGATAACCAGCTTGAAGGGGTGTTCGACCTGGGCCGCACGCGGCACACCCTGCTGTTCGGTGCCGACTACAACGAGCAGAGCTTCGCCCGCGCCCAGTACAGCGGCACGGTGGCGCCGCTGGATCTGTACGCGCCGGTGTACGGGTCCCCGGTGGTGCTGAGCGCCACGCCGTCGCGCTCCTACAAAACGGACAACCAGCAACTGGGCTTCTACGCCCAGGACCACATCAAGGTGGACGACCGCTGGGTAATCCTGCTGGGCGGCCGCTACGACCGCTTCGAAAGCGAGCAGCGTGACCGGCTCACCGGCGACCGCGCCACCACCTACGACGACAGCGCCTTCACCGGCCGCGCCGGCCTGGTGTATCTGTTCGACAACGGCTGGGCGCCCTACCTGAGCTACTCGCAATCCTTCGAGCCGGTGAACGGCACCGCCGGCGCCGACTACGACCCCACCGAGGGCGAGCAGTACGAAGCCGGCCTGCGCTACGCGCCGGACGACCAGGATCTGTCGGTGACCCTGTCGGTGTACGACCTGACCCAGCAGAACGTGCTCACCACGGACCTGGCCGGCGGCCCGCAGATCCAGGAAGGGGAAGTGCGCTCCCGGGGCGCGGAACTGGAAGCCCGCGCCCAGCTCACCAACGGCCTCAGCCTGATCGCCGGCTACGCCTATACCAACGCCGAGATCACCAAAAGCAACAATGGCAACGAAGGCAACGAGCCCGGCGCCGTGCCCGAGCACAGCGCCTCCCTGTGGGCGGACTACCGCTTCGGCGGCGCGCTCAGCAACCTGAACGTGGGCGCCGGCGCCCGCTACATCGGCGCCACCTACGACCTGGGCAACACCGTGCGCGTGCCGGACTACACCGTCTACGACGCCCTGCTCGGCTACTGGCTGGACGACTGGCGCCTGGCCCTCAACGTGCGCAACCTCACCGACGAGGACGCCACCACCTGCACCTACCTGTGCTTCTACGGCCAGGAACGCACCTACACCGCCACGGTGACCTACCGCTGGTGAGGTAACGCGACTGAAGCCGTGTGCCGGCTGATCGGTCTCATGAATGGCCGCGGGGATGATCGCGACTAAAGTCGCTCCTTGTGTCTCTCCGCAGGGTGATGATTAGCTACCATCCCCTGTCAGCCCGGTGGCAACCCGAGTCGCTCCTGAGGTCCTCGAACCTGTGC
>MDTD01100161.1_pt1 | contig 10026 bp, 14 predicted proteins | sample 811221 | NCBI WGS metagenome assembly MDTD01 (sample SAMN05326646, study PRJNA326480) | marine metagenome | isolation source: seawater | place: Pacific Ocean: South West | collected 2011
CTACTATGGTTGTTGATTTAATCATATTTTTTTCCATATACTGCTAATATTATTAAAATGGCTATTTTAATTTTTTTATCAAGTGATTTACCTAGAATTAATTCAAATTCGCTGATATTAGGCAAAAATGAGAAAAGGAAAAGTAGAAAGAAATACTAATGAAACTAAAATTTCATGTTCTTTAAATCTTGATGGAACAGGCAAAGCTAATATTTCTACTGGCATTGGTTTCTTTGACCATATGCTCGAACTTTTTGTTCACCACAGTTTAATAGATATGGATCTTAATACAAAAGGCGATACAAACGTAGATTTACACCACAGCGTTGAAGATACAGCATACGCTATTGCACAAGCTACAAATGATGCCCTAGGAGAAAAAATGGGAATTAATAGATATGGCTTCTTTTATGTTCCCATGGATGAATGTCTCTCTCGTGCCGTAATTGATTTTAGTGGCAGACCAGAATTTATTTGGAAAGTTGATTTGGGCTTGAAGAAAATTGGTGAAATGGATACAGAACTATTTACTGAATTTTTTAAATCATTCTCAAATGAAGCTAAATGTAACTTACATATTGAAAATTTATATGGACAAAACAACCACCACATAATTGAATCATGCTTTAAAGCATTTGCAAAAAGTTATAGAATTGCTGTTGAGATTGATCCAAGAAGAAATAATCAAATACCATCCTCTAAAGGAAAACTATAGTTTTAATGAAAAACATTACCATAATTGATTATGGCTCTGGCAATGTTTTATCGGCACAAAAATCTTTTATTAAAGTTGCCCAGGAAAATAACATTGAAACTCAAGTTTTAATTTCTAACAATTTGAATGATATAAAAAAATCTTCACATATTGTCCTTCCAGGACAAGGCGCATTTTCAACATGTATGGATGGTATTAAAAAAAAAGATGGACTCATCGAAGAATTATACAAATTTGCAATAATTAATAAAAAACCTTTTTTAGGAATCTGTGTTGGAATGCAAATGCTTGCAACTTCTAGTGAAGAAAATGGAGCACATGAAGGATTGGGGTGGATTGAAGGAAGGATTAAACCTTTGCCTAAAAATAATTTAAAGTTACCACACATGGGCTGGAATGCTGTAAAACCAGTAAAAAAAAATAGCATTATAAATAGTATGAATGACTATTACTTTGTGCACTCCTACTATTTCGATTGCAAAGATAATGTAAATATTTTGGCAGAAACTCAGTACGGAATAAAATTTGCTTCAATTGTAGGTAAAGAAAATATATATGGCGTTCAGTTTCACCCTGAAAAAAGTTCCTCCGTGGGGTTAGACTTAATTAAAAATTTTTTGAAATAGAAATATGACAACTCAACTAAAAGAACAAATAAATATATCTGTAGACACACTTAAATATTTGAATGAAATCGATCTTGCAGATTTGTGTAACATAACTGAACAGGCAATCAACGCTGGAGGGGGGTTTGGTTGGTTGAGAGTTCCAACAAGAGAGATACTTAATGATTATTGGAATAAAATAACAAAAGATCATTTGAATAATCTTATTGTAGGCAGATTAAACGGCGTTATAGCTGGTACTTTGCAACTATCTTACGAAGCACCAAATATTGAGTCTAGAAAAAATATTGCTCAAATTAAAAGACATTTTGTTGCCCCATGGGCAAGAGGCTATGGTTTGGCAAAATCAATGATTGATTTTGCAGAGCAAAAAGCAAGAGAAGAAAATATTAAATCAGTACAACTGTCCGTTAGAGAAACACAAGATGCAGCAATACAACTTTTTTCTGGTAAAGACTATAAAGTGTGGGGAGAAAATCCTTATTATGCCTATATTAATGGCAGCTTTGTAAAGGGAATATATTTTTATAAAAATTTATAGTGCAAATTATACCTGCTATCGATCTTAAAAATAATAAATGTGTTAGATTAACCGAAGGCGTAGATGATACCAGTATCATTTTCAATGATGAACCTGACAAGCAAGCTATTTATTTTCAAGAGATAGGTTGTAAAAAAATTCATATTGTAGACTTGGATGCCGCTTTTGGTAGACCAGAAATAAACATTGACTCAATAAAAAAAATTAGAGAGTCGGTTTCTATCCCTATTCAGCTGGGTGGAGGTATAAGAACATTTTTAGATGCCAAAAAATATTTCGATCTTGGTATTGAAAATATAATTATTGGTTCGATGTCAATAAAAAAACCAGAAACAGTAAAGTTGTTATCTAATTCTTATAAGAAAAAAATTTATGTTTCTTTAGATATCAAATCAAACAAAATAATGGTTAAGGGATGGAAAGAAGAATCAAAACTTAATATTGATCAACTACTAAAATTATATAATCAAACTGAAATAAAAGGGTATATCATTACTGATATTAAAAATGATGGAATGTTAAAAGGCTTAGATATAGAATTTATAAATGAAATATCTAATAAAATTGACCAATATAAACAATTTGACAAAAATATTATTATTGCTGGTGGATTAACAAACTATGACGATTTAAAAAATATAAAAAAAATTAAAAATATTGATGGTATTATATCTGGTAAATCATTCTATGTAGGAAATATTGATCTTGTTAAGGCCCAACAAATATTAAATCAAAATGGTTAAAATAAGAATTATACCTTGTCTAGATGTAAAAAATGGACGAGTTGTTAAAGGCATAAATTTTATTGATTTAATCGATGCAGGAGACCCAGTAGAACAAGCCAAACATTATTCAGAAAATGGGGCTGATGAGATATGTTTTTTAGATATAAGTGCCTCATTAGAAAAAAGAGATACAATGGTAAATGTTGTTAAGAAAACAGCTAATGAAGTTTTTATACCTTTAACAGTTGGTGGAGGAATTTCTTCATTGGACAATATTCATTCATTATTGAAAGCAGGTGCAGATAAGGTTTCTATTAATTCAGCTGCAATCAAAAATCCAAATATAATAAAAGAAGCATCTCAATATTTTGGCAATCAATGTATTGTTGTTGCTGTAGACGCTAAAAAAGTAAATAATGATTGGTATGTTTACTCACATGGAGGTACAAAAAATACAGGCTTGCACGCTCTGGAATGGATTAAAAAAGTTCAAGAATTGGGTGCAGGAGAATTATTGTTAACCTCAATGGATAAAGATGGAACAAAATCAGGTTTTGATCTAAATTTATTAGATCAAGTCTCGAAATTTGTTAATATACCGGTTATTGCAAGTGGTGGAGTTGGAAATTTAGAACATTTTTATGAGGGAGTTGTAAGAGGTAAAGCTGATGCATTATTAGCTGCATCAGTCTTTCATTTTAATGAAATCAGCATTAAAGATGTAAAAGATTATTTAAAAGATAAAAATATTCAAATAAGATTATAATGCAAATGGACATTGAAAAATTATTCAGCCTGATTGAAGATAGAGTTAATTCTAAAAATAAAAATTCTTATACGAAAAAATTAATTAAACTTGGGCCAAAGAAGATTGCCCAAAAATTTAATGAAGAATCTGGTGAGCTTATAATTGACTATTTAAATGGTACAAAAAAAAGAACAATAGAAGAGGCAGCAGATGTGATTTATCATTTATTAGTTCTATTAAAATCAAAAAAGATTTCCTTAAATGAAATAAATAAAGAGCTAACAAAAAGAAATAAAAATGTACGACGATAATAATATATTTGCCAAAATATTAAGAAACGAAATACCATGTGACAAAATTTATGAAGATGATTTTTCTCTATTCTTTAATGATATAAACCCTCAGGCAAAAATACATGTATTAGGAATTCCAAAGTATCCTTGTATTGATTTTTATGAATTTACTTCAAAAGCTGATAATAAAATAATCATTTCTTTTTTCAAAAGTGTTAATACTGTAATTGAAAAATTAAATATAAATAATAAAGGGTTTAGACTAATATCAAATTCTGGAGAACATGGTGGACAAGAAGTTCCTCATTATCATGTACATATATTAGCTGGAGAAAAAATAGGATCGTTGAGGTAATTACTTAATAATTACATAATTAATTATTTCGCTTACTCCTTTTATATTTTTCAATTCTTCAACAACACTTTCTAATTGATCAGCCTTACTTGTAATGCCTGCTATATATATTTTTCCATTAATTGTTTCAAAGTTGTAAGCTACGGACCTTAGGCCTATAGTTTTTGCAGCAATTGCTTTAGCTTGAGTGTTGATCCACAAGTCTTTTGCATAATCTTTTATAGATGAACGATTTCCTATCTCTATTTCATTAATTACTTCTTTAACACCCTCAACTTCCCATACTAGTCTAACAGCCTCTATTCTTACTTCTTGGTTACTAACTAAACCTGTAAGGAGCACTCTTGACTCTAAGACTGTAGTATTAACATTAACAAATAAATCATCTCCTGAATTAATAAATTTAGCTGCAATGTTTACTTTAATTGTAGCATCATCTACAACAGTGCCTAAAGATCTATCACCCTCTGCTACAACCATAGTCGTTGCTCCACCACTTGCTAAAACACCAGCTGGTGAACAAGAATAGATATTCAACATCAAGATTGAAATAAAAAACAGTATTATTAATTTACTCATTTTTAAAACTTAAAACCTTTTTATAAACTCTAGATTTAGGCAATCCTGATATCTTATGCACTATTTTTACGACGTCGGTCAAAGTAAATTTTAATAATAACATTGCTATTTCTTTGTCAATATTAGGAACATTATCATTTTTTAATTTTTTTTTATCCTTTGCATCAATAATAATAATAAACTCACCCTTCAGATTAATTTTTTTTTCTTCAATTAATATCCTTAATTTTCTTGGAAAATCTACAAAAACTCCTTCATTTATTTTAGTTAATTCTTTAGCAATACAAACTTTTCGATCATCTGAGAGCTCTTCCAATATATCAAGACATAGGGAAACTTTTCTACTTGCTAATAAAAATATAATTGTTTTATCAATGGACATAATTTCATGAATAAATTTTTTTATCAACGACTTACTTTTTGGAGCAAAACCCGCAAAATAAAATTCATTAACAGGAAATGATGATAGTTGAAGAGCGGGAATAATTGATGTTGCACCAGGTATAGAAGTCACGAATATATTATTTTGCACACAGTAACGAACAAGCTTATATCCTGGATCAGAGATTAAAGGCGACCCTGCGTCTGAAATTAAAGCTACTACGTTCTTTTTTATTTTACCACCATATTCACTAATTATAGAATTTTCATTATAATCATGTATTCCAATAAGCTTCTTTTTAATGCCTAAATTGTTTAATAGTTTAATAGAATGATTAGGATTTTCACAAAAAATATAATCTGCTGCACATAAGATGCCCTTAGCTCTTTCAGTTATATCACCGAGATTACCTATTGGTGTTGATACAATATACAAACCATTTTTCATATTATTCATATTAATGCCTTTTATCTTTTTAATTTCCTGCACTCCAGTAAATACTCAAAATAATTTAGACAAAAAAATTGACACAAATGAGTATTCTTTAGAAGAAAAAACTAAAAGTGTTTTAAATAAAGAATATTATGAATCCTCAGAGGAAACTAATAACGATTCTAAAATAACTAAAAGACCAGATGTTATTGTGCAAAAAAAAATAGTGGCTTTATTCACAAAAGGAGACAAAGAAAAAATATCAAAACAATTTGTAAATGTCTTAGAATACGCAATAAATGATAAAAAATTAAAAGAAATCAAAATTGATGTTGAATATTTTGAAAACCCAGTAGATTTAAAAAAATATTTATCAAAAGCAAATAATGAGGGTAAAATCTACATAGGGCCATTTGGTAATGAAAATACAGCTCTTGCTAAAAGCTTTTGCTCTGATGGTGCAATATTTTTTTCTTTTTCATCTAATATAAAAAATGCTGGAGATTGTATATACTTAGTAAATTTTTTTCCTGAAAATGAACTTGATACTCTTTTCAAATTTCAGAAAAAAAATACAAAGGTAGCATTTTTATTCCCTGAAAATGATTATGGTTATTATATTAATAGTATAATTGATAATATTATAAACAAAAGTGAAGCCATTATAATAAATCGATCATCTTATAAACAAGATATGTCAAATGTTAGATCGTCTATAAAAGAACTTGGCAAATATGAATTAAGAAAATACGAGCTAGAAAGACAAATTTTATCATTGCAAAAACTTAATAGTGAAGAGGCAAAAAATCGATTAGCAAAATTAAAAAGATTTAAGACAGTTAGTGATTATGATTTCACACATCTTTTGATAGCAGATTATGGTCTAAGAATGTTAGAGGTTGCGCCTTTACTTCAATATTATGATATTGATCCAAATATTGTAAAATTTATGGGAACTGGTGTTCTTGATGACGAAAATTTCTTTAATGAACCTTCATTGCAGGGAGCTATATTTCCTGGTGTAGAAAAAAATAAAAGAATAGATTTAGTTAAAAGATATGAAGAAATATACGGCGATAAATTTATTAGAATTTCAACAATAATTTATGATGTTATAGGTATATTAAATTATATTTACGAAAAAGAATTATCTTTGCAGGAAATACAGAACTTATTAAAGAATTCAAAAATAAAATTTGATGGAGTTGATGGTAGTTTTTTATTTAAAAATAATATTATTCAAAGAGATCTAAATATACTCGAAATAAGAAATGGATCAGCTCAAAAATTATTTTAAAAAATAATTAATAAGTTTATCTAAAGCTTTTCCTCTGTGACTTATTTTATTTTTAAGTTCAGTTCTCATTTGTGCAAAAGTTTTAGTATACCCATCTGGAATAAAAATTGGATCATATCCAAAACCTTTTAAACCACTAATTTTTTCTGATATTTTACCATTAATAATACCGTCAAAATAAAAAAATTCATCTTTATTAATTGTAAGACAAATAATGCTTTTAAAATATGCATTAAAATTATTGGTTTGTTTAACTTTCTTTATAATATGACTAAAACATTTGTCACGATTTTCAAAACTTTCTAAAAATCTTTTAGAATTAATTCCAGGTTGGTTTTCAAGGGCTTCAATACATATTCCAGAGTCATCAGCAAAACAAGGTAGTTTAAATTTTGAAAATCCATATAAAGATTTAATTTTAGCATTCTCTTCAAACGTTTTTCCTGTTTCGTTCGGTTCTTTATATCTTGAAAAATCATTTAATGATAAAATGTTTATATATGAATTATTAAATCTATTTTTTACCTCTTTTATCTTTCCCAAATTACCTGAAAAAAAAACTATTTTTCTCAACTTAAAATTTTCTTTTGTTCAATTATTATTTCATTGATACCTTTTTTTGCCAGGTTAAAAATATTTGAATATTGTTCTTCACTGAAAAAATATTCCTCACCTGTAACTTGTATTTCAGATATTTCACCTGAGTCACAAACAACAAAATTAGCGTCTACTTCTGCTAATGAGTCTTCTTCATAATTTAAGTCCAAAAGGGGTTTATTTTCAACAATTCCTGCAGAAATAGCTGCTATATAATTTTTAATAATTGGTTTTTGAATATTGTAGTTCTTTTTTAGTTTTTCTACACATAGATATAATGCAACAAATCCACCACTTATAGATGCAGTTCTTGTTCCTCCATCAGCTTGAATAACATCACAATCAATCTTTATTTGCCTTTCACCAAGATTTGTAAGATCAGTTATAGATCGAAGACTTCTGCCAATAAGTCTTTGTATTTCCTGTGTTCTACCACTCTGCTTTCCTTTTACTGCCTCTCTATCCATTCTTGTATTAGTTGATCTTGGCAACATGCCATATTCAGCAGTAACCCATCCTTTGCCAGTATTTTTAAGCCAATGTGGAACTTTTTCATCAATTGTGGCTATACATAAAACATGAGTATTACCAAATTTAACAATACAGGAACCATCAGCATGTATGTTAACATTTTTTTCAAATGAAATCTTTCTCAATTCATTAAACTCTCTATCTTTTCTCATATAAATTTAATATTAAATAAAATTATTAATTAAACAACATATTATAATAATGGATAATTTATATTCTAATATTAATGAAAGATCTAAACTGATTTTTAAAAAATTGGTTGAATCATATCTTAAAACTGGCTCGCCATCTGGTTCAGAAACTATAATGAAAATGGGAGGTTTAGATTTATCATCAGCATCAATCCGATCAATTTTATCAGATTTACAAAAAGAGGGTTTATTGTATGCCCCTCATAGATCTGCTGGAAGAATGCCTACAGAAAAGGGTATGCGTTTTTTTGTAGATGGACTTCTAGAATTTGGAAGAATTTCAAAAACAGAAAAAGAAGCAATTCAACAACAATGTGCTTCAAAAGGAAAATCATATGAAGAAGTACTAAACATTGCTTCAAAAGCTATTTCTGGATTATCTAATTATGCAGGCATAGTAATAGCACCAAAATTTCAGAAAAATTTAAAACATCTTGAGTTTATTAGATTAAATAAAAAACAATTAATGCTGATACTAGCTTACGAAAATGGTGAAGTTGAAAACCGAATTATTGAAAATGGCGATAAATATAATAGTGCACTATTATTACAAGCATCAAACTATTTAACCTCAAAGTTTCATAATAAAAATATTTCACAAATAAAAAAGATTGTTCAAATTGAATTAAATAAATCTCAAGATGAGCTTACAAGGATTTCAACAAAACTTGTAAAAAAAGGTATCCTGGATACGCCACCAGATATTAACAATCCATATATCTTTCTCCACGGTCAGTCTAGCCTTCTTAAAGATGAAATTGTATCAAAAGATTTAGATGAGATAAGAAGCTTGTTTGATGAAATTGAAAAGAAATCTAGTTTTGTTGATATATTGGAATCAGCAGGTAGGGCCAAAGGGGTTCAAATTTTTATTGGTTCAAAAAATTTTTTGTTTAAACACTCTGGTCTTTCTATGGTAATGGCTCCATATAAAAATAATGAACAAGAAATTATAGGAGCTATAGGCGTAGTAGGCCCAACAAGGTTAAACTACTCCAAAATAGTTCCACTTGTTGATTATACATCTAAAATTATTGGAAAGGTAGTTGATTAATGGTTGAGAAAAAAGAAGAAGATAACCAACAAGAAGAAATAAGAGAACCTGACTCTGAGAATATTGAAAACGTAGAAGAGAATAGTAATAGCAAAGAGAACGAAGATACAGAAGCAACAAATGAAAATTCAAACAAAGAGGAAAATAGCCCAGAAAAAGAAATAGAGAAACTTAAAGAAGAAAAAATTCGATTACTTGCTGAAATGGAAAATCTAAGAAAAAGATTTGAAAGAGAGAAACTTGAAACAATAAAATTTGGTAGTATAAATTTAGCAAGAGATATTTTATCGCCTGGAGACAACCTAGAAAGAGCACTTGATGCATTGCCTGATGATGAAAATCACTCAGAAAGTATAAAAAATCTTATTGATGGCTTAAAAATGGTACTTAAAGAGTACAAAAGCACTCTCGAAAAACATGGTGTTAAAAAAATTGAAACATTGAATCAAAAATTTGACCATAATTTTCATCAAGCAATGATGGAAGTTGAAAATAATGATGTTGAAGAAGGAATAGTAGTGCAGGAAGTCCAATCTGGATATACAATGCACGATCGTTTACTGAGAGCGGCAATGGTAGGGGTTTCAAAAAAATTAGCTTTAAAGACAGAAGATCCTAAAAAAGAAAATGAAGAGAATAATGACGAAAATGACAATAATTAAAGCACACAAAAAGGTGTAATTACTTAGTTTTTTTGAATATATATTCCTCACATCCTTGTATTTTGAAACTTTTTTCCCATATCTAATGTATCTAACTTTGTTTAGTTGGTAATTTAATTAAGAGGATAAAAAATATGGCAAAAGTAATTGGTATTGATCTTGGTACTACAAATTCATGCGTTGCAGTAATGGACGGTAAGGAAGCAAAAGTAATAGAAAACTCAGAAGGTGGAAGAACAACTCCATCCATGGTAGCATTTAGTGATACAAAAGAAAAACTTGTTGGTCAATCAGCTAA
>MDTD01177435.1_pt1 | contig 10026 bp, 7 predicted proteins | sample 811221 | NCBI WGS metagenome assembly MDTD01 (sample SAMN05326646, study PRJNA326480) | marine metagenome | isolation source: seawater | place: Pacific Ocean: South West | collected 2011
ACCGCTTGTCAGGGGTGCGATTTTGATGATATCCCCTTTTAAGCATACAGGACAAAAGTGCCGACCGGACATTCGCCCTTATTTCAATTAGGGTGTCGTAAATGTCCGGGTTGTCTTGTCCTGTGTTGCTGATCAGGATGAGTTGTTTTGATTCTGGTCGGTTGAGCAAAAAGGTTTCATAACCCAAAGCAGAAGTCTTGACCCATTTTATTTTAGACGTTGGCATTAGAACCACCCCTTTCTATAGGTCATGACGGTGTCATCCCAGAGTCTTGGGACATATCGGGGTTTTCGAGTTTGACATCATGGTTGGTCTGTTCTGTCACAAATTGGGTAAATTTCTCTATTTTAGAAGGGGCCTTCCCAAAGTCGGTGATGATTTCCATATCGTTTACTGACTTTGGGGGTTCATCCTCGGCAAGTCTACCTATGGCTATGAATTTGTCGGCAAGTTCAGCCTGGACAACATGTGGGGGCCAACCATCTCCGATGACAGGTGCGATTGTAATTTCAGAAAATCGTTGATCAAAGGCCTGAACGATCAATCGGTCGATGTTTTCCGGGGTAAATACCTCGGCATTTCTAAGGTCACCGTAAAGTGTTTCTGAAATTTTTTCCGCCATATCCCCGCTGATGGGATTGCCTGCAAGTTCTTCGGACTTCTGGCGGATCTCCGGGATTGTCCAGACTTCGAAGGATTTAATGGATGGAGAGTAATTGGCCTCAATCGCCTGGGCGATTTCCTGGCAGTTTTCTTCAGGCGTGTTTGTGGATCTCCTGATAACATTCATTAATGATTCTTTTAATTTCAATTGTCACCTCTTATTAAAGAATTAAGGGGCCATGGCCCTTGAGGGTTCAAGCAAAGCATTTTGTTCTTCTATGGCCTGTTCAAAGGCAATCTGGCGACCTTTGAACTCTTTTATCTGTATGATGTGGTTCTCAATGGTCGCTTTCATAGTGTGGGGCAAGGTGATTGCTTTTTCATAGGTTCGGATTGCAAGTTTCAGTTCCTTTTCGTTGTATCCCTGTTTTGTCTCTAACAGGGAAAGCAGTTGATCCGGATCCCGAGGCAGCCCCCCCTGTTTTAAAAGAAACTGCAGGTTTACTTCGCCGTCGGTAAAAAGTTTGGATGTGTCAGGCTCGATTTGGTCTGCCATCTTGGGGGAGAGCGTTCTGTAATCTTCAACGACGGCGGTCAGGTCTTTAATCCAACCTTTGACTGTCTGGATATGGTTGTATTTTAAGGCAAGAAAGGCCTCTACAGTGCCTAACTCCATATAGTTAAAGAGTTTTAATCCTTCCGCCCCATCCTCTTTAACCGTTTCGTATTGATGGATTTGCTGGGCCAAGTTGTTTTTGCGGATCTTTATCTCGTCGAGAAGAACCGCATGGATCATAAAAGGATTTTCGGGTAACTGGCCGCTTGAAAAGGGCATACATTTCAAGTCCCACTGACCATCCTTTTTGGGAATGACATTTCCAAGAGGAGGGATTTCATCAACTTCAAGAATCCTGCCGCCATGTTTATAGTATTCGGCGGAATTGGGTTCAAAATCCTCTGCAGAAGGCATTAGGTTGGCCAGGGGGTTCGGTTCCTGTTTTTTGCCCGCTTCAACACGGGGATCGACAGCTTCGCAATCCCCAAATCCCTGGTCGTTCAGGTTTTTGGCAAAAAGATTTGCAAAGGTTGGGTCACATCCACGAATCTCGGCCCCCTGGTTGGCGTTGGGAACCTCATCGCCATTGCAAAAGACCATTGTATTCGGGACAGCGGTTTCTTTTAAAAAAAGCAGGCCCTGCTCCGGAGAAACTTTGAAAACCATCTCCCCATCAGAGACCAGGTCACCCATCTGCTCACGATAATGGGTTAGGTAGATTTGGTCTCCGTGTCGTTCGATAGTGAGAGGCATGAAAGGTTCATTGAATACTTTCCTGTAATAATCTGTGCTGTTGGCAATTTCCTGTGCGATACCCAAGTCATGGAAGAGTTTACCAATGTACTTTGCATTCCTGTACTTCTGCTCTTTATAGGGCCGGATGGCAGGAAATTCGGGGGGCTTGGTTTTTTGTTCGGGTCTCTTTTGCTCCAGGGAGGCCTCCGGTGCCGGCAGCAACTGTTCAAACGCTTGAATGCTTTTTTCAAGGTCGAGGAATTTGTATCTTTCATCGGCCGGCAGGCTCAGTCGGAACTCCCCAGGGGTGATTTCCTGATTATTGATCGTCCGCGACTCTTTATTGGTCAGATGCCATGCATTGTTACTGTGGGTGTACAAAAGGGTATACCCTTTTTCGCTGTAGGTATCTCTGAATTCGAGTTTGAGCTTGTCAAAACGATTATTCTTATTTTCATTTGACGGTGGTTTATGCGGGGGGAGGGTCTTGGGGGAGGGCTCGTTTGCCGGTTTCTCTACTGTTTTTTCACCCCACTTGATATTTGCAGCTTGATTGTGGGCTTTTTTATCAATCAGGTCATTGACCCTTTGATGAATTTCGTCGTCGATTAATTTAATTTCATCATAATACCGCCCGGATTTCTCCCGATCTGTTTTTCTTATTCTTGAAGCCATATGGGCTACGGTGATCTCTTCGGCACGAAGCATGACAATTTCATCGAAAAGTTCGTTGCTCGCTCTTTTGAATTCTTCGTTTATCCGGTCTAAACTCAAAGCACCGGTTTGTCCCAAAGATTCGAGCCGACTTGCAACTTGTTCGGGCGTTGGATCCAGTTCATACCAGTTAATGTCCGTTGCTATTCTTTCTGCCGCTTCTTCCAGGGTGACAATTTCATCGGGCCGGGCTTGAGGGGCGAGCCGGTCATCAGGAAATTTAAACGTGGGGGATGTATCATCCTGAGCCTGTTCGAGAAATAAGTCCGGATAATCTTGCTGTACGTTTAAGGGGAAGGCTCGGTATTGTTCCGAGGGTAGGGCATTAGGCAGCAGGGCTTGTTCATTCAGCTGAATTCTTTGCTCGATTAATCTTCTGTGCAGGTCTTTTAAAATATCTTCTTCAGGCCTGGTCAGTTTACCATACCGTTGGTCTTCCACTGGATGGATGGATTTGGTTGCGTCGATTAGGATACCTTCGTACCGCCGTTTACCTTTTTCCTTAACAAAGTTGACCCCAGGAGAATTAACGAATTCATCAATGGTCATTTCATGGGGGCGTCTGACATCATCTGGTATCAAGGCATCGTCACCGATCAGGTGCTTTACAGCTTCAGGGCCGAGTCTTCGACCGTCTTCCCATGCCTCATTGTAAAAGGCGTTCAAGTCGGCAAACCCCGCGTCCTGAATATCCCTTAAGATGTCTTCACCGGTTTTTGACTGCGGCAAGAACTCCGGCAGGTCGTTTACAAATGCTTCGGCCGTGTCCCGAAGCCATGCTTGTTTGACCAACCATTTCAAATACACAGGGATGATGGATTTAATTTTGGGGACTTTGAAACTCTTCCTGGCGAATTGATCAAGCTGTTCCTGAGTCGCTGGGGGAAATCCCCGTTTTTGGGCATATGCAACCAGACCGGTTTCTGCTTCATCTGCGGTATCGAACCAACGTTCGTTGTTGGTTTCGCGGGGGCCTTTGATCCGGGAGCCGGTTTTTTCAATATCCGTGGTTCTGTAAAATGAGAAGTTGCCGTTGGGCCCCTGAGCGACGTGGACAAGCTTATCCTGCTTCTCATCGTAAAAGATTGCAGGTTGTGCGGTTTTGACCTCTACTCGTCCCTTGGATTCTGTCTGGGTGAGTCCCCTATTAATTCTTTCGGCCATCTGCAGATGGTTTGATTCAAGGGTTTCACTAATGACAAGTCCGGGTACACCCTCGATCTCGTAATGCATGCTGATGGCATAGTCGTATGCCTGTTCATCATCACGGATGTATTCAATCTCCGGTTTCAGGGTGTGGCCGCTCTTTGTCATGTTGCTGTATGCACTTCTTGATTCCCATCCAAGGCCTCTGAGTTCATTTCTGATATCTTGGATTCTGCCGAGCAGATGTGCATCAATCTGGGCTTTATATTCATCCCGGAGAGTTTTATCCTTAAGGATCAGAGCGTAATCTTCCGGGTTTTTGGGGTCCAATTTCCGTGCGGATTGGCTCTGGTCAGTGAGGTGTGCTACGTACTCCAGTTCGATTTTAGATAGACTGTCCAAGAGATCTCCGCCGGGTGTAAGCAGGCCTCTTTTATTCCTGCCGTTTACTTCACGGACACCTACAGTGTGGCCAGACTCTACAAGGCTTTCAAGCACATCGGCCATAGTACGGCCATCGTCGGTTTTTTGAAGGGCCTTGGCTACTCTTTGTTTGCGGGATTCGGGAAGACTGGCAATGAATGAATTCAGCGTTTCAGAATCGGGCTGCAACTGGGGCGTGTTTTGGGACGGTTCAGGTTCGTTTGGTTGCGTCAAGGTCTCTACGGGTTCGTTCGGTTGCAAAGCTGCCTGGTCTTTAGCGATCTCCTTTTCAATATCTTTGGCAAGGACAATCTTTGAATTGGTGGAGCCTTGAGTCTGTACCTTGTAATATACCATGGGATCGGTGCCGGCTTTTTCTATGATCCTTCGCTCCCCTCCGGGGGAAGGCCAGGCGAAGTTAACCCCTATTTTTTGGGGTTCTGGTGGGGTAGGGGAGGTGGCAGTCGGCAGCACCATGGTATTCAGAACAGATTCTATGGTCGCATCTTCAGCGTCGTTTGGGCGGGGATCTTGGGCAAGTTCGTCTAAAATGTCAAAAGCAGCCTTATTGGCCGCGGTCTCCAGGTACGCACGGTATCGTTGATCGTACCCCGTGATTTTAATGGCTTTGGCATAGGGTAGGGCACTGATTGTCTTCGCGGCCTGTTTTGTAAACGGTCCTTTATATCCGTCAATGGCATATCCAAAGTCGTCTTGACTGCTCTGGGGCGTCATTTTTTCAAAGCCAGCATCTATGAGTTTGATTTCAAGGTCCGGCCTTAGGCCCCGATTTGGAAGGTTTTCAATTACCAGGCATTTTTTATTTTCTGCCAGGGAATAGTCGATAAACACTTGGGCTCCGCATGCTTTAATATCATACCAGGTGACAGGTGCTACATGCTCGGGTTGTTTTTTTACCACACGGAGTTGTTCATCTGTGAGATGCTTTAGATTTTCAGGATAATCTGACAGCGAGTGTTCTTCGTCAAAAGAGAGACTCCAGTCTATGATATTGCCGAATTTACTCTGGATAGCTGAAATGCTTTTGAAAAAGGACTCCTTTTCCCCCTCCTCTGTCGGGTATCCGATTTTGAAAAAACCGACCCCTTTGGCAAAATAGGGGTGGTCTCCGTCATCTTTTGGACTGAAGTATGCGTTTACAGGATTACCTGATGATTCTAAGGAGTGCAGGAATTGCCTTACATCTCTGACAAGGTCCGGATCGGTTAACTGATATCTTAAATACGTTCCCATGAGACACCTAAATTATTTTAATTTTGATTGTTATTATATATAATATAATCTAATCGTCAATGAAAATAGTTTCATGGAAACCAGTGTCAGGCTGGGTTTAGTTATTTGTGAAACAGAGGGACATTTCTTAGAAGTGGAGGATTGATGAGCTCCACAGACGCATTGTCGAAGGAGGGTTGGAAAAGCCCTATATTGATATGCTCCCTTTTTGTCAGTGCAGGCAGAAGTTTGCTTGTTATCGGTATTTTGATGCTGAATGCTTGCATTGTGCCGCCCTCAAACCCTATGGCCTCCGATTTGGGGAATGTGGTCGCAGGGCAGACCAGGTTTAGAAAAGCCGGATGGTGGTTGTATGTTTCTAATCTTGACCATGGCATGCTACCGAACCATTGTGTAGTCGGATCATGCCGCATGGCAAGGGCTAAACCGTTCCTGTCATCTGAAATAAGTGAAAAAGTATGTACAGCAAAGCTTTTATCCAAGTCAAAGACCCGTTTAACGTCCCTGCCCATTAAACGGACCATCCCTTTTGTTTGCTGGGCGGTCAACCATTGTAGGGCATCCAGAAGGGCTAAAAAATGTTGGGCTTCTGTCATGATTCAGGTCCTTACTTCAAATCTGAGCTCGCCGGTGACTTTAGATTCGGGGTAAAATTGATCTGCAATCACCGGCGATCCGGGTTCCTCCGGTATATGTCAAAGGAGAACTTGGAGGAACCCCGTGTTCATTGTTCATAATATTTTTTCATTACATTCTATATAATAACAACTATTGATGATTGGAGGGAAGGTCTTTGAGAAAAATAATTTTCTCTGAGAGCATCCTATCTGTGTTGCGGTCTGAAACCTCATTTCAAGTTAAATGAAAAAATAGTTTTTATTAAGTGCCATTTGGTGCGATAATGAAAAATATTTTTTCTATTATATAGGCAAAGCACTTTATGGTTTCAACTAAACAGTCTGAATTTTTAAAAATGATGGGACTGCGTTTAAGGGCCGCCAGGCTTGAACGTGAAGAATCTCAAGAGAACTTCGCGTTCAGGGTTGGGGTTTCTGTTCCCACGTTGAGGAAAATGGAACAAGGCAGTCCACAAGTCTCCATCGGCACATGGGTTGGTGCTCTGGAAATTCTGGGCCGGCTTGATGACCTTGATGCCATACTTGCCCCGCGCAAATCTTTGGCAGAACGCTATGTAACGGAACAAAAAATAAAAGGCAGACAACGTGCTCCTAGGAGATCAAATAATGATTAAGCTTGATGTTACCCTGACTTTTCCTGATGGACAGTCTATCTTTTGTGGTGTGATATACACAACAGATCCTGATAGCAGAGGGCGGATAGAGGGGGCGTTTCAGTATACCCAGGATTATTTGAGTCACCCCCGGGCCTTTGCTCTGGATCCCGAACATTTACCGTTGGGCCCCCATGAAATTCCCACGGACCGCCCCCAGGGTGTGCACGGGGTCTTTGAAGATGCCCTGCCGGATAACTGGGGACGAGAGTTGCTGTCTAAAAAGTCCGGATTACCACGGCATGAGCAAACTGTTCCAAGGTTACTTGCAGTGATGGGTTCCTCCGGTCTTGGTGCTTTATCTTTTAGCTCGGATAGAATATTACCCTTAAAAGATGTGTCTGCCGGTATGCATGAACTCAACACAATTGTTGAAGCCGCCATGAGGTATGACGCCGGCTTGCCTGTGGAAGATGATGACCTGGGAGTCTTGTTTTCCTGTGGTAGTTCTCCAGGCGGTGCCCGCCCTAAAGCATTAGTGAAGAATAAGGCAGGCGTGCAATGGATAGCCAAATTTCCAAAACTAAATGATAAGTATCAAGTTGAGGCCTTGGAGGCGGGCACCTTAAGATTGGCCCTGGCTGCTGGGCTGGATGTGCCCGAGTTCACCATCCAGAATGCCGGAGAAAGACAGGTTTTTTTAATTCGGCGTTTTGATGTGACAGGGCAGGGTGGTCGAAACCATATGATTAGCCTGCAAACATTGCTTGGGGCTGATGGGTATTACCATCTGTCTTATTCGGATATTTTTAATGTCATCCGCAAATATAGTACAGAACCTAAGTTGGATACTGAAAAACTCTATCGGCAAATGGTTTTTAACGTGGCTATTGGGAATACGGACGATCATCTGAAAAATTTTTGTATGATCCAGGATGAATTTGGATTTGGTTTATCTCCGGCATATGACCTTTTACCGGATATAAACGAAAATAGAGAACATCGGTTATCATTCCCTCAGGGTGCCGGCACATTGTCACCTGGTAGAAGCATATTGGCAAGAATTGGATCTATTTATAAAGTGAAGGATCCGGAGCAGGTAATTGATGAGGTTGCAGAGGCTGTAACCGACTGGCGGGATGTGTTTTGGCAGTGCGGTGCTTCCCCGGATGATCTTCAACGATTGGATAAAAGCATTGCTCGGAGACTTGACCGTCTTTTACCTGAGTCTCATCAGGCACCAGGCATGGGACCTACCTGTAGCGGCCTGATTTAATGAAAATTCCTGGCCAGGAATAAACTGTTTCTCCAGTTCAATTCTGGCCAACTTTATTCGTTAAACATGGGATAGAAAAAATGATCAAAAAACGAATTTTTCTTTCGCATACAGCACAAGATAAGCCTTTAATCGAACGGTTAGCTATTGCTTTACGTGATTACGGGTTTGAAGTCTGGTTTGATAAATGGGAGATCAAAGTCGGTGACTCCATCGTCTCCAAAATCAATGATGGACTTCACGCTTCTGACCTTCTCCTTGTAGCACTTAGCAAAGGTTCCGTCGAATCGGATTGGGTTAAAGAGGAACTCAATACTGCGCTGATGCGACAGTTGAGTAAAAAAAATATCCAGGTACTCCCCGCACTCATTGAACCATGCGATATTCCTCCTCTTCTTGAGCATCGACGGTATGCAGACTTCACAAAAAGTTTCATGGTGGGATTAAGTGACTTGCTTGATACACTCCTACCAGTGGAAAAATTTCGTATGGAATTGAAAAATATATACAAGGCTTTCAACGCTTTAAAATCACAGATCTTAACTGCCAATTGTAAAGGGGATAGTCCTTTTGATCAGCGATATTATTTAAATAAACTACATTCTGTGATGATCCACGCACTATCAGTAAGATTTCGTCTTGAGTACAAATTAGAAAATATAGATGAGTACGACCTGTTCATGCGTTTAGAATTTCTTCAATCGAAAATAGATAAGAAACTTCAAAGCGATGTGTGGGCACAAGTTGTAATGGTCCGTGATGCGTGTTCCCACCAATGGGATTGGTTTGTCGACCAACATCCAGACTGGTTAAAGTTCGATAAGCAAAAGATGGATGAATTGAGTGCAGTGCTTGAGGCGTTATGCGATGTTTGACGGAAATATAGTGGCCGTACCAGATTAACATTACACAGGGGCTTTTTATGATACTGATCAATCAATATAGTTTGTATTTGTGTTAGAATTGGTAATTGAAATGGAAAAATTCGATTTTACGACATTTAAAAAATTCAGACATGATGACCCGCACGTTCCAACGGGTTTTTGGTTCCCTACATTTATGGAACCATTTCAAGAAACTTTTTATAAAAGTGGGGTAAACACATTTCATTCATTCCTAAAAAAACACTACCAATGTAAAAAATGGATGCTTTTTTCTGATTATGTCATTGCAGACAAAAGTAAACCAAACGATGTCATGACGCTAATGATTATTCCATATTTCATATCATTGGCTGATCTGAAATCTATTATCAATGACCTTCAATCAAAAGACATAAAACACACGAAATTTATCAATAATGAGTTTATTTCATTTGTAAACGATGCGCCTGTATTATTTGTCAACATACTTATGAACAAAAATCGTAAACTGGACTTTTTTGACGAGAAAAGAACATTTCAAATATATACAGAAAGTGCAATTAAAATGCTAAAGCGCTGGTGTCGCACCACACCAGAAAATAGAACGAGATTTGAAGACGAAATTAAAGATTTAAATTCGATGCAGCAAGAACTAAAAAAGCAATCTCCAAATTTAAGCTTGCTAAGAGACATTTTTATCGTTGGCAACATAGTTGCTTATTTAATGTGCGAAACACTCAAGTTTATAAAAGATATTGAGATCATAGGTTGGTTCTCTGATAGAGATAAAATTTTAGACTACAAGAAGAAGCATATTAAGACTCCACTTGTAGAAATTTTTATAGCGAATTATTTTCATATATTATCCAAAACTCAATCTTTGCAAAATGAACCTAATTTGGTTTTTGGATTACCCGAAGAAACTGGTACGGTTTGGTATGATGAATGTAACAGGCTCTGTGATTATATCTGTGGTACGATAGCTGATTACAATTTGGTTAATAATTCTTCAACACACAATAAATTTATTTTTATTCTTGAAAAACTGATCGCCTCAAATGATAAATTTCTTATTTACTCTATCGAAATGACGAAGAAACAAGTATGTGCCAAAAGGATAACTGTAAATAAGGGCGAATGTCCGGTCGGCACTTTTGTCCTGTATGCTTAAAAGGGGATATCATCAAAATCGCACCCCTGACAAGCGGTTTCCCGGTTCATTAT
>MDTD01003952.1_pt1 | contig 10025 bp, 11 predicted proteins | sample 811221 | NCBI WGS metagenome assembly MDTD01 (sample SAMN05326646, study PRJNA326480) | marine metagenome | isolation source: seawater | place: Pacific Ocean: South West | collected 2011
CATCAGGTGTCGCGTGTTCATGCCTGTCTCTCCCCGTAGAGGCCTTCGAGTCTACCGTACGTTCGCGGCCGTGTGACTCACGTCCGCCGTGCCGCCGCCAGGGCGAACAGCCGCTCCCGGTCGCCGTGGAAACGGCGGCCGCCGATGTAGAACAGCGGAATCGCCAGCAGCGAGATGGCGGTGAAGACCACCAGCGTCCAGGTGTAGGGCTGCTCGTAGCCGGCAGCGGCGAACAGGTCGATGGCGATGCCGCCGGCGATGATGCCGAAGCCCAGGCCGACCAGGTTGAGCAGCAGAATGTACACGGCCACCACCGTGGCGCGGATCTGCGGCGGCACCAGTTCCTGGACCGTCGAGAACGTTGGGCCGTAGAAACAGCCGAGCTGGAAGAAGCCGACGAACACGCCGATCCAGAACCAGGCGGTGTCCGGGTCCACCAGCCGGTAGGCGACGTTGAGCGGGGCCAGGATCAGCATGATCCAGAACAGGAACATCGGCCTGCCCATGCCGGTGCGGCGCAGCCACCAGTCGCCGCCGGCGCCGCCGAACAGGTTGCCCAGGATGCCGGCGATCATGGCGATCCAGCCGGTCATCTGGGCGATCTCCGCCCGCTCGAAGCCGCGTTCCTGGACGAACCAGAGCTGGTCGAAGGCGGCGGCGCCGAGAATGAAGTGCAGGGCCACGCCGCCGGCGATGGTGTAGGCCAGGGCAGGGCAGTTGCGCAGGGCGAAGCCCAGGGTGCTCAGAATGGTGCGGAATCCCGGCGCCGGCGCGGCCGCCGCCGGGGCGGGCGCATCGGCGTCCTCGCCGGGTACGGCGTGGTGGCGGCGGGGCGTCTCCTTGACGAACAGCATGATCACCGCGAGACCCAGGCCGATGGCGCCCAGCAGGTAGAAGCAGTTGCGCCAGCCGATGGCCGGGCCCAGATAGCCGACGATCAGCAGGCTGGCGCCGACGCCGATGGGCACGCCCATGTAGTAGAACCCCGAGGCGAAGCCCAGGCGGGCCGGCGGAAAGCGGTCGGCCAGCATCGACATCGACGTGGGCGTCATGATGGATTCCCCGACGCCGATCAGCATCCGGGGGGCCGCCAGGGTCCAGAAGCCGCGGGCGGCGCCGGACAGGGCGGTCAGGCCGCTCCACAGCGCGAGGCCGGCGGCCACCAGCCGCGGCCGGTTGACCATGTCGGCCAGGGCGCCCATGAACACCCCCATGGCCGAGTAGAAGACGATGAAGAACAGCCCCGTCAGCAGGCCGAACTGGGTGTTGGTGAGTCCCAGGTCGGGCACGATGAAGTTGGCGAAGCTGGCCAAGAGCTGCCGGTCCACGAAGTTCATGACGTTGAGCAGCGTCAGGAAGCACAGGAAGGCGTAGTGGCGTGGCGGTACGCGGGTGTCGTCGAAGTCCAAGATCGTTCTCCCCTTCGTCGTGTGTGAATCCGGCGGACCCCGGCTCAGCGCGGCGGCGGCCGCGGCGGCGGCGCATCGGCGTCGGTGAACCGGTCGAACCATTCGTCGGCGTCCATGGCCGCGTGCCGGCGCAATGCCGTCTTGATTCGTGTCAGCCCGCCGGGCGGGTAGCCGGCCAGGGTGGCGCAGAGCGTTCTGCACTCGTCCAGCACCCGGTCGTCGGGCACGCAGCGCTGGGCCAGGCCCAGGCGTTCCAGCTCCGCGCCGGCGATGCGGTCGCCGAGCAGCGCCGCCCGGGCCGCCGCCGCTTCGCCATGCCGCAGGGTGAGCCAGGCCAGGTTGTAGGGGGCGGCCATGCCGAGCGCCGCCTCCCCGACCTGGAGGTAGGCGCGCTCGCCGGTGACCAGCAGATCGCAGGCGATGGCCAGCGCCGCGCCGCCGTTGATGGCGTAGCGCTCGAGCGCCCCGACGAGGGGTTTCGGGAAGTCGAACAGGGCGCGGTGGGCCGCGCGCCAGATGCCGGAGAACCGGTCGAGCCACTCCGGCGGCGGATCCGCGTTGAAGGCGCCGAGGTCGAGGCCGGAGCAGAACGCGCCGCCGGCGCCGCGCAGCAGCACCAGACGCACGTCGTCGTCTCCCGCCAGCCGCCCGAGGGCGGCGGCCAGATCCTCGCCGAGCGGTCCGGTGATCGCGTTGCGGCGCTCGGGCCGGTCGAGCACGAGCTCGGCCCAGCCGTCGTGGCCTACCACGGCAACGGCGTCATTCGCCATGCGGAATCTCCCCTCTCCCCGTGCATACTAACGGCAATGGCCACCGGAGGAGGAGAGCGATGCTGAAACTGCATCACGCCCCCAACAGCCGGGCCGGGCGCATCGTCTGGCTGCTGGAGGAACTCGGGCTCGACTACGAGCTGAACCGCATGGACTTTCACCCGAAGGCGCTGAAGTCCGACGAGCATCGGGCACGTCATCCGCTGGGCCGCGTGCCGGTGCTGGAAGACGGCGACGTGATGCTCTACGAGTCCGGCGCGATCGTGGAGTACATCATCGCCCGGCACACCGACGGCGCGCTCAAGCCGGCGGTCGAGTCGCCGCTGTTTCCCGAGTATCTGCAGTGGTTCCACTACTGCGAGGGCATGGTCATGCCGCCGGTGAACACCATCGTCGTCCAGACCCTGCTGCTGCCGCCGGAGCGGCGCAGCGAGGAGGCGCTCGGCCAGGCCCAGCGCCTGCTGACCAAGGCCCTGGCGCCGGTGAACGACGCGCTCGAAGGCCGCGAGTACATGATCGGCGACCTGTCCGGCGCGGACTTCATGATCGGCCACGCCTCGTTCATGTCGCGCCGGCTGGGATGCGTGCCGGAGGAGATGACGCACCTGCACGGCTACGTCGAGCGGCTCGAGGCCCGCCCGGCGTTCGTGAAGGGCATAGAAACCTGACGCACACAAAACCCTTGAACACGTGAACTTTTCGAACCTTTGAACCCTGCTGTAGGAGCGATCTCCAGATCGCGATCGGCCGCCGCGCTGCGGCGGCTGGGCGGTTCCCCTGAGACGAACCGCGCGCCTGGCCATCGTCATCAAAATCGCGATCTGGAGATCGCTCCTACAGGACACCCAGACCACCATCCAGAACGGAGAGAGACATGATCGATTTCGAGATACCCGAAGAAACCCGCGCCATCCGCGAGAAGGTGCGCGAGTTCGTGCAGAAGGAGTGCATCCCGGCGGAGTCCCAGCTCGAGCACCGCGAGTACGAGGAAGTGCTGTGGGAGCTGCGCGACAAGGCCCGCGCCCAGGGCCTGTGGTGCCCGTTCATTCCCGTGGAGCACGGCGGCATGGGGCTCAAGCCCCTGGCCAACGCGCTGGTGCAGATGGAGCTCGGCGAGAGTTTTCTCGGCGCGCTGGCGCTCAACACCCAGGGCCCCGACGACGCCACCATGCTCACCCTGCTCGAGCACGGCACGGACGAGCAGAAGGAGAAGTACCTGAAGCCGCTGCTGGAAGGCCGCAAGCGCATCTGCTACTCGATGACCGAGAAGGCCGCCGGCGCCGACGCCACCGGCATGCAGACCACGGCGGTGCTGGAAGGCGACAACTGGGTGCTGAACGGCGAGAAGTGGTTCAGCTCCTCGGCGAGCGTGGCCGACATCGCGGTGGTGATGGCCAAGACCGATCCGGACGCCCCGCGCCACCAGCAGTTCAGCACCTTCATCGTCGAGCTGCCGAACCCGGGCTATCAGATCGTCCGCGACATCCCCACCATGAACCCGCATACAGAGCTGGGGCAGAAGCTCGGCGCCGGCCACGCCGAGGTGAAGATCGACAATCTGGTGGTGCCCCGGGAGAACGTCCTCGGCGGCCGCGGCAAGGGCTTCGAGATGGGCCAGCACCGCCTCGCCTACGGCCGGCTGCGCCACGGCATGCACAACGTCGCCATGGCCCAGCGCGCGCTGGATCTGGCCGCGGCCCACGTCACCCAGCGCTCCACCTTCGGCCAGCGGCTCGCCGATCGGCAGGGCGTGCAGTGGATGATGGCCGACTGCGCCGCGGAGCTCTACAAGGCCCGCCTGATGCTCCTGCACATCGCCTACAAGGCCGAGAAGGGCATGGACCTGCGCCAGGAGAATTCCATCGCCAAGGTGTTCCTCGCCCACATGGTGCATCAGGTCGTCGACACGGCCCTGCAGCTCCACGGCGCGCTGGGCTACAGCCACGACACGCCGCTGGCCCGCTGGTACACCAGCGTGCGCAGCCAGCGCCTGGTGGACGGCCCCGACGAGGTGCACCGCTGGCGCGTGGGCCGCAACGTCATCAAGGCCTTCGAGCAGCACGGCACCACGGCGTCGGCCTGCGGCGGCGAACTGCTGTGAAGGGGCGGGCGCGGGCCGGGGGTAGGTAGAAGCCGCGCTTGGCCTGCGCCCGGGACGGCGCTAGATTCAGGTCGAAGATCCCGGCAGCCCTCCAGCGAAGGGTCTTCAGTCGGGGTCTCGATCCGTCGGGATCCTGGTTCTCAGTCTGACCGGTGATCAGTCCGGCCCGAGCCGTCTGATCCCGGCTTGTGCCGACGAGGAGTCGAACATGACCGACGTGACGGAGATCGAGGGTATCGGGCCGGGACTGGCTGAAAAGCTGGCGGCGGCCGGCGTGAAGACCTGCGAGGCGCTGCTCGACAAGGGTGCGAGCAAGGCGGGCCGCCAGGCCCTGGCGGAGTCGTCCGGCCTCAGCGAGAAACAGATTCTCAAGTTCGTGAACCAGGCCGACCTGTTCCGCATCAAGGGCGTGGGCGGGGAGTATGCCGAACTGCTCGAAGCGGCCGGCGTGGACAGCGTCCCGGAGCTGGCCCAGCGCAAGCCCGCCAACCTGGCCGCGAAGCTGGCGGAGGTGAATCAGGCCCGCAAGCTGGTGCGCCAGGTGCCGTCGGAGAAGCAGGTCGAGGCCTGGGTCCGGGAGGCCGCCTCGCTGCCGCCCATAGTGACCCACTGACGCCGTGGCGCAGTCCATCGTCCTCGGCGGCAACGGCGACCAGCGGGTCGAGCTGCCGCTCGGCATGGCGGCGCGGCACGGTCTCATCGCCGGTGCGACGGGCACCGGCAAGACCGTCACGCTGCGGGTCATGGCCGAGGGTTTCGCCCGCCGGGGCGTGCCGGTGTTCGCCGTGGACGCGAAGGGGGATCTCTCCGGCGTCGCGGCCGCCGGCGGTCCCCACCCGGAGATCGACCGGCGCAAGGCCCTGATCGGCCTCGACGATCACCAGCTCCGCGGCTGTCCCACCCTGCTGTGGGACGTGTTCGGCGAGCGCGGACACCCGGTGCGGACGACGGTGTCCGACATGGGGCCGGACATTCTGTCCACGCTGCTCGATCTCAACGAGACCCAGACGGGGATCATGTACGCGTGCTTCGCGGTCGCCGACGACGAGGGTCTGCTGCTGCTGGATCTCAAGGATCTGCGCAGCCTGCTGGCGTTCATGAGCGCCAACGCGGCGACCCTGCGGGAGCGCTACGGCAACATCTCGGCGGCATCCGTCGGCGCGATCCAGCGGCGCCTGCTGGTGCTGGAGCAGCAGGGCGTGGACCGGTTCTTCGGCGAGCCGGCGCTGGCCCTGGCCGACCTCATGCAGCGGGATTTCTCCGGGCACGGCGTGATCAGCCTGCTGGACGGCGAGAAGCTGCTGCGCGAGTCGCCGGCCCTGTACACCGCCTGCATGCTGTGGCTGCTGTCCGAGCTGTTCGAGGAACTGCCCGAGGCCGGTGACCTGGACGCTCCGCGGCTGGTGCTGTTCATCGACGAGGCGCACCTGCTGTTCAGCAATCTGCCGCGCCAGCTCGAGGACCGGATCTCCCAGGTGTTCCGCCTGATCCGCTCCAAGGGCGTCGGCATCTTTCTCGTGACCCAGTCGCCGAAGGACGTTCCGGAGGCGGTGCTCGGACAGCTCGGCACCCGGGTCCAGCACGCGCTGCGCGCCTACACGCCGCGGGATCAAGCCCTGATCCGCAGCATTGCCGCTGGCATGCGCAACGACCACGGCCTCGATCTGCCGCGGGTGGTCCAGGATCTCGGGGTCGGCGAGGCGCTGGTGTCGGTGCTGGACGACGACGGGGTGCCGACGTCGGTCGCCGCCGTGACGGTGGCGCCGCCGGAGTCCCGCATCGGGCCGCTGGCGGATGCCGAGCGGGAGACCCGCCGCCGCCAGTCACCCATGGCCGGCCGCTACGACCATCCGGTGGATCGCGAGTCGGCCTTCGAGCTGCTGCGGGAGCGGGCGGAGCAGGCGGCCGCCCGGGCCGAGCGGGCAGCCGAGGAGAAAGCGGCGGCGGACAGAGAGGCCAGGGAGAAAGCGGCGGACGCCCGGCGTGCGCCCCGCCAGCGCGCCAGCAACCGCCAGTCGATGGCCGAGGCGTTCATGAAGAGCACCCTGCGCAGCGTCGGCCGGTCGCTCGGTTCGCGGCTGGTGCGGGGGCTGCTCGGGTCGCTCGTCAAGTAGCGACCCGGCCGCCTTCACGCCGTCGGCAGGCTGATCTCGGCCGTTCCGAACACCCGGGTCTCGCCCGCGCCGTTCTTCACCGTCAGGTCGAGCTGCACGCTGCCATCGTCCTCGTCGACGTCCGTGACCACCGCGGAGAGCTCGCAGGGCTCGTCGGCGATCAGCGGCGCCCGGAACACGGTGTCGACGTGGCGCACCCGCGCGGCCGGCGACCAGTGGTGGATCATGCTGGTGAGAAATCCCATGGCCATGATGCCGGGCACCAGTGCGCCCGGCAGGCCTTCCTTGCGCGCGCCCTCGTGATCCTTGAAGCGGGCGCCGCCGCCCCAGCCGACCGCGTCGGCGAAGGCAGCGGTCGCCGCGATGGAGGTGTCCGGCTCGAACACCGGCAGCTCGGCGCCGAACTCGACGTCGTGAATCGTCTGAATGCTCATGCGTCGGGTCGCTCCCTGATGACCATGCGCGCGTCGCTCGACGCGACGTGGACGCCGTCCGGATCGTAGATCTCCATCCGTGAGACGACGAACACCATGCGGCCCGATCGTCCGCTCTTGGCGTAGATCTCGTGCAGATGGGTGCGGCCGGTCAGGGCCACGCCGGGCTTCACCGGCGCCAGGCAGGTCACGGCCTTGCCGCCGTCCATGGGAATGCCGCCGAGATTGGGGAAGTCGATGGGCAGGTGACGGCTGGCGGACAGGCTGCCGATGAACGCCGGCGTCGCCTGGAAGTCCTCCCGGGACGGATCCAGGTATTCGGGCCGGGTCTCGCCGGTGACCCGGGCCACCGTGGCCATCTTCTCCGCCGACAGGGTGAACTCCCGGGTGTCGAACTCGTGGTCCAGGAACTGGGTCTTGAGGGCTTCGACGTCGACCATGGCTACGGCTCCGCCGGTCGGCGCAGCACGGGCACCAGACGCCGCTCGGCGATCCGGCAGTCGCTGCCGTCCAGGGCGAAGGTGTCGTGGTACTCGCCCATCAGCGCGAAGCCGTCGACCATCGTCAGCCCCTGTTCCGGCTGCTGGCCCATGTACACGCTGACGTAGCTGACGCCCCGGGCGCCGACGTCGCCGCTGCGCTCGATGTGGACCGTGGTCATCAGGTGGCGGATGACGCTGCCGGGCTCCCGGGCCTGCATCCGCTCGATGATGGCATCGGGTCCGTTGAAGGTCTGGCCGCCCAGGGTGAGGGTGGCGTCTGCGGTGAACACCCCGGCCATGCCGGCGGCGTCGTTCTGGTCCCAGTAGTAAGCGTACTCGGCTACCCGCGCGTGGCAGCCTGCCACGTCCGCATCCGGCCCCGCGTGGGCGTGGGCCGCCGCCCCGATGAGGGCGGCCGCGGTCATCATCGAACGGATCATCTGCTCCCCTGCTCTGCGATCGGCAAAGATAGTAGGCTACCACGATCGCCCGGAGGGGCGTCATGCGCAGCAGGGGAGAACATGCCGCAGCACCGGGTGTCGTGGTTCACCAAGGTCGCCTACGGGATCGGCTCGGTGGCCTACGGGGTCAAGAACAACGGCTTCGATTACTTCTTTCTGATCTTCTACAGCCAGGTCATGGGCGTCGATGCCGGGCTGGTGAGCCTGGCGCTGCTGATCGCGCTCATGTTCGACGCCGTCAGCGACCCGCTGGTCGGCTACTTCTCCGACAACACCCATTCCCGCTGGGGCCGCCGGCACCCGTTCATGTACCTGGCGGCGGTGCCGGTGGCCATCAGCTACGGCCTGATCTGGAACCCGCCGGCGAGCCTGGAAGGCAACGAGCTGTTCCCGTACCTGGTGGTGCTGGCGGTGTTCGTGCGCACCCTGATCACGCTCTACGAGGTCCCCAGCTCGGCGCTGGTGGCCGAGATGACCGAGGACTACGACGAGCGCACCAGCATGCTGAGCTACCGCTATTTCTTCGGCTGGACCGGCGGCACGCTGATGGCGGCGTTCGCGCTCGCCTACCTGCTGGTGCCGACGGAGACGATCTCCAACGGCATGTTCAACGTCGACGGCTTCTCCGCCATGGGCACCATCGCCGGCGCGGTGATCTTCGTCGCCATCATGGCGTCGGCGCTGGGCACCCACAGCTACATTCCGCACCTGAAGAAGCCCCCGGCCAAGCGGACCATGACCCTGCGCCGGATCTACTCGGAGCTGTGGGAGACGCTGGCCAACAAGTCCTTCGCGGCGCTGTTTCTGGCGGCCCTGTTCGGGGCCATCGCCACGGGCATGGGCGCCGGTCTCAACTACTACATCAACAGCTTCTACTGGGAGTTCACCACCGACCAGATCAGCGTCCTGTCCATCTCGGTGGTGGTGTCCGCCGTGCTGGGCTTCCTGCTGTCGCCGCTGGCGTCCCGGCTGCTCGGCAAGAAGAAGGGCGCCATCGTCGTCGGCGTGCTGGCGTTCACCGTGGCGCCGCTGCCGGTGGCGCTGCGGCTGTTCGGCCTGATGCCGGACAACGGCGACCCGGTGCTGTTCCCGCTGATCCTCGTGGTGACCGTGGTCGACGTGGCGCTGATCATCGTCTTCCAGACGCTGATGTCGTCGATGATCGCCGACCTGGTGGAGGACAGCGAGCGTCAGACTTCGCGGCGCTCCGAAGGGGTGTTCTTCGCCGCCGTCACGTTCACCCGCAAGATGGTCCAGGGACTCGGCGTCGTCGCCGCCGGCGCGGTGCTGACCTTCGCCCAGTTTCCCCGCGGCGTCATGCCCGGCGAGGTCGCCGATGCGGCGGTGCTGCGGCTCGGCGCGTTCTACGCGCCGTCGCTGTTCGTACTGTGGATGGTGATGATCGCGTGTCTGTCGCTGTACGGCATCGACCGCACCCGCCACGAGGAGAACCTGAAGGCCCTGGGCCGGGCCTGACCCTCGCTGGCCCGGGCGTCAGCGCCCGGGCCGGACGTACTGGCCGAAGGCTTCGATCACCGTGTCGACCACGGCGACGCAGTCGGCGGCCAGGTCGCGTTTGCCCTTGGCCTGGGCCCACTCGAAGGCGGCGCGACGGTTGCCGGCCCAGAGCATGCAGGCGACCAGCATCGGCAGATTGCTGCGCTCCGGGGGGAGCCGGCCGAAGTCCTCGCGCAGTCCCTCGGCGAGAATCTCCTCGTACTGGTTCCAGGTCTTCAGGTACGTGCCCGACAGGGACGGCTGGGTGTAGAAGTTCTCCAGGCCGCGGCGGTAGGCCGCGCCGCCGTCCCGGGTCAGCCGCCGGGCAGCGGTCTCGACCCATCCCCGCCAGAACGTCAGGGTGTCCGTGTCGCGCGCCTGAAACGCCTTGCGGAAGCGGTCGAAGTAGACCCGGTCGATGGCGGCGGCGAGTTCCGCCTTGTTGGGAAAGTGCCGGTACAGGGTCTGGACGTGCAGCCCGGCGCCCTCGGCCACCTCCTCCAGCGTGGTCGCCTTGAACCCCTTGCAGGCGAACAGCTTCGACGCCGAGCGGAGCAGGGCTTCGCGACTGCGCTGCTTGCGCTGTTCTCGCAGGGGATACTGATTCATGTCCGGCACCTGGACGGGTGCCGGCATGATACTCCAACTCGACCGTGGTCTCACGGCAGCTCGGCGGGCGGGCGCCCGAGCCTTACCCGTGAGGTAATTGCCGGCCCGTTCTGCCGGACGCAGCATGGCCGGAACGGATCGGCGGCGC
>MDTD01056795.1_pt1 | contig 10025 bp, 6 predicted proteins | sample 811221 | NCBI WGS metagenome assembly MDTD01 (sample SAMN05326646, study PRJNA326480) | marine metagenome | isolation source: seawater | place: Pacific Ocean: South West | collected 2011
GACACACATTTAAGAGTTGTAAATAGATGGGGCCAAATTGTATTTGAAAAAAGCAATTATAGAAATGATTGGTCAGGGGTAAATAATAGCGGAGAGGCGTTGGCTCCAGGCACCTACTTTATCATCTTCGATGTAATGGGAAGGTCGTATACAAGCTTTGTTGACATCAGGAGATGATTAGGGCAAGGCATATATTACTGACTCTCATAATAGCATTGTTATGTGTAGACTTTAGTTATAGTCAACAAGACTATTTAGCCTCGCAATACAATTTCAACGCGTTGATGCTTAATCCTGCATACGCAGGCGCTCACCAGTACTTACAGACCTCAACGATGTATAGAAATCAATGGAAGATTGAGGGGGGCCCAACAACTCAAATTTTATGTGCAGACGGAAGGTTAAAAAAGGTTCCATTAGGCCTTGGGGTTACGTTTACATCTGACAAAATTGGAGTAGTAAGGGAAAGAGCAATAGGTCTTGATGCTAGTTATCACTTTAGAACGGGATGGGGTAAGTTTTCATTTGGCCTAAGGGGAGGTCATGTTGGATATTTTGCTGCTCTTGATGAGCTTGTTTATTGGGATGAAGATGATCCAATTTACAACAATGGAAATATTAGAGAGAGTTTTTTGACACTTGGATTTGGAGCATTTGCTAGATCTAATAGCGGGAAATGGTTTTGGGGGATTTCAATTCCAGAATACTATGCAAGAGATCATGTTTTAAGATCTAATCCAGAAACTAGGTTTTATAAGCGACATATTTATTTATACGGGGGAGGAATTGTAACGATGAATGAATCGATTGATCTTAAACCAAGTGTGCTTGTTAGATTTATGGAGACTAATCCGATGTTAATGGACGCAAACCTTCATGTATCGGTAATGGATAAGAAAAGAAAGGGTATTCAGCTTTGGCTTGGTGCGGGTATTAGGACAAATAGAACGTACTTAGTTTCCTGTGAAATTAACCTCCCATATAATTTAAGAATGGGTTACTCTTTTGACGTTGCAGGCAAAGGATTATATCAGCATTTAGGTGCAACTCATGAAGTTCAGCTCGGTTTTAATTTTGGAGGGTCAACACCAATTATTCAAAGCCCAAGATATTTCTGATGGAGTGGGTTAGAGAATATATTATTTGGACTTGTTTATTTGTCCTAACAGGATGTTCAACACATTATTATTTAGAAGGATCTGCACTTGATAGTCAAGGAGCATATATGGAAGCGGCTGAACTGTATGAAAAGGCAGCAAAAGGAAAATTGAACCTTGAAGCTTACGAAGCCCTTGTACCAATCTATACGGAATTAAATGCACACGAAAGTGCACTCAGAAGTTTGGATTCTCTAGACTCTAATATAGGTCTAACAAACGAGCAGCTTTTTATGAAGGCGGAAGCTCATATGGCTCTTGAGCAATATGATTTAGCAAAAGAGGCTTTAGAAGAATTGGATAAATCGCCTGAAGTTATTTCTAGGCTGAATTCAATAAATACAATTAGCTCTAGGCAAGCAGATAGCATTTATTATACAGTAAGAAAAATTGATATTATCAATGTTAGTAATAGTGCGCCGGACATTGCAAGTGCGGCACTTCCTCACAGAGTTGATGACATATTATACTTTGTTGCTGAGAGCCCAAGGGTTTTTAAAAATCAGCGTCAAGGGAAGGACACTTATATAGACGACTACACTGGAAATAGGTTGATGGATTTGTGGAAAGGAACGGTTGTAGACACATCGGGATTTGGTGGCCCCATTGAATTAATGTCGACTCCAATGTTAGATGTAAACACAGAATTTCACGACGGAATAGTAGCTCATCACCAAGGCGATACAACAGGAGTTTTAGGAAAGACTTATATAAAGCCCGATGAGTCATTTATGGAAACATTAAGTAGACCAGCTGGATATAGCATTTTTAGACCTATTCAGCTTTTCCATACAGACCTTGTGATTGATTCGCTAGGGAATAAATTTTGGGATACTAAGGACAGACTTCTTTTCTGTGACGACGATTACATGTTTGCTCACCCTGCTTTGTCTCCTGATGGCAAAACTCTTTATTTCACTTCTGACATGCCTGGTGGATATGGTGGAATGGATATTTGGCAATCAGAAAAGAAACGAGGGATATGGAAATCGCCAACAAATCTTGGAAGTGTTATAAATACTTCTAGTGATGAGGCATTCCCTACTATGAGACACAATGACACATTGTATTTTAGCTCTAATGGTCATCTGGGTCTTGGAGGTCTGGATATAGTTTATGCCATAAGATCTGAGGGCGAGGATTGGCAAGAGGTTTATGATGAATTTCCAAGTCCTATAAACTCATCAAGAGATGATTTTGGCTTACAACTAGATCCAAAAGGTGACGGTGGAATATTTGCTTCAGATAGAACTGGAATAGATGCACTATATCACTTTGCGAGCTATGAACCTGAGATAACTCTTAAAATTGAAACGGTACACGAAGCCGATTTTTCACCATGGGGAGAGGTTGACGCAGTATTAGAAATGCTAGACTCAAAGTTTGCAGAAGAATTCGAAACAGATAGCTCTGGTAAGTGGACAATGGTTGTTGAGCGAGGTGAAACGTTTATGATTCAATGTCCAAGTTCTTTAGGATATTCAGCAAGGCCTTTTGACACGCCTGAAGACCAAACAATCAAAGAAATCACAATTGTTGTACCTATTCCAGTAGTTATCCCAATGGGCTGTATGGATGCTGAGGCACTAAATTACGATCCAAATGCGATAGTAGATGACGGATCGTGTCAATACTATGTTCCTGAGTATGAGCCAGAACTTGTTGTAGAAGAAGTTGAGTCAGAGGACGAATCATCAGAAGATGAACAAGAAGAAATAATTACAATTCCTGACGATATTATTGGTTGTACAATTCCTCATGCTTGTAATTACGATCCAGTAGCAACTAAGAATGATGGGTCATGTGAATATGAGAGCTGTATGACGGTTACTGAAGACATCGAAGATCTTGAAGAGGGAGATGTTGTAGAGTTGAAAATCCATTGGGATCTTGATAAATATTTTGTCAGAGAATCCGATAAACCTGAAATAGAAAAATTTGCGACATATCTTAAGTCAAACCCAAATCTAAATGTTCTTTTAATGTCACACTGTGATATTAGAGCTACTCACAAATACAACGATAGATTAAGTCAAAACAGAGCAAATGCTATAAAGCGCGCACTTATAGAAGAAGGAGTGCAGGAGAATAGACTAATATCTTATGGAGCAAGTGAAATGTTCCCAATTATTACTTGTGAAACAGCTGCTAGCTGTTCTGAGGAGGAACACCAGATCAACAGAAGATCTGTTGCTAACATCCTTCACACTGGTGAAAACGTGGTTATTCATAGAGTTAAGAAAGGGGAAACTCTTTATGGTCTATATAATAAGTATGGAGTTAGCTATGAGCAAATAAAATCTTGGAACGCACTTGTTGGCAATAGCATGCGACCAGGTCAAGACATACTCATATACCTTCCTTAAATCCTTGGGCTAAACCTTACCTTAGCAATTATGTCAAAAAGTCTTAGAATTGGTTTATTGGGGAGCGGTAGCTGGGCGACGGCTTTGGCCAAAATGATTTGTGAGAATACGGATAAGCTTAATTGGTGGATACGTAGTGAGGACATGATGGAGCATTTGGCTCAATTTGGGCACAATCCCAGATATATAGAATCAATACTCTTCACAAAAGAGAAACTAAACCTCTCTTTGGATATGCAGGAGGTAATAGATAGTAGCGATGTGGTAATCATTGCTATACCATCAATTTATCTAGACGCTGTTTTTAAGGAATATAAACCCCTCGGACTTGATAATAAGCTGGTTTTTTCTACAATAAAAGGGATGATACCGCAATACAATAGTATTCCTGCGAGGTATTTACACAAGAGCTTGAATATTCCTTATGAAAATATTGGGATAATTTGTGGACCCTGCCACGCAGAAGAGGTAGCAAGAGAACGGCTCTCCTACCTGACCGTAGCATGCCCCGATATAACAAAAGCGAAACAGTTTGCACCGTATTTACAAACTAGATATATCAGGGTGAATACTTCTGATGATGTATTTGGAGCTGAGCTTGCAGCTGTACTAAAGAATGTGTATGCAGTGGGGGCTGGCTTGGCCCATGGTCTGGGCTATGGAGACAATTTCATATCAGTTCTGATATCGAATGCGGCAATTGAGATGAAGCGTTTTATCGATACTGTGCACGACATTGATAGGAATATTAAAAGTAGTCCATATCTTGGTGATTTGTTGGTAACAGCATACAGTGTAAACAGTAGAAACAGGGCTCTTGGCACAATGGTTGGCAATGGCTACACAGTTAAATCGGCGGTTATTGAGATGAAGATGGTGGCAGAGGGAATGACTGGCGCAAAAGGCATTAATGAGATGAACAAAAAATTCCAAGTAGATATTCCAATTGTGGACGCAGTTTACAGGATTTTACACGAACGCATGTCTCCTGTCTTGGAAATGAGGCTTTTGTCTGATAACTTGAGCTAGTGATTTTGAAGTTATTAAATAGAATTGCTAAAGCAGCGCTCATTATGATGGGCGTTTCTTTTATCTATTTATCTCCTCTTTTAGCCCAAAACCACGACATATCATTTCTCCCAAACGAAGGACAGTGGGATGATTTTGTTCAGTACAGGGCTGATCTTAGCAACGGTGTGTTTTGGATGGAAGAAGCTGGGTTTACGGCCTGGATTGCAGGAGAGGGTTACGACGAGATTTGGGCTCATGAGGATTTTGATGGAGCTGGATACCCCCAAGAGCTACACTCGCACGCCTGGAAAACCACATTCCTCAATGCAAACACCCAATCATTAAAAACAGGTGCAAACGAACTAGGCTACAAAGTCAATTACCTAAGAGGTAATGACCCACATAAATGGGTCGAGGGCCTTGATCCAGTGAGCACAGTTATATACAAGGGAGTTTGGCCTAGTATCAATCTCAGAATGGACGGCTCTGGCAGAGGCTCCCAAAGGCTAAAGTACGACTGGATAATCAAACCAGGAGGTGACCCTGACGACATAGCAATTAGACACGACGGCACAGAGTTAAACCTCAGATCCGATGGATCACTCTACCACTCACTAGGCTCAACAGGCGAAATCATCGAAGGCGCTCCTTTTGCATTTCAACTCGATGGTTCAAAGCTCATCGAAGTCGAATGTGAGTACAAGGTCAAATCAAATCGTGACGGCTCAAGCCTTGTCACATTCAAGCTCGGCGACTATAATCATGCCCTTGACCTCATCATAGATCCTGATATTGTCTTTGCAACATACATTGGCGCAACCCAAGCAAACTGGGGGTTCACTGCAGCATTTGACGAGGATGGACACGCCATTGCTGGCGCTGCTCTTTGGGAAGGAGGGATGGGTGAATACCCAACTACAGCAGGAGCGATATCTACAACATTCGACTTTGCTGACGCGCCATTCGACATTGGAATTACGGTATTTACACCAGATGGATCAGGGATAGTTTATTCAACTATTGCTGGAGGAGATGGGATGGATGTGCCCTCGTCATTAGTAGCTGATTCCAGTGGCGATATTTATGTGTTTGGCACAACAGGGTCCAGTGATTTTCCTGTTACATCCGGATCATATGATGGTGGTTTTAATGGAGGTCCATATGTAGATTTAAATACTTGTTGCTTCTTCCCCGGATTTTTTGAGTCTGGCTCTGACCTATTTATCTTAAAGTTTGCTTCAGGTACTGGAGGGCTCCTTTCAGGCACTTATGTTGGAGGGTCAGCAAATGACGGAGTGAATTCGGGAAGCTTATTAAACTTTAATTATGGCGACGTTTTTAGAGGAGAAATCAATGTCGACGAATTAGATAGGCCTTGGGTAGCTACAGTGACTTCTTCAACAGACTTCCCAATGGTCGCAGGGCCATACTTGGATTACAACGGCGGAAGTACTGACGGCGTTTTATTTAGGATGTCTCCCAATTTAGGAGCAATGGAATGGTCTTCATATGTTGGCGGTACATCTGACGATGCAGCATACGCAGTACAGTTTACGTCTGACTTTGAGCCCGTTGTATGCGGCGGCACTAAAAGCCTTGACTACCCAGCCCTTGGGTCGTCGTATCAATTTGGGATTGGAGGTGGAGTCGACGCGTTTATTACACGCTTCCCAAACGGAGGGGGCAATCCCTTAGCTAGTACTTTCTTTGGGACATCATCATATGATCAATCTTATTTTGTTCAAATTGATGAGGAAGATTTAATATATATTTTCGGTCAAACTGAAGGCAATCTCGAAGTTACAGATGGTGTTTTTGACATTACGCCAAATGCAGGCCAGTTCGTAGCTTGTTTTGACACTCAGCTTCAAAATCTTGAATGGAACACACGCGTTGGTAGCATTGGATTTAACGATGGAATTGAGATTTCTCCTACAGCTTTTTTAGTTAGCGAATGTGGCCAAATTTACATGAGTGGTTGGGGAGGAGTTACAAATTCTGCAAATGCAAATGGGGGAGGCACTCAAGGTCTTCCGACAACATCAGACGCGTATCAAAGCTCTACGGACGGAAGTGATTTTTGGCTTGGAGTACTCAATCCAGGAGCCGAAGAACTCATTTATGGGTCGTTCTTTGGAGGCCCAACATCGGCAGAACACGTTGACGGAGGTACTTCAAGATTTGATAAAAATGGAACAGTATATCAAGCGGTTTGCGCAGGGTGTGGTGGTAATAATGATTTCCCAACAACCCCTGGAGCTTGGAGTAATTTCAACAATAGCTTTAACTGCAATTTAGGTGTATTCAAGTTTGAGTTAGGTACGATTCAACCTGACATAGATCTTGTTGCACCTGATATTATTTGCCCAGAGCAACCTATACAGTTTGTAAATAATTCTCAAGGTGGTGGGGAGTATTTTTGGGATTTTGGAGACGGGAATACTTCAACTGAATTCGAGCCATTTCACGTTTACGAGACTAATGGAGAATGGGTGGTTACTATGACCGTGTCAGATCCATTAGGCTGTCTTGATCCTCAAACGGCAACAATTGGTTTATTCATTGAAGACCCTCCTGCACCAACAATTGATGAGGTTCTTCCGATTTGCAATGGAGAAGAAGCTCAACTCTACGCTTGGGGATCTGATGATTTGTATTGGGCCCCGGACCCAACATTGAGCGCAACAGATATTCCAGACCCTATTGCAACGCCATCAGAAACTACTACATACTATGCCGTTGACGAAAACGAATGTGGCCAAGTGCAAGTTGAGGTAACAGTTGAGGTAAGCGATGTAACACTTGAACTCAACACTCCAGGTGTATCAATTTGCATAGGCGAGAGCATTAACCTAACCGCAGAAGGCGGAGAGGAATACGCTTGGGAACCACCACTTGGTATTAGCGACCCAACGTCGGATAACGTAATGGCCTCGCCGTTTGTCACAACAGATTATACCGTAACAGCTGTAGACCAATACGGTTGTGAAGATACAGAAAACGTATTGATAACTGTTGTTCAAGGAGCGCCTGGAGGGGTGGTTCACGACCCCATAAGTTTATGCACTGGTTATGGAGCGGTTTTACCGTCATCAGATGGCGACGCTTGGCTGTGGGAACCATCATTAAATCTAAGCCAAACAAACGTCCAATTCCCCTATGCTACACCCACAAACGACATTACATACACTTGTTACGTAGAAAACATATGTGGAATAGGTGAGGACGAAGTAACAGTTAATGTGATAGTGCCGCAGGCATTTGCTTCTGAAGATGGAGGAATTTGCAGGGGAGATGAATTTGATATTTCAGCCTCAGGACTAGATCCAGAATCTACATACAGTTGGGTCCCCCCCATGCTCGTAGGCCAAGCCAACGCAGAAAGCACTTACGCTTTCCCAGTAGAAACCACAACCTTTACAGTCTTCGTTACTGACTCTGATGGTTGTACAGCTAGCGATGAACTTACGATATATGTTGGGCAGCCACCTTATATCGATGCAGGACCAGATAGAGATGTTGAGTGGCTAGATAAAGTGAGGCTCTTTGGCCAAACTGAAGGAGATAATTATTGGTGGACACCTGCTGACAAGCTAAGCTGCTCGGGATGCCTAACACCGGAAGTCCTTTCTGCTGAACCAGGCTGGTATGTTCTTCATGCATTAGATGATAACGGTTGTAAAGGCGTTGATTCAACATATCTTGATGTTTACTTCCCTGTATACATACCCAACACATTCACCCCAAACAACGATGGTGATAACGATGCATTTTTTGTTCATGGAGAAAGATTAGACGGATATATTTTATCGATTTATAACAGATGGGGAGAGAGGGTTTTCTACTCTCAAGATCCAGAGGAGGTTTGGGATGGTTCATATAGAGGAGGCGAACATTACTGCCCCGACGGAGTCTATTTGTACACTTTAAGATATGAAGATTCTCGTAGCGCTTTGATGTTGAAAGGTCATGTAACTTTGCTGCGATAGAAATTAATATTTAACTATCTTGCATACATGGAGTTGAAGTATACAAGAGCACTTTTACCAGGCATGTTTTTAGATTTCGACTGCGTAATCATTCCAGGATTTGGAGGATTTGTTTGCAACGAAAGACCAGCTTGGTACGACGACGACAAAGAGGAGATGGTTCCTCCTTCAAGGGATGTTCTCTTTAATCCAAAACTTACCCACAACGACGGTCTCTTAGCCCAGGAAATCATTAGATCTACCGGGCTTAGCTATTCAGAAGCAATGAAGCTTGCTGAGGAAGAAGCGACTTTTATTGCGGCGGAGTTGCTAGAAGGAAATCAAGTTGAGATTCAAGGTGTGGGAAGGCTCTACGCAGGGGAGGATGGAGTAAACAGATTTACTCCAGATGCAGAGTTAGTTAGGACGCTAAGCTCGTTTGGCCACTCAAGAATTCCTCTTGCAAAACTTCAAGCTAAGCAAATAGAGATGCCATTAAATAAGCCTGACGAACAGCACAAAAAAGAGACGGTGGTAATTTCAATGCAGCCACTCAGCAGGAGGATTGCAAGGATAGCTGCTATACTAGTTCTGCCTGTAGCAGCGGGAGTAATAATTGGAGGTGCTTACCTTGGAACAGACAACAGTCAAAGTACATTACTCAGTTTATTCCCGTTACCAGAAGCGATTATATCTTCATTTAGCCCTTCAGAAAGTTCGGCCCTATTTGACCTTGAATCAGTAACGTCTGAAGAAACGGACGATCTCAAAATAGATTACGTTGAGGAAACAGTAGTTGAAGAAGTGGTTATAGAAATTACTTCTACGCCACAGATAAACTTTCTTATAGTTGGAGGCGCATTTGCGATTGAAGAAAATGCACACGCTTTAGCTAAAGAACTTCGCAAAGAGGGTTACTCTCCAACCTTCCACTACCAAAAGCATAACAAGCTACATTTAGTAGCCCTTGGCGAGTTTACAGAAGAGTATGAAGCGAGAGAGGAAATGGCAAAAGCTAGAAAAGCTGGCCGTACTGCATCATGGCTCAAAAAGCTTAGATAGCTCTTCTTGTCTGTCTTGAGCACATGGTAACAATCCCTGCTCTAGCAACATGAAAATTTCGATACCCCTGGCTTCCTCTGGGAATTCTTTTTTGCCTTTTGAGATTTGTGGCTCGCTAGACCCTTCGGCTTTTTGCCAGCGCAATACCTCAGCACAGTTTTCGCTAAACTTAAAAAGCCACCTATCGTCTGATGTCACCTTTTCTAAGTAGGTTATTCTAGAAGTAGTGCACTCCCAAAAGAAAGTACTAAATTCATCGAGTAAGTGCTCAACCTTATTTGGGTTATCGCTTTTTACTTTTTGCCATTCTGGGGCATCTAAACCCTGAGAGGCCAAAAATTTCACAAATTCTCCCTCTACAACTGCAAGCTCTTCGCTAGTCAGTCTTCTATATCTCATTTATTCGTCTATTCCCTCGAGCATAAACATGAACGAGTACTCCATAGCAACTTCCTTAAACC
>MDTD01072738.1_pt1 | contig 10025 bp, 9 predicted proteins | sample 811221 | NCBI WGS metagenome assembly MDTD01 (sample SAMN05326646, study PRJNA326480) | marine metagenome | isolation source: seawater | place: Pacific Ocean: South West | collected 2011
ATTGATTTGTAATCAATAGGTCCGCGGTTCGAGTCCGTGCGGGGGCACCATTAAGATGTTTCTTTTCTCAATTGTTCTAAATTAATTTTCTTTTGAAGACTTCTATTTTGATCGTAAAGAAGATTGAATTTAATTTTTCGATTAGTCTTTACAATAATATTTTTTGCATTTCTAACTTCAACGTTATCAGCAACTGCACTAATGGGTCTTTTTTTAGGATTCAAATTTCTTATTATTATTTTTGACCTATCGCTAACTATCTTTCCTTTCCATCTTCTGGGCCTAAAAGGGCTAATTGGTGAAATTGATAATTTTTTTGAATTTAAACTCAGTATTGGGCCATGAACAGATAAATTATATGCAGTGCTACCTGCTGGAGTGGACACTAGCACACCATCTGAAACCAATTCTTTAATTATTTTTTTAGATCCATAATTAATTGATAATGACGCTGCTTGTCTACTTTGTCTCAGAATAGATACTTCATTTACTGCTAAATATTTTTTGGAACTATTTTTATTATTTCTAACGGTCATCTCTAAAGGTGAAATTGAAACTGTTTTTGATTTAGTGAAATTTTTTACAAAATTTTTTGGTGAAAATTTATTCATTAAAAATCCGTAATTACCTGAATTTACACCGTAAAAAAGTCTTTTAGATTTTTTATTTTTTTTGAGTGTTTGAAGCATAAAACCATCCCCTCCAATTACTATTATCGTATTTAATTTTTTTGGCTCAGACTTTTTTAATATTTTTAATAAAGATTTTTTGATCTTTAGTGATCTAAAATTTTTGTCTGAAATAATTTGTATATTATTCATTTTGGTGGTGCCCTCGGCCAGACTCGAACTGGCACTCCCAAAAGGGCAAGGATTTTAAGTCCTTTGTGTCTACCAATTTCACCACGAGGGCATGAGTTATATTCATGAGTATTTATGATATTATTTATAAATGAACAATATGAAAAAGCAAATTTTTTAATTTTATCTCTTCATGCTCTTGTCTTGCTCTGGTTTTGACAAACAAATATTCTTTAATTCTTAATCTTATAAGAAATGTTTCCATTTTAATTCAAGATTACAAAAATCGTGCACCGTAAAAGTATTATTGTTGTGAAGATGATGTATACCAATCAAATTTTTTGAGAATTTAGGTTCTACTGTGCAGTAATTTTTTTCAGTAAAATTATCTGGGTCAAGTTTTATGATTTCTTGAATATTTATTTTTTCTCCATAAGAATTGAAACCAAAAGATTGAGCTACTCTAAACACACTTTTTTCATTACGCAAAACTCCACCATTTCGACCTAAAAAAGGATCTATAAAAACAGGATTTTTTTTAAAACTAATCCAGTTATCTGTTAATGGTCCATCTTTAGAGTAAAAAATTTGTAATTCACTTTCATTTCCATGCCCACTGTTTGAAAAAGTAGTTATTAACCACCAAAAATTATTTAAATCAAATATTATTGAGTCAGTAGATTTTATATTTTTAAATATTGTTTTTTCGTATTTCCATTTTAAAGGAAATTTTTCACATTTATAAATTCTTAACTCATCAACTTCACTTGTTTCTGGTGACATGTAATAATCATCCTTATATTTGAATATAAAAGGGAAAGATAAATGAAAATTTTCCTCAAGTGCTACTCCTATTCTCTCAGAACTATTTTTTGAAATTTTATAAACAGCTATTTTTCCTTTTTTATTCTTAAAATTAAATTCTTCAACAAAAACATAATTTTCTTTTTTATATTCAACAACAAATGGATCAGCTAAAAAAGAATTTTTAGGATTTTTTATAACCTTTGATTTATAAAAATTTAATTTATCAAATGTTTTATTTTGATATCCAACATGCCAAACTTTATAAAAAAATTGATTTATAATAGATATTTTAATTTTACTGAATATTAGATTATATAAATATCCTATTGACTCTATAAAGTTAGGAGTTTTATAAATTCTATTATAATAAGGATAGTCTTTCATGAATGGAGGCAATGAGCCAGTGTTACAAATATCATTTAAAACACTTTTCATGTAGTAGTTACTTCTTTCAGTTAATATTATTCGGTTTAAATAATAAAATTGCTCAGTTCTAAAATTACCTCTTTTTATAACATTACCGCCATCAAGTTGCTCCGTAAGAATTTGTATAGTAAAACCTGTTTTTGGATTTTTTTCGTAAACTTCCCAAAAACCTGCTGGACCTCCACGATTTACTAAGTTATCTCCATGATGAAACGAAATTATACCAAATCTTGAGCTATTTAAGATTTCACCTGACAAAATACCAGAACCACCTCTAATTATAATATCTAAATTTAATTCTTTAATTTTATTAATAGTTTTATCATTAAAAATAAAATTTTTTCTATTATTTGATTTTTCAAATTCTACATTTAGTTCTTTTATATTAAAATTTTTTAAATCGTATTTTAAAAAATGTTTTATAAACTGGGGATACTTCCTATAAATCAATCTTTTTTCTAGAACATTTACAATCTTAAATAAAATTCTATCAACTATTTTCGACAAATTATCACTAAAAATAGGTTTTCTTTTATTATCAATATTTTGGATTAACAATACTTCTAAATCTAAATTTGGATTTTTTTTTATCCAATCAACTAGGTCATTAATATACCAAGGAACTTTTAATGAGTCTAAAATTATACCAATTTTCATTTTTTATTTGATATATTTTAAGCCCTTTATACGTGCCAATTTAAGTGCAAGAGAATTCAAGTTATGCATTATTATATTCTTCACTTGTTTTAACACAACGAATTAGTAATAAAAATCAAATTTACTAAAATTAATCAAATTATTAAAAAACTTTTTTACATATTGTTGATTTTTTTCTGTTTTATCCAACAAAAAAACAGCACATGGAATCAAATTTTTATCATTTTTTTTTGTGGGATTATTAACATTAACATGAAACAAAGTTACATCTTTAAAATTTGTCTTATTTACTGTTATCCATACTAGATATTCTAAATTTCCCCTTGAAATAATACCAATATTTTTACATTTGCTATTTATGATTTGATCGATTACTAACTGCTGATTTAAAAAGAATTGATCATCATTTTTGATAAAATCTTCATGAATGAAATATAAATTTTCTTTTTTAAATTCTAAATAGGCTGGTTTTTTATAAATTATTCTTTCATCAGATCTATCTAAATTTCCTATTAACGGTCTTGTTTTATTAAAAAATAAATATGGGAGTGAATTTAATATTAAAAGGCAGGCTAAGATATTTATAAGTTTATAATTTTTTTTATTTAATGGAATTAATGAAATTAATGGTGAAAAACAGACAAAAAAGGGCAGCAATAAACGATTACCAGTTGGTTGCCATTTTAAGATAATAGAAAATAAAAGATAGGAAACTAATACACATAATAAGTAAATTCTCAGATTAGTGTCTTTAAATAAATAAAGAGAAGATATCGAAACTAACAAAATTATTAAAAAATGGAATGTATTTGATGCTGTGTTTTCGAATAAAGAAAAATAAATAAAATAGTCACCTCCATACCTTCCTTTTGTAGAGTAAGTATTAACTTGATCATCTATTTTAAAATTAATTATTTCATGCAAATTTATTACTATATTTCTTACAAAAGAATTCATCTCTACTGAAGGGAAGGTTAAATTTAAAGATAAATTTCTTATAAAATTTGAAAGGATTATCTTTAAAGATATGACTTCATTTGTTATTCCAACATTACTGCCTAAAGGATTTGAGAAAAATTCTAAATTTTTGAAAAAAGTACCAAAATTAATAAAAATAAAAATAATTGGAATAATAAACAAAAACTTAAATTTTTCTCTTTTAAATTTCAATACATCAATCAAAAGCCATAAACAAAACGGAAATAGAAAAATATAAGCTGTAGGTTTTGTGAATATAGCAAGTCCTAGTGAGATAGAAATTCCTATTATGTGTCTCAATTTATTTTCGTAAATGAAACTAATGATGAAGTAAATACAGATAACAATCCACATAGTAACCAAGTAATCAGTTTGACTGCTATTACTTTGTAAGATACCCATGGGAATTGAAATACAAAAAATTAGTCCAAAAATAACATTCTTATTTTTGCAACCTAACTTTAATGAAATTAGAGATACAATAATGATTGATCCAATCATTGAAAATAATTGTATAAAATTTACGAAATAATCTGAATTAGATATTAATTTGAGGTGTAAAATAACATATTCAGAAAAGGATGGATAAATCACTTGTCTTAGGTCTGAAGTTGGAAATATATCTAAATTTTGATTTTGTATCCACTGTTCGACTTTTGGTAATCTGTAAGATAGTGCATCAGAATTATTAGGTGGATAAATTAAACAAATTAAGAAGCTTACAAAAATCACAAAAAAAATAAAAAAACTATAGTAAGATCTATAATTTTTAGAAAAAAATTTTTTAACTGAGCGTGAATGGATTAAAGGTTTTTTAAGGTAGATTAAAAAAATTATAAAAAGTATCCAACCTGTAATAACTGTAAATTTGTTTATTATGTTTAAAATACTTAAAAATTCTGTGTAAAAAATTATAAAGAGTGCAAGTGATAATAAATACCAAATAAAATTTTCTTTTGTTTCTTTGACCATATCAACTAAAATAACTAAAATTTAATTCATTTGTTTTTTATCAAATAATGCCTCTAAATATCCAAAAATTATTGGATACCAATCAATAAATGGTCTTATTTTAGAGTAATTTCCTTTTTGAGGATAATTCATTTTCACGCTAGCTTCACAAGAACTTAATCTTTTCGACAATAATACTTTTCCGTATGAATAATATTCGTAACCATAGGTATAGTATTTTTTTTTATTAAATAAATTAAAATTTTTATGGATCTTTGAAACTTTAAAAGCTCTAAATCCACATGTAGCATCAGTTATTTTCTTTCTAAAAATTAAGGAGAAAAAAAAACTTAAAAGTTTAATACTAATTTTTCTAAATAACGGATTGTTTTCAAAGTTTTTCTTTTTTAAGAACCTTGTTCCTGAAACGTAGTCAACACCCATATCTTTTATTGGATTAATAACATTAGGTATATCGAATGGAGACATTTTGTAATTTCCAGCCATATGAACTAATGTTTCAAAATTGTTCCTATTAGCAATTTTCAATCCGAGCAGAAAAGCGTATCCAATACCTTTATTTTTTTTTAAGTTAATGAATTTAAAATTATATTTGTTTAGAATATTTTCTGTTGTATCGGTTGATCCATTATTAATTAATAAAAATTCTATGTTTAGATTAGTTTTCCCCTTAAAAATAACAATCTCTTCCAATAAATATTTTAGTCTAGCTTCTTCATTATAAATTGGAATAATGCAAAGAATTTTCATATATATATAAAATATGTATTCGAAAAATACTAAAGTTGCAATAATCGGTTGTGGGTATTGGGGAACAAATATTATCAAAACTTTGATCTCTCTCAAAATAAAAAACATATATTGTTATGATAAAGATTATGGGAATTTAAAAAAAATTAAAGAAAGATTTAAAACTACAAAACTTCACTATAAAATTAATGAAATATTGAATAACAAAGAAATAAAAATAGTTTTTGTTTGTGTTCCAACTTATCTTATTTATAGATACGCAAAAATTCTTTTAAAAAACAAAAAAAATGTTTTTTTAGAAAAACCAGTTTCAACAAGCAGCAAAAAAATATTCGAATTAATTAATTTATCAAAATTTTACAAAGTAAAGATCATGACCGGATATATTTACTTATATAATGGGTACATAAAATATATAAAAAAACTAATTACCACTAAAAAACTTGGTAAAATTAATTATGTCGAGTTGAATAGAAAGAATTATGGACCAATAAGAGATGATGTATCTTCATTATGGGATCTTGCATCACATGATCTGTCGATAATTAAATATTTTTTTTCAGGAAAGATTAAAAATCCTAAACATTTAAAAAGTCAAATAACCAAAAAGAAAAACTATGATATATATTCAATAAATTTCTTATTAAATAAAATAACCATAAATATAAATGTAAGTTGGCTTTACCCAGAAAAAATTAGGCAAATATTAGTTATTGGATCAAAAAAAATTCTCATGTTTGATGAGCTCAATACAAAAGAACCAATTAAAATTTTCGATGTTCTAAAAAATTATCCATCTGCTAAGAGCTTGCCATTATTTTATTTTAACCCCCAAAAAGGTATTGTAATTAAGAAGCCCTTAATTCCAAAGTTTCCAAAAATTTCACCTTTAAAAGATGAGTTAGACTATTTTTTAAAAAATATTTTAAAAAAAAGAAAAATTCTAACTGATGCGAACTTTGCATATTCCATATCAAACGATCTGAAAAAATTCATCTAATAAATTTATTTAATATTTTGCAAACTTTAGATAGACCTTTCTTTTCTTAAATATGGTTTTTTCTATTTTTTTTCCGTTATATATTGGTAATTGGAATGGAGGAAAGATTAAAGCTCTTATACGATTATGAAATTTAAGTGTATTTTCTCTTTTTGCAATAAACTTTTCTTTATTGTAATTAACATATTTTCGAGAAAAATAAGATGAATTTTTATTGTTTTGTTTTTTTTGGGTATATTTATTTAAAATTATCTTTTTGAAGTTTTTAACAAAAATTAAAACTGAAAAATGCATAAGTTTATTATAATTTTTTAATGCATCTGTATTTACATTAACTTTATATTTAATTTGATCAATTATATTTCCAGTATCAATTCCGCTATCAATTTTATGAATAGTGACACCACTATATTTTTCACCATTCTTTATTTGTAAATAATTTGTATGACAACCTCTGTATTTGGGTAACAGACTAAAATGAATATTAAATAATTCTTTACTTGAAAATCTCCTAACATCTAAAATTTCCTCGTACTCTATTGATATAAAAATTAGGTTTTTAATCTTATATAAATCTTTTTCTTTAACTATCTTAAGTTTCTTTTTTTTTGCATAATTCTTAAGTGAAGGCTGCCATTCATTGATACCTTTGTCTCCTTTATTAGGTAAAATCAATATATTTTTCTTACTTATTTTTTTTTCTAAAAAGGAAACAATCTTAATTGAGCAGGCGTTTTTACCAGCAACACAAATTTTAAGCATAATTAATTTAAACAGTGTAAGCGTTAATATCTATAATTGAATAAAATAAATAAGTAAATTTTTTTATTTTTTAATAAGTCTTCTTACTTTTTTTAAATCATCTTTAGTATCAACAGCGATTGATTTATTTGATAATTCTATCATTTTTACTTTGTGACCGAATTCAATAAATCTATTCAATTCTAAATCTTCTATCTCTTCTAAGGGTGTTTTTTTTTTGAAGTTAGAAAAAATTTTAAGAGACTTATAAGGAAATGAATAAATACAAACTTGTCGCCAAGCTTTAACTAATAATTTTTTTTTATTGGATGGTATTGGCGCTCTTGACATATAAATTAAGTCCCCATTACTTTTAAAGATAACCTTAGGAACGTGTGGTGAGTTGAAGGTAGTTTTATCTTTTATCTTAGTAAAACCATTGATTACGCTATTTGGATATTTTTTTGCATAAGATATTATCTTTTGAACATCCTTTGGATTACATAACGGTTCATCCCCTTGTACATTTATATAAAATTTTTTTTTAATTTTTTTCGCCACCTCTGCGACTCTATCAGTTCCAGTCAGACATTTTTTCGATGTCATTACAGTATTGATCTTATTTTTTTTGCATAAATCAAAAATCTTTTTATGATCCGTTGCCACTAAAATTTTTGATTTATTGACTACTTTTTTGCACTGATTATAAGTTCTAATTAACATCGGTACACCTTTTATATCTATAAGTGGTTTTCCTGGCAGTCTTTTAGAATTGTATCTAGCAGGTATAATTAATAAAAAGTCTAACATTTAAATCTTAATCATTTTAATTTTATAGTTAGTTGGTGTTAAAGAGACAATTTTTCTCGCTTGTTTTTCTGACTTGTAATTTTGTAACACATCATCCATTTCAAATTTTTTTGGACTATTTTTATTATAACCATCCAAACCTGCAAAAAAAATTTTTTTACAAAGACCGCTTGTACATATACCAAGAGTATAAGTAATAGCTAAAGAATTTGGAAGAACTGCATAATTCTTTTCAAATTTAAATCTATTACCTTTAACCTGTAGACCAAAATTTAAAATTTTTTTACTTTTAATCCTAGATTTAATGTTTTTTGAGAAACTTGAAAATGGTGTAATAAGAAACTTATTAGTCTTTTTATATTTATCTATGTCAGATAATAGTCTCAATGTATGACACACAATATTAGCATGAACATAATGTTTGGGAATAGGATCAATGGCATTTAATACAAAAACAATGGGCTTGTTTTTTTTTATAAATTTTATCATTTTTTTTTTTATATTTAATTGTAGATGAACCCGGTCCGATAACTAAAACGTTTCGATCTTTTAGCAAATTAGCAGGCTCCCAATTACCTCGATTTATTTTACTATAATAATTTTTTCCAAGAGAAATTAGTTCTTTACTAAATTTTCTTCCTCCTACCGAGCTTAAATTATTTAAATTATAAATGATATCTTCTGTATCAAAGCCTGGGTCATTTATCATTTCTTGAACAAAAGTTGGGTGAATTGAATTTAAACCAGCATAATAATAAAATGGATTAGATCCCCATTTATATTTCATTTTTAAAGGTTCAAAATAATTTTTAATAAGATTGACTAAATTTATTAAATTTTCTTTTCTTCTATTTAGCTCTAAGATTAAATTTTCAGTTTTAGTATTCCCTGGTCCTCTACCCATTCCCGTTACAGTACAATCTATCCAGTTTACGGAGTTATTAATTGCTGCTAGAGAATTTTCTAAAGCTTTACCCATGTTATCATGTGTATGTATACCTGTAGATTTTTTCCATAAAGATTTGATTTGATATATAATCTTTTTAGTTCGTGTCCCATCTAAACTACCCATGCTATCTGCAAAATATAAAATATCAGCTTTAGTTTTTTTAATCTCTTTAACAGCACTCTTTATTTCATGATTAGATAATTCAGGTATTTGCATAATATTCACTCCAACTTTATAACCTGATTTTTTGAGCCAGTTTACTAGCGGCAATACATCTTTTACTTCATGATGATGACAAGCTATTCTTACTAATGAAATTAAGGAATTCCTTTTTTTTTTAAAGTTTTTTTTTGCAAGATCAATGATATTTTTTTGTCCAACAAAGTCTGATGCATTAATCATTATACCAATTTTTAAATTTTTAGGAATTTTAAGAGATCTTAAAAATTTTTCTTCTGAATATGCGCATGGTCCTTTTATCTTTGCCTTGTCTAGAAATCTAAAACCTATTTCGACATAATCAATCCTAATCATGTCCATTACTTTTAGATATTCGTTTATTAGTTCTTTATTGAAAAACCAGTTGTTGTAATAACCTCCGTCTCTTAAGGTGCAATCTAACAAGTTTATTTTATTGTTACTCATAATTTGAAATTTAAACCTTTATAATGATTATAAACATATTATTTTATTTTGTTTAAAACACAAATATTAGAAACCAATACGATGTTAATCCTGATACAATTGTCAATATTACATTTTTTGAAAAATACCCCACTATTATTGCAATTAAAGCTCCGTAAATTTTGGGATCTGCTATGGTCACTAAAGTTCCATAATCGTCTAAAAGAATGCCAGGGAAGATTATAGATGGAAAAACAACCGAAGGCACATAGCTTAAAATCTTTCTAAAACTTTCATTAAAAATATCTTTATCAATTAATGTAATCATTGTCATTCTAGTGAGATAAGTAACAAATCCTGCAATGAAAATTGAAGTCCAGGTCATCTTTTAAATTTCAATATTAGATAAGCTGTAAATAAGCCAATTATTGGTGAGATTAAAATATATGATTTAAATGGTGCATTATAAAAAAAAGTTGCAGCTAATCCTGAAACAATCATTACGATCAAA
>MDTD01104281.1_pt1 | contig 10025 bp, 10 predicted proteins | sample 811221 | NCBI WGS metagenome assembly MDTD01 (sample SAMN05326646, study PRJNA326480) | marine metagenome | isolation source: seawater | place: Pacific Ocean: South West | collected 2011
AGACTTTGAATATAAAGAGCTATCTGCAGGTGAAGAGGAAGATATCGATGGGGATCTTGGCATCGGGCTCTGGAGACTGTGTCGGTGCCTCGGGCTCCGGACAGGCCACCAAGGCGAAAATGACAGGGAGGCTCAAGAGGGTACGGATCATGGGTGTCCTCGAACAAATCGCCACTAACGACGGCGATATTTCAGCGTGTATCGGATGGGTTTCGGTAGTTCTTTCGACTCGACGACAACCTTCCACAGCAGGATGGTGCCGTCCCGGTTTAATGAGATGTGATGGGTTCTTTTTCCTCGTTCGCTGACAAATCGTTCCACCAGTCGACCCGACTCGATGGATCGACTCAGGCTTGCCTTCAGTCCTGTTGCGGTCGTGATAGATCGGGGGCTCCCATTGAGTTCTGTCCACCAAGATTTGCGTAACGGAGTCATCACGAGGATTTTCTCGCCTTGGGCACTGATGCGCACTTCTGGCGCAATTTTATTATTTTGTCGCAGCAGATTCCCGGCTCGCCAACGGATGAGGACGTTGAAAGACGCCAAGCTGTTATCGATGGCGGCACCGACCACTTGGTCTTGCTTTCGAACATTTACGGGTTGGTATCGTCCCTGGTATCGACTCGCGATCTGTTCTGGCAGAAGCGGGACCGGCGTGCTGTGACCGAGCCATAAAACTGCGTTGATGAGTTGAGCGGTGAGCAAGGAAATTCCACAATGCGACTCTCGAAGCATATCAGAAAATCGTTGCGCTGTTTCCTACAGTTCGCAGATTTCCACACAGAGCGCCTGAACGGTTCGACTTTGAAGGGTACGTGTATCACTGGCTCGCCAGCCCCCTTTGATTCGGCTCTCAGCACGACCGAGTGCCACCAACGCTCCACCGATTGCTTCAGGGCTCCATTGCTTTGCTAACGGAGTGAGTTTCCGTACCTCCCAGTCTCGAATACCAGCAGCTTTCGCCAGATGAGAGCCCCGAAGTCCTCGATGATGTCCATCGACGACCTTGGCGAGGACTCGAAAGCGATACTGCAAGGCGGGGATCAACTGGTAGCCACTGACTTGGTCTTGTTCCAGCGCCTCCACCAAAGCCAGCGCCTTCCCTCGAGCCCGACGAATGAGATGATCTGCCAAGCGCCAGACATCATCGTCTAGGACGCTGCGAACCATCGACCGAACCGTATCGATGGTGAGCGCCTCGCCATCGCTGAAGAGGACCAGCTTCTCCAGCTCGTTCTTGAGCAACTGTCGATCACCGGCAACGGAAGCGACCAGCAGGTCGACAGCCTCGTTATCGAGTTGCAGTTGATGCCCTTCGAGCACCCCGAGAAGCCAGCGCCTCAAGTGCTCAGGTCCGTAGTCAGGGTGGTCATGGATCCAGCCCGACTTCCGTGCCTTTTTGATCAGACTTAGCCGGCCGTCGGGTTTTCCAGGGCAGACCAACACAAGCAGTGTGGAGGGATTCGGGGCATCTAAATACTCGGCAAACCCACGGAGCATTTTTGCTGTCGTGCTTCCACCTGTCCCATGCCATTCGACCAGTCGAGCAGGGGCAAAGGCGGGCATGGAATGGCACGCATCGAGAACTGCGGAAACACCGAACTCGTCGCCGTAAAACCGTTGCATATTCATTTCTGCCATCGGCCCCTCACGAAAAGGGTGGCGGATTCGTTGCAGTGTCTCTTGAATGCCCAGGGGGTCTGCGCCACCGAGGAAGGCTACGGGGCCATAGCGCTCCAACACGGCATCTTGGTTCATTTGAGAGCCTCAGCGAGCGCCTCGGCAAGCCGTTGACCCAGGCTTTCTGCTGCGCGGTTTAAGGCTTGGATACGACTCGCAGGCTCGCCACTCGGATCGACTCGAACCGTTGCGCGTGCACGATAAACTCGGGGCGAGTTTGCCACCCGTGCAGTGGCTTCCACGGTAAATTGTTCCCCGTAGGCCACAAGACCACTGGGGACACTCGAATAGAGGGGGACCTCCTTCCAAGGCAGGACCTCGATCTTTAGGGCCTTCGAAGGCCCTGTTCCTCCCCTTAAACCCCGAGCGGCCAATGCAGCTGGAAGTCGAGCCCTTAAATTTTCGCCCACACGTTGGGCGCCCAGGTCTCGAACCGTCACCGGTTGGAGTGGACCGCCATGGGGGTTTTCACCCACCGCAAAGTGGAAACCACAACCCAGTAAAATCCCCCAGCTGAGGAGACACAGGAAACGGATCATTTAGCGAGCCACAAAGTTGACCAGTCGGCCTGGGACGACGATCTCTTTCACAATGGTCTTGCCGTCCAGATGGCGCTGGACGTTGGCGTCCCCTTTGGCCGCCGCAAGAATGTCGTCTTTACTAGCGCCAGCCGGGACTTGAACCGTACCCCGGAGCTTACCCATCACCTGGATAGCAATCGTGACTTCATCGGCCGCTGCAGCCTCTTCATCAACTTCTGGCCATGGACAAGTGATCAGCGGCTTTTCGCCACCAAGTTTGAACCACAATTCATCGGCGATGTGGGGGGCAAAGGGTGCTAACGCTTGCACCGAACACACCATCGCTTCTCGGGCCACGGCGGGGTGAACCTTCAGATCACCACCAAGCCCTGAGGAGCTGACGGCATTCATGTGTTCCATGATCGCAGCAATAGCGGTGTTAAAATGGAGGTGCTGTTCAATGTCGTGTCCGACCTTCTTTAACATCCAATGTGTGCTCCGTCGGAGGTCTCGATCCGCTTTGGAGAGGGTTTCGGGGAGATCTGTCTCCTCAACCTCCGCCGCTGCCAAGCCGAGTCGCCAGACACGCCGTAGAAAGCGGTAACTGCCCTCCACACCGTTGGGATTCCATTCGAGTTCCTTTTCCGGTGGGGCAGCGAAGAGTATGAACAGGCGAGCCGTGTCTGCGCCGTAACGATCGATAATCTCGCTCGTATCCACCACGTTGCCCTTCGATTTGCTCATCTTTGCGCCGTCTTTGATGATCATGCCTTGGGTGGTGAGTCGGGTGAATGGCTCCCTGGTCTCAAAATAGCCGGCGTCCGCCAAAAACTTGGTGAAGAAGCGGGCATAAAGAAGGTGCATGCAGGCGTGTTCGACACCGCCAATGTAATGATCCACCGGGAACCATTTCTGCACTGCCTCCGGAGAAAAGGGTTGGGATTCGTTGCGCGGATCCAGGTAGCGCAGAAAGTACCAACTGGATTCCCAGAAGGTATCAAAGGTGTCCGTCTCTCGAACTGCAGGGCCCCCACATTGAGGGCATTCAACGTGTTTCCAAGTGGGGTGATCAGCGAGGGGAGACCCCGCTCCTGAGAAGGAAATATCCTGGGGCAACTCCACCGGTAGTTCATCATCCGGAACCGGCACGATACTGCAGTTGTCGCAGTACACGACAGGAATCGGACAGCCCCAATACCGCTGGCGGCTGACGCCCCAATCCCTGAGGCGAAAATTGATGGTCGGACCGCCTCGTTGGGAGGACTTTAGCTTTTCGGAAATTGCGGTCTTTGCTGCCTCAAAGTCGAGCCCGTCAAAGCCTGGTGAGTTGAAAAGCGTTCCTCCTCCCTCGTACGCCGCTTCCATGGTGTCTGCTTCCAGGGGAGCCTCGAGGTTGGGCGGTTGGATCACGGGAATGAGGTCCAAACCATAGGTCTGGGCGAATTCGAAATCCCGCTGGTCGTGGGCCGGTACACTCATGACAGCGCCCGTGCCGTAGTCCATGAGGACGAAGTTGGCGATCCAGATGGGGATCTTTCGTTCCGTTAACGGGTGCTGTGCGTGCATGCCCGTGAAGATCCCTTTCTTTTCTTTAATGTCCCCATGACCTGCTGCGCTCTTGTCCGCTTGGACCTGTTCGATGAAGGCACTGACGACTTCCTGTGTCCCCGCCCGTCGCGCCAGCTCTAGAGCCAAGGGATGCTCGGCGGCCAGGGCCATGTAGGTGCAGCCCAGCAGGGTGTCCGGCCGTGTCGTGAAGACGGTAATCGGCTCGAGGTCGTCAGCACCATCCATCGGAAAATCGATACGGGCACCGATGGAGCGACCAATCCAGTTACGCTGCATCGCTCGAACCGCATCTGGCCACTGATCAAGTTGTTCGAGGTCGCTGAGCAGTTCATCGGCATAATCGGTGATTCGGATCGACCAACTCTCCAGTTCTCGTTTCTCGACGGGGGCACCGCTGCGCCAGCCACAGCCGTCGACCACCTGCTCATTGGCGAGCACCGTTTGGTCGACTGGGTCCCAGTTCACCCATTGTTTCGAACGATAGGCGATGCCTCGTTCCAGCATTTCCAAAAATATCTTTTGTTCCCAGCGGTAGTAGCCAGGGTGACAGGTCGCCAACTCTCGATCCCAGTCATAGCTCAATCCCATGCGCTGCAGTTGATCTCGCATTTCCTTGATGTTGGCGTACGTCCATTTCCCGGGATGGCTGTTGTTTTTGATGGCGGCATTTTCTGCAGGCATGCCGAATGCGTCCCAGCCGATTGGATGCAGGACGTCGAACCCCTTCATGCGCAGGTATCTGCAATGGGCATCACCGATCGAATAGTTCCGGACATGACCCATGTGGATCCGGCCGCTCGGATAGGGAAACATTTCGAGCAGGTAGTAGGGTTCTCCACCTTGCGCACCCGCTCGGTAGACACCTTGTGCCTCCCAAGTGGATTGCCAACGGGTTTCAATTTCCTCTGGATCGTAGTCAGCGTTCACCTTAAAACTCCTGTCGGATTCGGTGGTTATTCGTTGCCAGCGTAGCTGTCCAGAGAAGCCTATGGAATCCACCTGGCATGGTTGATCGATGGCATTTCCGTTGACAGCGTCCTCCAGCAGCCATAATGGCACCCCGCTTCGCTCCCTGTGGGGGCGGTTTGAGGAGGCAATATGGCTAACAGCGCCAGCGCCATGAAGCGGGTTCGTCAAAACGAGAAGCGTCGGCTTCGTAACCGTGTTGTTCACGGATCGTATCGGAATGCAGTGGCCGCTGCACGGGAAGCGATCGCCGGGGGTTCCGACCAGGCTGCCACTTTGGTCGCTGAAGCCCGGCGCCAGTTGGACCGAGCAGTCACCAAAGGTGTTCTGCATCGCTCGACGGCGAGCCGCCGGATCAGCCGGTTAGCCAAGGCCCTCGCCAACAACTAACCATGCCGTGAGCCCCCTGGTGGGATCACTTGATTGAAGACGGGGCCCTATCGAGGCCCCGTTTTTCATGGAGGTCGCAGGATGCAAGCCCAGATCATGGATGCTTTGAAAGAAGCCATGAAGGCCCGAGACAGCGTGCGATTAAGTGCGCTACGAGCCATCAAGTCAGCGTTGAAAAATCAGGAGATTGATCAGGGGGCAGCGCTGAGCGATGCCGATTGCTTGAAGGTGATCCGCAGCCAAGCCAAACAGGTTGGCGAAACCATCGCTGGCTTTGAAGCCGCAGGTCGTGGCGACGAAGCCGATGAGGCGCGGGCACAGTTGGCCGTGATGGAGACCTTCCTCCCCCAGGCGATGAGTCCCGAAGAGATCTCATCTCTGGTCGCCGAGGCTGTCGAATCCGTGGGTGCGACCTCCATGCGGGAGATGGGCGCCGTGATGAAGGTTGTCACCGCAAAGGCTGCAGGGCGAGCCGACGGTCGTCAGCTTTCCACTGCGGTCAAGGCGGCATTGCAAGGGGGCTAAATGGCCGACCGCGAGGTCATCGAGGCGATCAAAGAGCGCGTTGATCTGGTCGAGTTGATCAGCGAGACGGTGACCCTACAAAAACGGGGCCAAAATTTCATAGGGCTCTGCCCGTTCCATAACGAGAAGACACCCAGCTTTAACGTCAGCCCTCAGCGGGGCGGTTACTACTGCTTTGGCTGCCAGGCGAAAGGCGATGTGTTCGACTGGGTTCAAGAACGGGAGTTTTTGAGTTTTCCTGAGGCACTTGAGCGGCTCGCAGCGCGCGCCGGAATCGAGTTGCGGAACCAATCGGGCTCTCGTCAGTCTACGGGGGCACCCACTGAAGATGATGGCCATCGACAACGCATCGACGACTGTCGCCACCTTTGTCGAGATGCGAGTCGCCTTTTCCAAGAAGCGCTCGCTGCACCCGTCGGTGCCGCTGCTCGAAACTATCTTCAGGAGCGAGGTATTTCTCGTAAGATGATCGAGGCCGCAGGATTCGGTTTCGCGCCGAACGACGCTCTCAGTCATCTCCAAGCAAGCGAGGAACTTCTGCAGATGGCAGGTCTCATGGTCGGTCGCCGCTTTTTGTTCGGGGATCGTATTGTCCTGCCCCTGCGAGATGAGCAGGGACGCCCCGTCGCTTTTACGGGTCGACGATTTCTACCGGACACTGAGGGGGGTAAATACGTCAACTCCCCGGCCACCCCGATCTTCGAGAAAAGTCGGCTTTTGTATGGTTTGGATCGCGCCCGAAGTGCCCTGCGGGATCAACGACCATTAATCCTCGTGGAAGGGCCGTTGGATGGCTTGGCCTTGGCTCAGTACGGGATCGATGGTGCCATTGCGAGTTGTGGTACTTCTTTATCGGCTCATCATGCGCAACTGATCGCTCGTCGAAGTCGTGACGTCCAACCTGTCTTGCTGTTCGATGGTGACCAAGCAGGGCGCGATGCCGCTGAGAAGGCGGCCTTTCTGTTGTTGGGTGCTGGATTAAACCCTCGCGTTCTTCACTTGGCGGAGGGAGAGGATCCCGACAATTGGGTTCGAGCAGTGGGGGAAGAAGAAGCCCGTCGCCGGATCGATTCAGCCCCGGCTGTCCTCGATCAGGTCGCAGCGGCGCTTCAGCGAGCACCGACTCAGACCGTTGATCAACGCAGTGCCCGTGAAACGGAGGCTGGCCGTTGGCTGGCACAGATTCCTGAGGGTGCGCTGCTTAACGCTTTTTCGGATCGGTTGCGGGAGATTCTCGGGCGATTACCGAGCCGATCAATTTCCCGTCGTCCCCGACCTCTCGAAGCGGAGATTCACCAACGGGAAGATCGCCTCGAAGTCCCGCCGCGGCTTCGCCAACTCGGGGAGTCTGAGCCACGGGTAGCGGCCCTCTGGAATCGCTGGTGTTTAACGGTGGAAGCCAGTTACGGTGATCGTTTAGCCCAGTGGGGATTAAGTCTACCCACCATTCGTTTGAGCGGTGGTGTCTTCGGGCCTGTTGGGAATCGTGAATTGCAACAACAGGTCCTGCGATGTCTCAACCAATTGCACGTGCAGGCGATGCGCGTTTTACGGCAAAAAGAGGTGGACCAAGAACCCAATTTGGAGGCGCAGCAATTGCTTAACCGCCTGTTCCATCGGGCCCAACCCAGACGACTTCTGGAAGAACTTGTTCGTATGGATGCGGAACTCGACTTGAAAGGTTTGGATCTGGGCGATATGGAGCCGCCGCCTTGAGAAAAGGGGCCCGTAGCTCAACGGTAGAGCACTCGGCTCATAACCGACGGCGTCCAGGTTCGAATCCTGGCGGGCCTACCATCGAAGGAAGGATGTGCTGACTTTGAGCACCGAACTAGAGAATCTGGCGTCATTGCAGGCAACCCAAGACCGTATTGATGAAGCTTTATCGGCTCTCGACGAGCTCAAGGCTGAGGTCAGTACGCACAGCGCGGCTCAGGCTGAGTTGCTGAAGAAGCGGAACGATGTACAAGATCGTTTCGATACAGCTCAGCGGGCTTGGCAAGATCTCGAATCAGGGGTGGCCAGCCGTAAGGAAGAGTTGCGGCAGTGGGAAAACCGAATGAATGGGCTGTCTGATTGGCGTGAGCAGCAGGCACTGCAAGCAGCGATTCGGGATCAAAAGCGACAGATTGAGTACGGGGAGCGGGACATCCGAGAGAAAGTCGAGCAAGTGACGACCCTCGAGGATGAGTACAACGCCGCTCAGGAAGCACTCGAGGGCGTTGAGAAAAAGGTCGCCGCTGGTGAGCAAGCCTATTCCGGGCAGCGCCAAGAGATCGAAAATGATCTGGCTGCTGAATACCAGACCCGGGATCAGTTGGTTTCAGCGTGCACGCCGACGATGAGGCGCCGCTGGGAGAACTTTAGTCGTCGTTCTGAATCCAAGGTGGTGGTCACGGCTCGCGACGGTGTTTGCGGCTCGTGTCACGTGAGCTTGCTGCCGATGGACTGGATTGAAGTGTTGAAGAAAGAAAAGCCGATCGTTTGTTCAGGCTGCTTACGGATTATTGTTCATGAAGACTTTCTGCGCGCCAGTGGTGCTGGTGAGTCGAAAGGTGACATTGAGTCGGCAGCCGATGATGACGGTGAGCCTCAGGTTGAGGCTGGCTGATCTCGGAGGTGCGGGGCCGCGGGGATGACCGCCGGCTTCGTTGGAAGCGGGAGGAAAGTCCGGGCGCCACAGGGCAGGGTGCAGGCTAACGGCCTGTCAGGGTAACCTGAAGGAAAGTGCCACAGAGAATAGACCGCTTCGACTTCGGTCGGAGTAAGGGTGAAACGGTGCGGTCAGAGCGCACCGCGCTCCGGGAGATCGGAGCGGCACGGTAAACCCCACTCGGCGCAAGGAAGGATCGACGGCGAAGGCGGCCCGCCTCATCGGTCCGATAGAACCGCTGGCGTCTGTAGGTAACTACAGTCCTGGATGAATGGTCATCAAAACAGAACCCGGCTTATACCGCGACCTCGCTCCTCCGAGATCAAGTCCCCTCTTTTACCGGGTTATTTAGCCGCCAATTGAATGTCGAGAACCACCTCGTCCCGGACCAAGTTGTCGGGCTTCCCTTTGTACTCGATGCCCCATTTCTTCCGGTTGATGTCGAAGCGCGCCTTGGCGGAAAAGCTGCCTTCTGCCGTGATCTCTGCGGGAAAGCTGATCGTGTTCGAAACCCCTCGCATGGTCAGTGCTCCCGTGACCGTCGCACCTTTGTCGTTGGTCTCGATTGCGTGGGATACGAAGGTAGCCTTCGGGTGCTTCTTCGCCTGCAGAAAGTCATCCGCCTTCATGTGTTTCTCAAACTTCTCCGTCCATTTGCTCCGGCTGTCCCAGTCGCAGTAAATAGAGTCGATCTCGACGGAGAACGTGAGTGATGCCTTTTCGAGCGAGCCCTCGGCTCCAGGGACAAACTTCCCATTCCACCGATCAAATCGGCAGGTATGGCTCCCTGTCACCTTGCTGCCGGTAAAATGGATGTGACCGGCGAGATCTGTCCCCGAGGGTCCTACCTCTTTGTTATCGTTCGCTGCAGCGGGTGCATCCACGGGAGCTTCGAGTCCAGCAGGCGGGGTTTCCGTCGTGGTTGTGGTGACCTCCTTGTCTGCAGGAGGTGTGGCAACCATTTCTGCGGAGGGCGTCGAGTCTGCGGGGTTTTCAGCGCAGGCAGCAACGAGACAAGACAACATAATGAAGAGACGCATGGATGCTCCTTTGGCATTTCCGGCACGGCAGCCTATGGGTTTATGGACGAAATGGATAGCGAATGAAGTTCTATCGGTTTCACAACCCCATTTATCGCTTCCGAGAGCGAATTATTTCGCTGGTTCACCTGGTTGCTCTGAGCCTTGTTCTTATTTTTTCCGGTGTCGTGATTGGCAGCGGACTCCTTATTTTGTTGCCCTTTGGTCGTCAGCGCCGATTGGCTTATGCCAACTGGAGTATGGGGACCTTAGCCGAGCTTTGCCTCTGGGTCTGCGGTCATCGTTGGCGCTTTCACGGAGCGAGCCTCCCAACCCATCAGGCCATCTTCGTCGCCAATCACAGTTCGACGGTGGATACCTTTCTCATGCCCAGCTTGTTTCCGTCGAGAACCAGCGTGATTGCGAAGAAGGAGATCATTTGGTTTCCCATCATCGGCCAGTTGGTCTGGTTGGCTGGTTTTCTGTTGATCGATCGCCAGAACCCAACTCGGAGTGCGGCCAGCCTGCAACAGCTTGCGAGGCGCATCACCCAGGATCGTATCAACCTTTGGCTGATGCCCGAGGGAACCCGCAGCCGGGACGGGCATTTGGCACGGTTCAAAACAGGGTTTGTTCACCTTGCGGTCGCCACCAGGCTGCCGGTGGTGCCAATCGTACTGCACGATACCTATCAGCTGTGGC
>MDTD01149518.1_pt1 | contig 10025 bp, 12 predicted proteins | sample 811221 | NCBI WGS metagenome assembly MDTD01 (sample SAMN05326646, study PRJNA326480) | marine metagenome | isolation source: seawater | place: Pacific Ocean: South West | collected 2011
AGAATCAGGTGGGTATATATAGGTTCCTCTAGCGGAATATTCTTTCAAAATATCATTTTGAATAGTACCTTTTAATTTCCTAGAGGTGATACCTTGGTTTTCAGCTGTAGATATGTAAAATGCAAGAAGTATTGGAGCAGTAGCATTAATGGTCATTGAAGTTGAAATTTTTTCCAATGGAATATTTTCAAACAATATACGCATATTTTCTATTGAAGAAACTGGAACCCCAACTTTTCCAACTTCACCCGCTGCTAGATGATTATCTGAATCATACCCCAATTGAGTTGGAAGATCAAAGGCAACAGAAAGGCCCATCACTCCTTGCTGAAGCAAAGAATGATATCTATTATTTGACTCTTTTGCAGATGTGAGGCCTGCATACTGTCGCATCGTCCAGAGTCTATCTTTATACATATTACTATAGATTCCACGAGTGAATGGATAGGCTCCTGGTTTTTCATTTTTCAAGACATATTCCTATTTTTTTTTAATTGCTGATAGGCGTTATTGACTGCTTTAAATTTTTCTTCAGCTGAAGTCTGCATTTTTTTTCCTAAATGAGAAACTTTATCTGGATGATATTTATTAGCCATTTTTCTATAAGCACGTTTGATTTCTTGATCGGAAGCATCAGGAGATATCTCTAAAACCCGGTAGGGAGCTTTATCATCTTTAGCAAACATAGCTTTTATGGATTCGTAGTCTTTTCTATTTATGTTTAAATAGTTAGCCATTGTTTGGATAACTCTAATTTCTTCTGGATGAACATGTCCATCAGATGCTGATAATCCATATAGGATATGAATTAGCTCTAACCTGCTAGGGTGATCCATGGAACGTTGAATCTGCTTACATACGTCTTTTAAAGGATAATCTTGCTCTAAAATATCTCGAAAAACAATCATTAATTCTTTTGCTTTTGGTAACCCAAATTGTTGTTTCAAGAAATCTTTGACATAATCTAACTCCGACTTAAGAAGTTTACCATCCGCTTTCATGACTTTTGCAAACAGTACTAATACTGAAACAACAAAATCACCGTGTTTTGTAGAGTTTGATGTGCCAGTGATTTCTCTTAGACTTTTATTGCTCATTGAAGCATATGTATACCCTAAAATTGCTCCAATTGGCCCCCCAAAAACCCAACCAAGTCCACCCCAAAGTAATTTTTTATTTAATGACATATAATTTTTCTTTATTTATAGAATGTTAAAATTTATACATTAATTACTGTAAGAATGCAATTTCACTATACATTACATAAATAATTATGAAAATATCATTAAAGATTAAATTATTATTTTATTGGCAGAAAATATTTAAATCAAATATAGATAAAAATGTTCTAGTCAAAATTAGTAAAAAGGTCAAAGGAGTAAAAAGTGTGGTTTTTTTATTACCAGGTGAAATAAAACAAGCTCAGTTAGCTTCTCATTTCATTAAAAACGATGATAAAAAAAACAAATATCGCTTTGATTATATTTTACATGAAGAATCTCTACCTTATTACAATGAAGATATTATGAAAAATGCACATATTATCAAGAAGGACGATGTAAATTGGTTTGGCGCAATTATTTCAGAATCGATTATAGAAAGTATTAATAATTTAAGATTCGATGCTATAGTGGATCTTAATCAATCTCATAATCAAAATCTTTCATTTATATTAACTGATTTGAACATCCCTATAAAAATAGGATTTCAAGCTGAATTCTCAAATTATTTATATACTATAATCTTAAAATCAAAATCAATAGGTTTTCTAGAACAAAATTATTTAATGATTGAAAATCTATTGGGTCTAGAATAAGTTTGGATTTTTTTCAATTTTGTTTTGTAAATCATTGCTACCGCAAATGTTGACATTTATATTCCCCACATATTTTAGGGGAAAAAACAAATGCTTGAAGGCATAATATGTCCATCTTGTGAAAATACAATTGATGAGATTGATTTAAAGGAATCATTAAAATGTCCACATTGCAGTACAGATCTAAAAGATCGAAGATACCTTGACTTTTTAGAATTTCTTATGGCTAATGGAATAGTGGAGAATCTTGACTTTTTTGACCACGAAGTATACAGTGATGATGTTGACGATCTTGACCAAACTAAAGAAGAAGAAGTAGATCCAGCAGAATTTGAAAAAAAGAAAGATCTTTTTAATATATATGAAAATGAACTGCATCCAAAAAATATTGAAGAGAATGAAGGCATAAAAGATTACACCCAATTTGAAGGAATCAATGATGATTGGGAAGAATTTAATGAAAGAGATTTCTCGTCTAAGAAAGGAGCCTAGTAATTAATGAACAATAATCATAAAAAAGTTCAGCAAATTAATATAGAATTAGAAGAAAAGATTAGCTCTGGAGAATATGCTAATTTTGTTGTTGTTACGCACTCAGGTGCAGAGTTTGTAATGGATTTTACTCGTATTTTACCAGGAGTGCCCAAGGCAAAAGTACACTCTAGAATTATTATGGCTCCTCAACATGCTAAAGCGTTTTTACGTGCACTGAACGAGAATATAAAAAAATTTGAATCCAAGCATGGTGAAATTAACATACCCAAACGCGAGGAGGGGTTTTCTTCATTTGGTGTCAAGCCTCCTAAAGATACTCTCCCTAATTAAAACTTCCATTATATTTTCAACTATTTAAAGAGCGCCCATCTTTTACCTTTTTTAATTGTATTTAATTTTATTTTATCCCATAGAATTAAGCATGATGATGAAATAAGATAACCGATAATTCCTCCAACAATTACATCACCTGGAAAATGTACTCCCACGTAAACTCTAGAAAATGAGATAATAATCGCCAAAAATATTAAAAATGTTTTATATCTTGAATAAAAATTGGATAAAATGATTGCGAAAGAGAACATATTTGCTGCATGATTAGAGGGCATACTCCATTTTCCTCCTTTTGAGACTAAAAGGTTAATTTGTTCTAAATTAATGTGTGAAGGTCTTAACCTTTCAAAATACGGTTTGAGTATTTGAGCACATATTAAATCAGTCAATGATAAAGAAACAATTAATAACACCAGAGCTATTTTTCCCCTTTTCCCAGATAAAAAGCCTAAAATAAGTATGAGAGAAAAAATGGGCAAAGTCCAATTATTTTTATTTGTAATAAATGGCATGAATATATCGAATGAAGTATTTGAAAAATTTTGATGAATCCATAACATAAGATTCAAATCGATTGAATTTAAAAAGGTAAACATTAATCTATGACTACAACTGAACTACTACTCTTCCAATTTGTTCACCGCATAATATTTTTTTTATCTCACGATCTAAGCTATCTAAGTTAATTATCTTGACCAATTGGTTTAGATTATTAAGTTGCCATGAAGATGAAAATTTATTCCAAATTTTTTTCTTATCATCAATAGGGTTTGATGCTGAGTCGATTCCAATTAAGCGATTTTTTCTTAAAATAAAAGGGAATACTGATGTGGAAAACTTTGGGTTTGCTACATTCCCACAAACTGTAATAATTCCATTGTATGTCATACTAGCAATGATTGACGATAAGATATTTCCGCCAACAACATCAACAGCAGCATCATAATTTCCTCTATTTAATGGCAAGCGCGTTGAGTTTACAAAATGATCCCTATTAATAATTTCTGAACTACCTAGATCATGAAGATAGCTATCTGTATTTTCTTTACCGGTTATTGAAGTTACTTTAGCTCCCAAATAAGATAAAAGCATCACTGCTATGCTTCCAACACCCCCGGTTGCGCCACTGACTATCACTTTTAAATTTTTTAGTTTAGTGTGGTTTTCAATTTCATGTACACACAGTCCAGCCGTTAGACCTGCGGTTCCTATCATCATAGCTTCTTTTAATGAAAGAGAATCAGGACATTTAATTACCCATGAGGATGAGACCTGAATGTATTCAGCAAAACCGCCACTCGTATTCATACCTAAATCAAAACCTGTTACAATCACTCTATCATTTGTTTTGAAATAACTGTTTTTTGATTTTACAATTATTCCAGCTGCATCAATACCTGGCGTATGAGGATAATGTTTTGTTACACCCTTAAATCCTGTAGCAGAAAGAGCATCTTTATAATTTAAAGATGAATACTTAACTTTTATTAAAAGATCTGCGTTTGGTAATTCATTAAAACTCTTTAGGATAATTTTGTTTTCAAAATACCCATTTTGATTTTGGTAGGAGATAAATGCTTTGAATTTTTTTTTCAAATTTACTTTTTTGGCATTCCTAGATGCTTACATATTATACTAAGCATTATTTCATCAGTACCGCCACCAATCGACATTAAACGACCATCTCTATATACCTTTGATAATGGATTTTCCCATGTAAAACCCATACCTCCCCAATATTGTAAGCAAGCATCAGAAACTTCTCTAATTAATTTACCACACTTAAACTTTGCCATAGACGCAAGGTACGTCATATCTTTACCGCTTACAAATTCTTCACATGCACGGTAAATTAAAGATCTTAAAGATTCAATTTCTATCTGCAATTCTGCAAGTCTAAACTGTATAGCTTGATTATCTATGATTCTTTTTCCAAAGGCCATCCTGTCTTTGCAAAAACTAATAGTTTGCTCAATACAATCATCAAGTATCACTAAGGCGCTTGCAGCTAGGAAAATTCTTTCTTCTTGAAACTGTTGCATTTGCATAGAAAAACCAGCACCTTCCTCCCCGATTCTATATCTCATGGGTACTCGCACATTATCAAAATAAACTGGAGCTGTGTCAGAACTTCTTAATCCAAGTTTATCTATTTTTTCCCCAACTTCAACTCCAGGCAATTCTGAGGGAATAATAACAAGCGATTTATTTTTATGAGGTTTATCATCGCTTGTGTTTAATAAAGTACAAAAGTAATCCGCCTGAGTAGCATTAGTTATCCACATTTTTTGGCCATTGATTATATAATCATCACCATCCTTTTTTGCATAAGTCTTGAGGGCAGCTACATCAGATCCTCCTGAATGTTCACTTACAGCAATAGAGGTTACATAATCACCAGAGATAGCAGGGGTTAAAAATTCATCTTTTAATTCTTTTGATCCATACCTATCCAAAGCAGGTGTAGCCATATCAGTTTGAACACCAGTACTAATTATTACACCGCTGTCCAAACCATAGCCCAAGGCTTCAGCAAATACCATCCCATAGCTATAGTCTAAACCCATACCTCCATTTTCTTCTCCTTTAGTAATTCCCAGAAGATCCAAGTCTCCCATTTTTTTAAATAGTTCATGAGCGGGAAATTTTTCATTTTTTTCCCATTCATCAGCAAAAGGTTTGATTTCATTAATTGCAAAATTTTTGACTGTGTCAAAAAGAGCTTTGTGCTCATTATTAAGTTTCATATTAGTCCTTTGTATTCCAAAATGGTTTTCTTTTCTCAAAAAAAGATTGAAACCCTTCACGTCCTTCCTCGTGAACAATGCATTCAGAGAATAATTTAGCGGCATGATGAGTATCAATATTATAGTTTAAATTAAGAAGATTTTTTGTAACGGCTATTGCATTTGGAGAGCATTTTTCAACCTTTTTCATTATTTTTAAAACTTCATTATCTAAGTCTTTTCTATCCTTTGCAACATAATCCACCATTCCTATTAAAAATGCCTTATTTCCATCGATAACATCTCCTAGAAGCATAAGTTTTTTTCCTAAATTGAAACCCACCTTTTTTAAAATATAGGGAGCAATTTGTGCAGGTGTTAAACCTATCTTTGTTTCTGTCAAAGCATACTTTGCGTCACTTGTTGATATTAGGAAATCAGTAGCACTTGCAATACCAACGGCACCTGCCATGCAGTATCCCTCTACAACGGAAATAGTAATTTTAGGTATTTTACTTATTTTAGTGAATATATCGCCAAATTTTATACTCATTCTCAATGCTTTATCACGCGCAATATTTTTTTCAGAAGCAATGTGTTGCATCCATTTAAGATCAGCTCCTGCGCAAAAAACATTTCCTTTTCCGCGAAAAATAAGGCCACGAATGGAAGAATTTTTTTCAACAAAATCTAAAGTCATAGCAATTTCTTTAATCAATATTTCGGATAAGGAATTTCGTTTTTCAGGCCTATTAAACCATATGGTAATCCAATTATTTTTAAATTCTAAAAGACACTCTTTAGTTTTTGGTATTTTCATATTTAGTGGTGTTTTTCTTTTAGTATATCAAATAATTCTTTTGTAACTGGAATAGGGTATTCTAGAAGCTGTTGAGCATAAGCTTTTCCCTGTGGGTCAACATTCAAACTTGCCATTCCTCCTCCACCCAGCGAGTTTTTCAAAAGAAAATTAATTCCGTTGACTCCTGGGAGTTTCCACTTCAAAACATCACCTTCCAAAACATGATTGAAAAACTTTGATATGTTAGGAGGGCTTAGTTCACTATCAATAAAATCAAAGTATTCTCTGCTCCTTGCAATAACTCCTATGTTTGCATGGTCTCCTTTATCACCACTTCTTGCATATGCTAAATTAATCAAAGGTACTCTATGATCCTTTATGAGGGAAGTAGTTTTTTTCTTTGAAAAAGACTTAGTTCTCGTTTTCTTGACTACTTTAGGCTCATATGTAGACACCTGGAAGACGTTATCATTCATTTTTACTTTTACTTTTATTTGGTCTTTAGGTAGTAAAAAAGAAAATAAATGAATAGAGGGTGATACCTTAGGTCGGCCTCCTAAATAATTAATGACCCCGGCAGCCATTCCTGTTACGGCTTGTGCTACTTCTTTTGAAAAAATACTTAAAGCTTCTTTTTGAACATGGGTCACGACAATTCGCAGCACAATTTCCTTAGTTGAATGATTGATCATTTCTGGTCCATAAATAGAGTCAGAACCAATTAAATCATAGGCAGTATCCGAAAAATCTTTCAACTTTTTTTCTTTGAAAATATTAGAACACTTTTTAATAATCGCACGTCCAATTATCTTTCCTTTTTGTAGCGAGTCTTTTCCTCCAATGACTAGAGTTCCAATCGACCTATATCCATCCATATACGTAGCTGAATTTTTATAAAATCTTGTGGGAGGATATCCTTTAGCACCTTCAACTAAAACTTTATCCGAACCGATTTCTTTAATTTTAACATTTGAAAAATCACACATCACATCTGGTAAAATATACTCCTCAGGGTTTCCAATTTCATAAACAAGTTGCTCAGCTACTGTTCCAAATGTGACCAACCCGCCGGTTCCTTTCGGCTTTGATACAATAAAATCGCCACTTTGGAACACATCTACAAATGGAAACCCAATATTATCATATCCCGCTACTTCTTTCCAATCAGTGTAATTACCTCCAGTACATTGCGCCCCACACTCAATAATATGTCCTGCCAGACTACCTGCAGAAAGGAGGTCATAATCAGAATGCTTCCAATTATATTCATACATTAAAGGTCCCAAAACTAAGGCGCTGTCCACAACTCTTCCAGTAATCACAATATCTGCTCCTTTATTCAAAGCTTCAACTATTCCAGGTGCTCCAAGGTATGCATTTATACTTAGGCATTGTTTAGGTAAAATTGATTTCTTTTCTATCTCAGTAACCCCTTGCTTTCGCAGAGCAGGTAACTCAGCTAAAATATTATCTCCTTCGACAGTAGCAATGTTCAACTCTAATCCAAGTTTTTCAGCTTCACGTTGAAGAGCAGTTTTACATGAATAAGGATTAATTCCGCCAGCATTTGTTATTACTTTTATTTTTTTATCTTTTATTTTTTTTAGAAGCGATGTAATCTGATCGATAAAATCAGTTGCGTATCCTAACTTAGGATTTTTAAGCTTAGCCCTTGATAAGATTGACATGGTGACTTCAGCAAGAAAGTCGAAGACTAAATAATCAAGACTTGCTTTTTCAACAAGCTGTTTTGCTGCAGTAGAAGTATCTCCCCAAAATCCTGATGCGCATCCTATTCTAATTTTTTTGGAATTCATTTTTAATTAATACTTGTTGATGAATTTATTGATTGACCAAGTTTTTGCATAATTAATGTAGCCGATTCAATACTATGAATAGTATGAACACTTTTCCCAGCAGAATATAAACTGTCTGCCTTTTTTGAATTAGTGTTTTTTAATAGGTACTTTGATTGGAAAAGAGATTTTAGGTTCAAAAGCATTCTAGCCTTATGTTTGAATCTACTTTTTAGTAATTTTTTAAATAACCATGAGTTTTCTTTTTTAAACTCTTTGGACTTTATAACAGAAACCGGTACACCCGTTAATCTAGTTGTTGAAACAATATCTTTTTCTGATGCATTAACAATAGCCTTTTTATAGTCTTTAAGTGTATTGCATTCGTTTGAAGCAATAAATCTAGTCCCCATTTGAACACCATTAAATCCTATCTCTAATGCTTTAATTAACTCAAGTTCACTTCCTATGCCTCCAGCACAAATTAACGGAAGACCTAAATCATTAAGTTCTGTATACATTTCTTCCATTGATTTTGAACCTAGGTGCCCACCAGCGCGATTGTTAACACAAATTAAACCATCTACTCCAGCATCAATTCCTTTTTTGGCAAAATGACGGTCGGTAACATCATGATAAACAAATCCTCCTGCCTGGTGGACTCTTTCACATACCCAATCTGGCTTTCCAAGAGAAGTAACAAAAAACTTAATATTTTCCTCAAGAGCGATATCAATCCAATCAGACATACGCTCTAGATATTTCTTACTTCCTTTTTCTATTAATGCATTAAAACCGATCGGTTTTTCGGTTAGGGATCGTATGTACTTTATACCTTCTCTTAATTCATATCCATGCACAAATGTAAGACTTACAGGTTGCAAAATTGCAATTCCTCCACCTTCCGAAGCTGCAGCTATCAGTTCAGGGTTAGAACATGGATACATTGCACCACATATGATTGGATATTCAATTTTTGAATGTCTAAGGAAAACATTTTTGGATCTTTTAATCATTGTATTTGAATTAGTGAGTATCCAATCAGCTTTACATCATTAAATTGATTTTTTACTGTCAAATCAAGCTCTATTTCTTTATTATTATCGATGTCGCGAATTTTTTTTACACTACCAGTGCAGGTTAATTGATCCCCGATATTTGTTATTGAAATAAATTGCACATTATACTCTAAAATTTGGGACTGATTAATATTATTAGTTAATATTCTACCTAGATATCCCATTATAAGCATCCCGTGAGCAATTACATCCTTAAAACCTACCCGTTTTGCGTAGTCTGTATCAATGTGAAGTGGATTATGATCACCTGATGCACCCGCGTAAAGCGCTAGGCTTGCTCTAGAAATTGGCTCAATTTTTAATTTAGGAAGTTCTTCTCCAATTTTTGCTAACTTATAATTCCAAGAACTCATAATCTATTTTATTACTAATGTTGATAAAGATTCTGCCAATAACTCTTTACTGTGATTAAAAAACAGAGATTCAATTTCTACAAATTTTAAATTCCCATTCTTTTTTTCATATATGTCCTTAATTTTACTTTCTATCTTAATTTTTTCTCCAGCAAAAACAAGTTTATAATATTTATATTTCTGGCCCGCATGTAGAACATCTTTCATGCTTATAGAAAGGTCCTCCAAATACTGATAAGGATTTTTTTGTTCATGTCCCACTGTTGTTAAAAAAGTAGGAGGTGTAAGTAGGGAAGGGTAGCCTTTTTCCAAAGCTGCTTTTTCATCAAAATATACCGGGTCAGTTTGGCCCGTAACCTTTGAAAAAAATTTAACCCTTTGTTTTTCCACATCAAATTTGATAATAGGAAAGGTTTTGTTTATCAAAGATCTATTTAACATTTTATTTAATTAAAAGTAATCTCTGATCTAGCCATTTGGCTTAACAATTTAGGAGGAATGAATTGTTTACCATAATTATCAGCTAACTCTAGACAGCGTACATTAAATTTTTGAATTCCATAATTATTGACATATTCTAAAACCCCACCTGAAGATTTTGGAAATCCAAGGCCTAACACACTTC
>MDTD01088610.1_pt1 | contig 10024 bp, 8 predicted proteins | sample 811221 | NCBI WGS metagenome assembly MDTD01 (sample SAMN05326646, study PRJNA326480) | marine metagenome | isolation source: seawater | place: Pacific Ocean: South West | collected 2011
AAGTAATTATCTCATTTCCAACTGAGGCAATTATTTTGCTCTTTAAGCCCGCACTCAAATTTCCATAATAACTTACAGAAAAAAATAGTAAAAAGAAAAAAAATAATTTTACCTGTTTCATTTAATTACCAAAGCTCGGCGACTCAATAGAAGCAAAAGGACTCAAAGTAATAGTAAACATTAAAGAATTTTCAGGTTCTAACTCTGAATCATCATAAAATTCTCTTCGATAAACCAATCCTGCTCTTAAACAATCATTAAGATATTCATAACTAAGCTTATAGTATTCTGAAGAATCAGTTATTAAATCCCTTTTTGTTGAAAAAGAAAATAACCCTTTATCACTACTCTTTATCATTATAGAAGATTTAACGTATTCTTGCTTTTCTAACAATTTTTCTTCATCCATGTAATTTAAATTAAAACTTATATTGTCGATTTTATAGTCAAGTTCGAAGTTGTTATAATTAGTTTTTTTATATCCTTGATCTAATGCGTAATTATATTTTACTTTAAAATTGCTTTTATTATCAAAATTTAGAGTTCCTACAACATCAGAAAATCTTTTATCTAAACTAGAGGAAGATGGTTTATTTTTATTGCTTTTTTTCTCATTAATAATTTGACCCATAGAAAAATTTAATTCTTTACCTTTAAATTTTTTATTATAGTCGAAACCTAATGTTGCGCTGGTTCCACTTTCAAAATTACTAGTTGAACCTAATCTGTCTAAAGAAAATATATCCTCATTGTAAAGTGGATAATCACCTTCAAGTTTCTTCATGTGATTTGGAGCATATCTGAGTAACAGCTTTGGCTTTAACAAGTGACTGGAATTTTTTTCATCATATTTTATTAAATCCATTGTAGCCAGATACCCTACCGCTCCGTAAAATTCATTAGTGGTTTCATTTTTATATTTTTCAACATTTTTTGTTTCATAATTTACATTTTTAAGTTTTGTTAAAAATTCACCTTTATAAAATGACTCAGAAAAAGATTTTTCGAAAGTCCAGTCGAAATTATTTATCAAAAACTTCTCAGTTTTATTTGTATCATAGTTGTATATACTTAAATTTGACTCAAAATCTCCGTAACCAAATCTCTCAGTAAAAAAATCTTTATTTAGATATAAATCAGGCAAAGTAAACTCATATTTATCATTATACGTATCATTTAAAGTTTGAGAAACGCTAGATTTTATTCCTAAAAATAAATTTTTATCATTATCAAATCTACTAAAATCTATATAATTTTCTAAAGTGCTTGTCTGATAATCAACTAAATTAGTATCAATCTTATATAACTTTAAATATTTTTTGTTTGAGACACCTTGAAAATTTATTTCAAGATTGCTTTCTACATTATTTCGAGATTTAAATTCTTTAAAAAATTTACCAAAAAAGTGTGACTTTTCTCCAGATTTTTTTGTAGATGAAGTATTTTTGTATCCTTTAGTATATCCAAACTCAAACACTAAATTGGAATTTTCAAAAACTTGTCTGTATTCTCCTAAAAATAACGGATGCTCTGAAACAAAAAGTCTATTTTTTAAAGTAAAGTCTTTATCATTATCTATCGCCCAAAAATAAGGAAGATTTATACTTGAACCTAGATTTTTAGTATCAGAAAATGAGGGATTTAAAAAACCTGACCTTCTTTTTACTGTAGGATCTGGATGAGCCAAAAAAGGAAAGTAGAAGATTGGAATATCATAAATTTTGATAATAGCATTGTCATAATAAACAGTTTTATTTTTCTTATTATGCCTTATTTCAGAAGCTAATAATTCCCAAGGAGGACACTTATCGTTTTCTCTGTAATTACAAATTGTAAATGCACTTTTTATAAATTTTGTGTCATTTTCTTTTAAATTTATTGTATTAGAAAATATTCTTGGTTTATTTTTTTTATCAATCTTAAAATCTTCCTGATTTAAAAAAGCTTTCGCATTTGATCCAATAATTTCTTTTTTCTTTTCATTTATATAAATTTGAGAAAATTCATAAGAATTTTGATTTTTGTCTTTAAGTAAGATTTTTCCAACAGATTTAAAAATATTTGTATCTTTTTTATATTCAAAATTATCTAAAGATATAAAATTACCATCAAGGTCTTTAATTGTCGCCTCCTTCAAGGTAGATACAATGTTATTATTCAAATCAATTACTAAATCTTCTGTAGTAACAGAGTATCCTTCGGATGAAATAATTTTTGATAATCCTTGAGTTTCGTACTTACCATTTTTCTTATCATAGGTCGCATTTTCACTTTGAAATTCATTTCCACTAATATCTTTTATAATAATATTTCCTTTTAAAATGAAAAACTCTTTTTTTTTATTGAACTGCGCGTAATCACTTTTAATGTAATTCTTTTTCTCATCTTCTATAATGACATCATTTTCAAAAACTGTAATTTGCTTATCTTTATCGATCTTAATATTTTGGGCAGATATATTAAAATCATTTGCGTGTAATACGTCAAAAAAGAATAAAAGAATTATAAAAAAAATTTTATTTTTCATTAATTTGAAGTATTCCAATAAAACTAAAAATTCCAATTACAATTATTGGTACCCAATTGGCTAAGTTTAAGGAAATTCTATTTGTTTGTCCCAAAGCTATTGAAAGATCTTTAAGATAGTAAATAATAACACAAGAGATTAATCCAATGATTATAAACTTAAAATTACTGCTTTTTTGCAAACTATTCATAATGATAATTGAAGCTAAGGCGGTCATAATGAATAAAAAAAATGGCATAGAGAGCATTGCATGTAAGCTCTGTGTTAAAAAAAGTTTATTATATCCTTGGTTTATCAATTGCTGGTTATTGAAGACTAAATCTACGAAAGATAATGTATCAAAATTTTTAAATAAATTTGTAATTTTCTCATATGTATAAATTGAATTTATTTCTAAATTTTCAAGTATAATTTCCTCAGTATTTTTATCATTTATTTTGAAAATTAATACTTTTTCAAGTTCCCAAATATTAGTGTCAATATTTGCAGTTTCTGAGTATATCTTATTTTTTAGATTATAATTATTATCAAAATTATAGATTGTTATATCTTTTAAAATATTTTCTTGAATATTTTGCGCAGAAATAATTCTTTGACCGTTATCTAAATTTTCTTTTATCCATAAACCATTTTTATTAAAAGTAACTAAATGATCTATATCTTTTGAGTAATTTGATTTTGTTTTTTCATAATAAATCGACATTGCAGAAGTAATTGGATTTAATAAAAAAAGAATTAACCACCCGATTATAAAAGATGTAGACGCTAATATAAAAAATATTTTTAAGTTTGAATAACCAAAAATTTTAATTGTCAGCAGGTCTTTATTATTTCTTAAATCAAGAATAAATTTCATACTGGTTATAAAAATTATAAAAGGAAATAATTGAATTAACATGCCAGGTATATGGAGACTTGTAAGCATTAAAGGGGTAAAAATTGTGACATCGAGATTTTTAAAAAATTCTATTTCTTCAAATAAATTTAAAATAATTCCAAAACAATAAAAAAATAAAGTTACTTTAAAAAGATTCTTGAGATAACCATAAAGAAGATATTGTAGTATGACGCTATTCATTTAATTTAAATTCGTTAGAAAATTTTATTTTAAGAAAAATATAAGCTAAAAAGGATAATAAAAATGGTGAAAGCAAAAATATGTAATTTATAATTTTATTGAGTCCAGTATACCTTATAATTAATTCAGCATATAATAGAACCAAAAAGCAAAGAGTAAATATTCCAATTTTATTAAATGACTTTCTTTTCTTGACTTTCAAAAGTAATAGCGAGGCAATTAATGCAACTACAGGAATAAATAATGGAAAAACTATTCTCCTATTAAGCAAAGGCACAATGTCTTTCTTGATATCTTCCTTACATTTTACATTATTGAAATATTGGTTTTTCATACATCCAAAAAGTTTGAGAGTGCCTGTTTCTTGAATTTTTGGAGTTTTAATAGTTCTATTTTTTAGGTTACTTAAATCAATATTTAATTGTTCAAATCTTATTAAGTCATTTTTTTCATTCTTTTTATTAGATGAAATAATCTGCCCATTAAATAATGCCATTTTGTCTTTCTCTATTAATCCGTTTGATGCAATAATTGTTGTTAATGATTTATTCTCTTTATTTGAAGAGATATTCTTTAATATGTTCGAATTATCCTGAAGAAAGATATTTTCAATTTGATTATCAAATTTTTTATCAACTATAAATGTAAAACCTGAAAAGGAGTCGCTAAATTCTTGAATTCTTATTGTAGGTAGAAAAGAATTTATATTTTGATTGCTTAATAGATTTCTAGATTTATTTAAAGAGGCTGGAGTTATGAAATTAGAAAATAATAGGAAAAGTAAAGAGATAAAAAGAGAAAAGTAAAGAAATAAGTGAACTATTTGAATTTTTTTTACACCTGAAGTCCAAAGAACAACAAATTCATTTTCTTGAATTTGTTTTAGAATGAACAAAATTAATGCAAGTAAAAAAGCAAGAGGAAAGAATTTTGTAAGAACGCCGATTAAATTTAATATTGAGTATAAAAAATAAGTTGAAACAGGATATCCACTTTCAACAATTAAATCCAAAAAATTTACAGCCCTTACTGTCCAAGCAATAATTGACAAACCAAACAAAATGGTCAAAAAAGTCTTTAAAATCTCAATAGTATAATTTTGATAAATTTTATTTTGAAGCATTTGATATTATATATAAATAGAGCATCCAAATAATAAATTCAATCAATGGTTTAATTTTTGCGAATTTTCCATTGAAATATGATATAATTGGACTTATATACCTCTCAACTCTATTAAATTTATAAAAATTATGCCTGTAAAAATAAATTATTTAAAAAATAGCTCACCTAAATCATCCGCTAATTTAATTTTGTTTACAAATGAAAATTTCAAAATCAACAATTTAAAAACAAAATTCTCAAAATCTGAATTCGCATATATAAGTGATATTATTAAAACAAATGACTTAAAAAAAAATTTACTTGTTTTTGAAATTAATTCAAAAAAAAAAGTAATATTAATCTCTATAAAAGAAAAATTGAAAACTTCTGATATAGAAAATTTGGGAGCAGAATTTTATGGTAGTATTAATCAAGGAAAAAATAAAAAAGAATATTTTGTAATATCAGATACTATTGTTGGTAAACAAAATAATTTGTTGGGACATTTTCTACATGGGGTCAAGTTAAAATCTTATGAATTCAATAAGTACAAAACAAAAAAAGAAAATAAAACTATAAACTTAAATGTAGTTGGTTATAAAAATATTCCATCAGCTCAGGACAAGTTAAAGTTTAAAGCTTTGGAGGAAGGAACGTTTTATGCTAGAGATTTGGTTTCAGAGCCTGGAAATATTCTTCATCCAGATGAATATGCAAAAAGATTAAAATTACTTAAAAAAGATGGACTTAAAATAAATATATACGATCAAAAAAAATTAAAAAAACTTGGAATGCATGCCTTGCTTGGAGTAGGACAAGGAAGTGTTAGAGGATCATATCTGGTCACAATGGAGTGGAATGGTGCAAAGAATAACTCTAGACCTTTAGCTTTTGTAGGAAAAGGTGTCTGTTTCGACACAGGAGGATATTCTCTTAAACCTGCAAAATTTATGGAAGACATGACTTACGATATGGCTGGTTCAGCAACAGTGGTTGGCTTAATGAAAAACTTTGCATTAAGGAAAGCAAAGATTAATGCAGTTGGAGTTGTAGGACTTGTAGAGAATATGGTTAGTGGTAACGCTCAAAGACCAGGAGATATTGTAAAATCTTACAGTGGAAAAACTATTGAAATATTAAATACAGATGCAGAAGGAAGGCTAGTATTAGCTGATGCATTAACTTTTACTGAAAAAAAATATAAACCTAAATTTATTGTTGATTTAGCTACTTTAACAGGAGCTATAATAGTATGTCTTGGATCAGAATATGCGGGGCTTTTTTCAAATAATGATAAATTATCAAAAGAAATATTTTATGCAGGCGAGAAAGTTGAAGAAAAAGTTTGGAGAATGCCTTTGCATAAAAATTATGATAAACTGATGAATTCTAAAAACGCAGATGTACAAAATATAAACTATGTTGGCGGGGCTGGATCAACAACGGCCGCTCAATTTTTGCAAAGATTTATCTTAAATAAAACTCCCTGGGCACATTTAGATATTGCGGGAATGGCATTTTCAAAATATGGAGGTGCGCTAAATTCTGGTGGAGCCACAGGTTTTGGAGTAAGACTACTAAATCAATTAGTAGAACAGAATTATGAGTAAGTTAGAACAAACACTCTCAATAATTAAACCTGATGCAGTAGAAAGAAATTTAACAGAAGAAATAAAGTCTTTTTTTAAAAAAAATGGTCTATCGATAAAACAAGACAAGAAAATTCAGATTACAAAGGATGAGGCAGCTGAATTTTATAAAGTTCATCAATCAAAACCATTTTATAATGATTTGTGTAGCTATCTGTCTTCCGGACCAATAGTTGTTATGATTCTCGAGGGGATTGATGCTGTTTTGAATAATAGAAAATTAATGGGAGCAACTGATCCAAAAAAAGCTGAAGAAAACACTATAAGAAAAATGTACGGTATATCAATTGATAAGAATTCAGTGCATGGGTCAGACTCAATTGATAATGCAAAGAAAGAAATTAGTTTTTTTTTTAAATAGAACTATTCCTAAAAATTTTTATAATAGCTTCAGGCAAAGCATAAATTTCTAATTTTTGTGTTTTTTCCTTTAAACTAAACTCGCTATCTTCTTTCTGTATATAAAAAAACTTCTGCGTAATAATTTTACCACTGTCTAGTTTTTCGTTAACAAAATGAACGGTGCAACCAGTTTTTCGTTCTTTTTTATCTAAGATTCTTTTGTAAGTATTTAAACCTTTAAATTTTGGCAGTAGAGAAGGGTGAATATTAATAGTTTTGTTTCTATACTTACTCAAGATCTTATTAGAAAGTATCTTCATAAAACCTGCTAGACAAATAAAAGAAATTTCGTATTTTTCTAGGTGACGCAATATTATATTTTCGTAATTTCTTAGTTTTGTATCAATGATTAATAAAGGTAAAGAAAGTTTTTTGACATAACTAATACCGTAAGCATCTTTATTATTGCATATTACTAATTTAATTGTAATTGGAAAATTATATTCTCTAGATTTTTTAATTAAATTAAATAGATTTGATCCTTTTCCTGAAATAAAAACACAAGTTTTTTTCTTTACCATTTGAGAGAATTATATAATTCTATTTTTTTTTTATTATTTGAAATATATCCTATTTCATATGGCGCAAACTTTTTTGAAAAGTATTTTTTAATCTTACCTACATTTTTCTTGCGAGCAATAATACAAAACCCAACCCCACAATTAAATGTTTTTAACATTTCATCATCGGAAATGTTTTTACTTTTCAACCATTTAAAAATTTTGTTTACCTTAATTTTTGACAAGTCTAAATTTAAAGTTAGATTCTCAGGAATGGATCTTAATAGATTTTCAACTAAACCTCCTCCGGTAATATGAGCCGAGGAATTTATTAAGCCTTTCTCCGATAACTTAATAATTTCATTAGAATAAATTTTAGTAGGCTTAATTAACTCCTTTTTAAGTTTTTTATTAATTTTTGAACTTTTTAAAATTTTTCTAACTAAAGAGTATCCGTTTGAATGAATACCATTAGAAGGTATCGCAAGAACTACATTATTTTTTTTAACTTTAAATTTACCTAAAATTTTCTTTTTTGAAACTATACCAACACTGAAACCAGCTAAGTCAAATTTATCTTCCGAGTAGATTCCTGGCATCTCGGCAGTTTCACCACCAATAAGTTTACACCCAGAGATCTCACATCCTTTAAATATTCCTCTTAAAATTTTTTTTGTTTTTGATAAATTTAATTTTCCTATAGCTATGTAGTCCAAAAAGAATAGAGGTTTTGCTCCTTGAACAATTAAATCATTTACACACATAGCTACTAAATCTATTCCAATCGTGTCAAATTTTTTAAATTTATTTGCAAGGTCAATTTTTGTTCCAACTCCATCAGTGCATGATACTATTACTGGATCTTTAATTTTAATTTGACTTATGTCAAATAATGAACCAAATCCTCCTATTTTATGATTACCTAAACTATCTTTCGTTTTTTTGACATTTTTTTCAGATAATTTAGCTATATGGGTTACTAATTTGTTAGCTAATGAAATATTTACTCCGCTTTTTTTATAACTATTTTGTGTATTATTCATTTAAAAAAATGGTATTTAATTTTTTATGAAATTTTTAAATTTAATCTTGATTATTTTAATTATTTTTAACAAAACTGGAAACCTTTTATCTCAAGAAGGAATTTTTTATGTTAATAATATCCCAATTTTAAAAGAAAAAAATGTTTCGAACAAAAAAACAGCTGATAAAGCGATAAAAGATGGATTTGAAATATTAAAAGAAAAAATTATTCTCGAAAATGATAAAAAAATTCTGAACAGTCTCAGTTTGCGTCAAATTAAAGACCTAGTAGCATATTATCAAATCGATGAAAGCAACGATGAAAACGATAACAAAATTTATTTTAATATTCTTTTCGATAAAAAAAAAATACACAATTTATTTTTTCAAAAAAATATTTCATATTCTGAAATTATTGATAAAGAAGTCTATTTACTCCCCATTCTTGAGGTTGATGAGCAATTTTATATTTTCAACAAAAATATTTTTTATGAAAAATGGAATAAAATTTATGATGATGATTTAATTGAATTTATTTTACCTCAAGAAAATATTGAAATTATACAAATAATTAATAAAAATAAAAATAATATACTTGACTTGGATATTAACGAATTATTTAAAGAATATTCTGGAAAAAATTTATCTTTAATAATTATACAAAAGCAAAATGAAAATGAAAAAAAAGTGTTTCTGAGATCTCAAATTTTAGGAAAAAATGTTGATAAAAATTTAATATTTAAAAATATATTTGATAATCAAGAAGAATTTTTTGATAATATTATAGCTCTAATTAAAAAAGATTTAACTAATACTATAAAATCTTTAAATCTTGTTGATATAAAAACTCCGTCATTTTTGAATACGCAATTTACTCTAAACAAAAATAATAATCTTGCTGAATTAAATAAAAGGTTAAAAAAAATTGAGTCCATAGAAAATATAATTGTGCAAAAGTTTAATAATAAAAATATATTTTTGAAAATCAAATATTTGGGTAAATTAGATAAAATAATTCAGCAATTAGAGAAAGAAAAAATTATTTTAAAATTAATTGGAGATCAATGGAGCATTAAATTAATTTAATGAGTCAGTTAATTTTTAAATTTCCTTTTAAAACAAAATATTTTGAGCAAGATTTTTATGTATCAAGTAATAATTTTTCAGCTTTTAAATTGATAGAAAGCTGGCCTAATTGGGCTGGAAAATGGTTAAACGTATTTGGTGAAAAAGGATCAGGCAAAACACATCTTACTTCAATATTGCAAAAAAAAATAACAAATACAAAAGTTATTGATGCAATAAATATTGATAATAGATTAGTCAGTAAACTTGAAAATTACAAATGTCTTATAATTGAAAATTATGAAAATAATATTGACGAGAAGCTTCTATATTCAATTTTAAATCAGTCTAAACAGCTGGAAAATTATATATTAATTAATAGTATCGATCCAATAAATATGAATAAATTCAAATTAAACGATTTGGTGTCTAGAATTAACAGTTTTGTTTTCATTGGAATTGAACTACCAACTGACGATTTGCTTAAAGTAATTATTTCAAAATCCTTATCTGATAAACAAATAAATCTAAGTCCTAAAATATCAGATTATATTTTAAATAATGTTGATCGTTCTTACACAAAAATCTTCAAATTCTTAAAAGATGTTGACGAATTGTCTTTATCTTCTGGAAAATCAATAAATATTAATTTAATAAAAAAAGTATTGAAAAATGA
>MDTD01091449.1_pt1 | contig 10024 bp, 7 predicted proteins | sample 811221 | NCBI WGS metagenome assembly MDTD01 (sample SAMN05326646, study PRJNA326480) | marine metagenome | isolation source: seawater | place: Pacific Ocean: South West | collected 2011
CGCATAGGGAATTTCCAGCGCCTTGCGGATATAGGAGCGGCCGGGCCACAAATAGAGGTTCTTGACCAGTTGCATGGTGATGGTGGAAGCCCCGCGCACCGCCTCGCCCTCCAGCGCATCGTCGATCACCTTGTTGAGTTCGGCGAGGTCGACGCCGTGATGGGTGCAGAACTGCCCGTCCTCCGACATGATCACCGAATGCACCAGCACCGGGGTGATGTCCTCCATGTCGGCCCATTGGCGCTCGTATCCCTTCAGCGTGACGAGATCGCGCAACATCAGCGTCGACACCGGATGCACGAAGGGAATGGCATAGAGCAGCGTGAGCAGCACCGGCATGAGCGCAAGCAGCACAACCGCCGCGGCGGCGCGCAGGCCCCAACGGCGCCAGCGGCGGGCCGGCCTGGCATCCGCCTTCGTCTCGCGCTTCGTCTTCTTCGCTTTGCTCGCCACGGCGCCTTTCCTGCAAACCTCGTCCGACATAACGCGCACCCGGCCGGGCCGCAATGCGGCCCGCGCGGAATGGTCCGCTTGACCCCGGCGATGTTTCATCGCATGCGCTTTTCCCATGAGCGAGACACAAGAGTTCCAGCCGGCCCTTGCCCGGCATGCCGAAACCGTTGCCGGTCTGCTGGCACACCTTCTCGATACGCGTCCGCTGGACGGGGAGATCGCCCGCCCGGAGCGCCTGATGGCGGCCATGCGCCATGGCGCGCTCAATGGCGGCAAGCGGCTGCGCCCGTTCCTGCTGGCCGAAAGCGCCCGCCTGTTCGACAAGACCGGGGACGCGGTGATGCGGGTCGCGGCGGCCCTGGAATGCGTCCACTGCTACTCGCTGATCCATGACGATCTTCCGGCCATGGACGATGACGACATGCGCCGTGGCCGCCCCACGGTCCACAAGGCCTTCGACGAGGCCACGGCCATCCTTGCAGGCGACAGCCTGCTGACCTTCGCCTTCGACATCATCGCCGATCCGGCGACAGACCTGTCCGACGCGGTCAAGACCGCCCTTGTCCTGAAACTGGCCCGCGCAGCCGGACCGGGCGGCATGGCCGGCGGACAGGCCCTGGACCTTGATGCGGCACGCGAACGTCCCGGCGAGGACGGCATCATCCGCCTGCAGGCGATGAAGACCGGCGCGCTCATCCGCTTTGCCTGCGAGGCCGGCGCCATCGCCGCCAATGCGCCGATGGCCGACCGCGAGCGCCTTGCCGCATTCGGCTCCGCCATAGGCCTTGCCTTCCAGCTTGCCGACGACCTGCTCGACCTGACCGCCGATGAAGGCACGCTGGGCAAGGCCACGCGCAAGGATGCCGGCGCCGGCAAGGCGACATTGGCCGGATTGCACGGAGCCGACTGGACCCGCCGCCAGCTTGACGCGCTGATCGAAGAGGCCTGCGGACTGCTTGCGCCCTATGGCGGCAAGGCCGCACTCCTGTCCGATGCGGCACGCTATGTCGCGAGCCGGGACCGGTAGGACCGCCGTCCGGGGCATCGCCGGCCTTGGCGACGCGTTAAGCCCGCCTTAAGGTTAATTGCGGAGTCTGGGGAAAAGACGATCCCCAAGCTCCAAGGCTTACCCGATGTCGAAAGTCCTGACCCGTGCCTACCTGCGCACCAGGATCGTTCTGGCGATGGCGCTCATGCTCGCATGCGTCATTGCCGGCACGAGTTACGTCTATCTCAATACCGAGGCGACCAAGCGCTCGGCACAATTCAATGTCGTCATCTCCGAAGCGTCGAATGCGACCGAACTGCTGCTCTACCAGATCAGCCGGATCGATGCCGTGCGCAGGGATCCCGCGTTCAATTTCAAGCCGCCGGCCGAGCGGGAACAGGCCCTGTCGGCAATCCGCGACCAACTCGACGGCACGCTGGCACGCCTTCAGGACGCCTTCCGGACCATCTCGCTGAGCGAGGAAGGCGACGTCACCCTGCTGGAAAGCCGCCGTCTCACCATGGAGGAAAGCGGTGACAGCCAGGCAGGCCATGGGGAAGCCGGCGCCATGGAGGGTGCGCACATGCCCGATGCGCTGCGCGCCATCTGGTATGGCGGCGAGTCCGGATACCGGCTCCGGGATTCGCTCAAGGAAATCATTTCCCAGGCAAACCGCATCGGCCTCTACCGCGATCTTTCGTCGCCCGCGGCAGCACGAACCTTCCAGCAGGTCCGGACCCTGGCGGCGGACCAGTTGCGTCCCGGCCTGGCCCGCCTGAACCAGCAGCTTGGCGAGGAGGTCATCGCCGCCCAGGACGGATTGCGTTACGCCATGCTCGCCACGGCGGCGCTGATATGCATCGCCAGCCTCATCATGGGGCTTGCGATCCTGCTCCCGCTCGAGGCTGCCGTGCTGGAAGCACAGGACAAGCTGGCGGCATCGCGCAACGAGGCCGAACGGGCGCGCGAGGCCGCCCAGGCGGCGGACCGGGCAAAGTCGGAGTTCCTGGCCAACATGAGCCACGAGATCCGGACGCCCATGAACGGCGTTCTCGGCATGGCCGAACTCCTTGCCAGGACCAGCCTCGACAACCGGCAGAAGACCTTCACGGACATCATCGTGAAATCGGGCAATGCGCTGCTGACCATCATCAACGACATCCTCGATTTCTCCAAGATCGATGCCGGCCAGCTTGAACTCGACCCGGCGCCCTTCCGCATCGGCGAGTCGGTCGAGGATGTCGCCACGCTGGTTTCGGCGCGGGTTGCCGAGAAGGACCTCGAACTGATCGTGCGCATCGACCCGGCGCTGCCGCCGCTGGTCTCGGGCGATGTCGGCCGCTTCCGCCAGATCGTCACCAACCTGCTCGGCAATGCCGTGAAGTTCACCGAATCCGGCCATGTCCTCGTGGATGTGACAGGCCAGGTCCGCGAGGGCGTCGCCCATCTGCGGGTTGCGGTTCAGGATACGGGTGTCGGCATCCCGCAAGACAAGCTTCAGACGGTCTTCGACAAGTTCGCCCAGGTCGACGGATCTTCCACCCGGCGCCATGAGGGAACGGGCCTCGGACTTGCCATCGCATCGCGGCTGATCGACCTGATGGGCGGCGAGATCGGCGTCGAATCCGAGTTCGGCAAGGGCTCCACCTTCTGGTTCACCGTTCCGCTGCCGGTGGCGCAGACACAGGATACGCCGCGCACCCTGCCGGTCGACGTGACCGGCGCGCGCGTCCTCGTCATCGACGACAACCCGGTCAACCGGTCGATCCTGACGGAACAGCTCACCTCCTGGGGTTTCGAATCCGCCGCCGCCGAAAGCGGCCATGTCGGCCTCGCCTTCATCGACCGTGCCGCCGAGATCGGCATGGAAATCGACTGCATCATCCTCGACTACCAGATGCCGGGCATGAATGGCGAGGAAGTGCTGCGCGCCCTGCGCGGACGCGCCGCCGGCAACACCATCCCGGTGGTCATGCTCACATCCGTGGACCATGCCGATGTCGGCCGCATGATCGTCCGCCACGGCATCTCAGCCCATCTGACGAAGCCGGCCCGTTCCTCCCTGCTGCTCGAAACGCTCGTCGAGGTCCTGCAGGCCGGCCGTGCCGTGACCGGCACGCCCCCATCCCTGGCCGCCCTGGCCGGGACCGTGGCGGGCGTTCCGGAAGACCGGCAGCAAGCCGGAGCGACAGCGGCCGCGGCAAGGGAAGCCCCGGCGGCTGGCGCACCGCACGAGCGTCGCTTTGCCGGGCGCGAGATCGCGCCGCTCGATGTTCTCGTCGCCGAGGACAACGAGGTCAACCAGATCGTCTTCACGCAGATCCTCACCGGTCTCGGCGTGTCCTTCAGGATCGCCGGCAACGGCCGTCTTGCAGTGGAGGCGCACCGCAAGCACAAGCCTGCCCTTGTCATCATGGATGTCTCCATGCCGGAAATGAACGGGCTGGAAGCCACCGCCCTCATCCGCCAGACCGACCAGACGACAGGCCGGCACACGCCCATCATCGGCGTCACCGCCCATGCGCTCAAGGGCGACCGCGAGAAATGCCTGGAAGCCGGCATGGACGATTACCTCTCCAAGCCGGTCTCGCCAGACAAGCTGGCGGAGAAAATCGGGAAATGGCTGGGGGGTCAGCGCGCCGAAGTGGCGTGACCGGGCACGATCAGCGGTTTCGCATCACGATGCAGGACCCGCCCGCTGCCCGCAATTGCTGGCAGATGATCTCCGCGTTGACGCGCTTGTCCGCACCGATCCGCACGGCATAAATGCCGCGCCGTCCGATCGCGGAACGCACGCGGCTGACGACCGGTTCGTGGTCTGCCAGCAGGGACGGAAACCGCCGCCTGAGCCGCTGCCATTGCCGGATCGCTGCGGAGCGGCGGAAATTGCCGGCCACCTGCACGCCCCAGGGCAGCGTGTGCACGCGCGCCATGGGAATGGTTGCTGCGGCGATCACCGGAAGCGCCCGGCAGGCCGCGTCGAAACCGAGTTTCCCGTCCAGCGGCCGGTTCGTGGCCTGGTAAGCTGCGTCGGAAAAACTGTCGGCTGGCTCGCCCAGGATCGAGAGCACGTAGTCCTCGGTCTCCAGGGGCAGGAAACCGCCACTGGCGATCCAGCGGTTGAGCCGCCCCTCGCCGGCATTGTAGCCAATGGCCGCACGCCCGAGATTTCCGTAGGACGCCTTCATCTCCGCGAGGTAGGCCGCCGAGGCGGCAATGGCCTGTGCCATGTCGAAACTGTCGGCAAGGCCGCGCAGCTTCGCCGTTCCGGGCATGAACTGGGCGATGCCCTCCGCACCCGCCGGGCTCACCGCGTCCGGGTCGAAGCGGCTTTCCTTCCAGATCAGGCGTGCCAGGAAGTCGCGCGGCAGGCCGTGCCGGTCGGCGCTGTCGCGGATGAGGGTGCAGACCGTGTCGAGATGCGCTGCCTTGTCGGTATCGCCCGGCGCACCGGCCTCCTGTTGCGAGGCCAGCGCAGGCCCGGCCAGAAGCGCGGCGGCAAGGCCGGCGATGGCCCTACTCGGCCGCCGCATGGCTCCCGCGCCCGAACCGCCGTTCGATGTAATCGGCCACCATCACCTGGAATTCGGCCGCGATGTTCGCGCCGCGCAGCGTTGCCACCTTCCTGCCGTCGATGAAGACCGGCGCGGCCGGCGTTTCGCCCGTGCCCGGCAGGGATATGCCGATATCGGCATGCTTGCTCTCGCCCGGCCCGTTGACGATGCAGCCCATGACGGCCACCGACAGCGCCTCGACGCCCGGATACTTCTCCCGCCAGACCGGCATGTTGGCGCGCAGATCCTCCTGGATCGCCTGGGCAAGTTCCTGGAACACGGTGGACGTTGTGCGCCCGCATCCCGGACAGGCCGCGACGATGGGCACGAACTGGCGGAAACCCATCGTCTGGAGCAGTTCCTGCGCCACCTGCACCTCGCGGGTGCGGTCGCCGCCCGGCTCCGGCGTCAGCGAGATGCGGATCGTGTCGCCGATCCCCTGCTGCAGAAGGATGCCCATGGCCGCCGACGATGCGACAATGCCCTTTGATCCCATGCCCGCTTCCGTGAGGCCCAGATGCAGCGCGTGATCCGAGCGCGCTGCGAGCATGGTGTAGACCGCGATGAGGTCCTGCACCTGGGACACCTTGGCCGACAGGATGATCCGGTCGCGCGGCAGGCCGATCTCCTCGGCGAGTTGCGCCGACAGCAGCGCCGATTGCACGATCGCCTCGCGCATCACCTCGTTGGCCGTCAGCGGCGCGCCCTTCGCGTGGTTCTCGTCCATCAGGCGGGTGAGCAACTCCTGGTCCAGCGAACCCCAGTTGACGCCGATGCGCACCGGCTTGTCATGCCGGATGGCGGTCTCGACGATGGCCGCGAACTGCTTGTCCTTCTTGTCCTTGAAGCCGACATTGCCCGGATTGATGCGGTATTTCGCCAGCGCCTCGGCACAGGCCGGATGGTCGGCAAGGAGCTTGTGGCCGATATAATGGAAATCGCCCACCAGCGGCACGTCGATGCCCAGCCTGTCCAGCCGTTCGCGGATGCGCGGCACCTGGGCCGCCGCCTCGTCGCGGTCGACGGTGATGCGGACGACCTCCGAACCGGCGCGCGCCAGCGCCGCGACCTGCGCCACGGTTGCGTCGGCATCCGCGGTGTCGGTGTTGGTCATGGACTGGACGACGACCGGCGCGCCGCCTCCCACCATGACGCCGCCGACAGGCACGCCGACGGTCTTCTTGCGCGGAAACGGATCGGAAAAATACTGCGTCATGGCGAACCTGCCGGCCTTCGGGCGTGACTTGAGACCATGGATGTGGCCGTCCGCGTGCCGCTTGTCAACGGTGGCCGCGAAAGGTGACCGGGGCATGACATGACCGCGGCGGAACGAAACGAAGGCTGCGGAGTTGACGTCTCGCTGCGGTGCAATATTCTCCGCGCTGCATTGCAACCAGCGAGGGACACGTCATGCCGATCAGCCGAACCGCCGTCATCACCGGGTCCACCTCGGGCATTGGCCTGGGCGTGGCCCATGCCCTTGCGGCCAGCGGGTGCAACGTGGTCGTCAATTCCTTCTCCGGCAGTGACGAGGACCACTCCGCGGCCGCCGCCATCGCTGACGCCCACGGGGTGAAGGCGATCTATGTCCAGGCCGACATGGCCAAGCCGGACCAGTGCCGCGGCCTGATCGAAAAGGCCGCCAGCACGTTCGGCACCGTCGACATTCTCGTCAACAATGCCGGCATCCAGCACGTGGCAAGGATCGAGGATTTCCCGCCCGCGAAATGGGATGCCATCATCGCCATCAACCTCTCCTCCGCCTTTCACACCATCGCTGCCGTGGCGCCGATGATGAAGGAGGCCGGCTGGGGCCGCATCATCAACATCGCATCGGCCCATGGCCTGACCGCCTCGCCCTACAAGTCGGCCTATGTCGCCGCCAAGCACGGCATAGTCGGCCTGACGAAGACCGTGGCGCTCGAAATGGCCGATGCGCGTGTCGCGGTCACCTGCAATGCCATCTGCCCGGGCTATGTGAAGACACCGCTGGTCGAAGGCCAGATCGAGGACCAGATGAAGGCCCATGGAATGGGCCGCGAGGAGGTGATCGAAAAGGTGATCCTGCAGCGCCAGCCGACGCGCGAATTCGCCACCGTGGAGGAAATCGGCGGCACCGCCGTCTTCCTGTGCTCCGATGCCGCTGCCCAGATCACCGGAACCACCATCTCCATCGATGGCGGCTGGACCGCGCTGTGAGCAACGGCCGGACCCGGTCCGGCCTCACCTCGTCCGGGTGAGTGCCGCCATCTGCATGGCGAGGAAACGCTCCAGCGCGTCCTCGCGATCCTTTTTCGCCTTCACGCGCATCTTCATCCCTTCCAGCCAGTCGGAAAGCTGGGTCGCCAGCACCGCGCCATCGAGCGGCGCCCGCGCCCCGGCCTCGTCATAGACCGGTGCCAGCAGGGCAACCTTGCGCGCCTTCCACCCGTCGAGCCAGCCGGCCGAGAGTCCGCTCTTCATGTCGATGAGTTCCGCGCCGTGCGGCGTGGCCTCCATCTGGGCCATCATGTCGAGGATGCCTTCGCGGATGGCCATGCCGATCCGCTCCGATACCGTTCCGGGCCGCGCCAGCGCGTCGCGCATGACGTCGAGCGACTGGTCCAGCATGGCCGTTGCGCCGGCTTCGTAGATATCCTGCTTGTTGCGGAAGAACTGGTACAGCGCCGGCCGGGACATGCCCGCCGCCTGCGCTATGTCGTCCATGGTCACGCGCGAAAAACCGTACGCCATGAACTGGGCGATGGCGGCTTGCAGGATGGCTGAGCGTTTGTCGGGCTGGATCGGCAATGTCATGAACTGAATCATAAACCTCCGGAGGCACGTTGACAATCTGACATTTTGACGAATAATGTCAGAACGTGAAAAGAATGAGGTCCGCAATGCAATTGACGGTCAATGGGAAAACGGTCGAGGTCGATGTCGAACCGGACATGCCCCTGCTCTGGGTCCTGCGCGACGAACTGGGCATGACGGGCACGAAATACGGATGCGGCATTGCCCAGTGCGGCGCCTGCACGGTGCATGTCGATGGCGTGGCGATGCGTTCCTGCCAGCTTTACGCGGGCGATGTGGAAGGCGCGATCACGACGATCGAGGGTCTCGGCACGCCGGATGCGCTCCATGCCGTCCAGGCCGCTTGGATCGAGCACCAGGTCGCGCAATGCGGCTATTGCCAGTCCGGGCAGATCATGGCCGCCGCCGCCTTCCTGGAATCCAACCCGGACCCGTCCGACGCCGACATTGACGACGCCATGTCGGGCAACCTGTGCCGTTGCGGCACCTATCCGCGCATTCGCGAGGCGGTCAAGTCGGCCGCCGCCAGCCTTCGGGGGGTCTGATCATGGGACGCATCGCGACGATCACCCGCCGCACGCTTCTCGTCGGCGCCGCCGCCATCGCAGGCGGCGTGGCCTTCGGCGTCTGGCGTTACCGCACCCCATACGCCAACCCGCTTCTCGATGACCTGGAAGCCGGCGAGGCCGCCATCACGCCCTATGTGAAGATCGATGCCGGCGGCGTGACGCTCATCACCCCGCGTGCCGACAAGGGCCAGGGCGCCTATCATGTCCAGGCAGCACTTCTGGCCGAGGAACTGGATGTGGACCTCGACCAGGTGCGCGTCGATCCCGGTCCGCCCGACAAGGCCTACTGGAACACGGCACTCGCCGCCGAGGCCGCCGACTTCATGGTTCCCTCTGCGGGCATGATGCAGAATGCAGCCACGGTCGGCCTCTCCGCGGTCATGAAGTTCATTGGCATGCAGATCACAGGCGGCTCCACCACGGTGCCGGACCAGTTCGAGAAACTGCGTATCGCCGGAGCGGTCGCGCGCGAGACGCTGAAGGCTGCCGCCGCGAAGCAGGCCGGCGTCTCCGTGTCCCGGCTGAAGACGGAACAGGGCACGGTGATCCTGCCGGACGGATCGCGCCTGACCTATGTGGAACTTGCCCCCGCCGCCGCAGCGATCGATCCCGTGGAAGAGGTTTCGCTGCGCGATCCGTCCCAATGGCGGCTGCTCGGCAAGCCGATGCAGCGCATCGACATGGTCGCCAAGTGCACCGGCACGCAGGTCTACGGCATCGACGAGAAGATCGAGGGCATGGTCCACGCCACCGTTCTTCTCAATCCCGCGCAGGGCGGTCCGGTCAACGGTTTCGATGCCTCGGAGGCGGAAAAAATGCGCGGCGTGAAGGCCGTCGTACCGGTCACGGGCGGCGTCGCCATTGTCGCCGACAATACCTGGCGCGCCTTCCAGGCCGCCAGCGCGGTGAAGGCGGACTGGGGCAAGGCAGCCTTTCCGGCGACCATGGAGGAACACTGGCAGGTCCTCGCCGGATCCTTCATCGCCGACCGGCAGGACAGCCGCAATCGCGATGATGGCGACGTCGAGATCGCCATTGCCGAAAGCGCGCCGGTCGAGGCGGAATACCGTGCGCCCTATCTTGCCCACGCCCCGCTTGAGCCCATCAGCGCCATCGTCCGCGTCACCGATGACGCGGTGGATGTGTGGACCGGGACGCAGATCCCGCGCTTCACCCAGGCCAATGTCGCGCGCATCACCGGCATCGAAGCGGAAAAGGTGCGCGTCCACGTCTACATGATGGGCGGCAGTTTCGGCCATCGCCTCGAAGACGAGGTGGTCAAGCAGGCCGCCGAGATCGCGATGCAGATGAAGGGCACGCCGGTCAAGCTCACCTATTCGCGCGAAGAGGACATGACCCATGACTTCGTGCGCCAGATCGCCATGGCGCGGCTGCGCGGCACGGTGCGTGACGGCAAGGTGGAAACGCTCGATCTGGGCATCGCCATGCCGTCGGTCATGGCCAGCCAGATGTCGCGTCAGGGTCTTTCCATCGCCGGTCCCGACAACCAGATCGTCGCCGGCGCCTGGGACCAGCCCTTCGCCATTCCCAATCAGCGGGTAACGGGCTATCGCGCGCCCGAACTGGCGCCCATCAGCTCCTGGCGATCGGTCGGCGCGTCCTCCAACGGCTTCTTTTACAATGCCGCGCTGGACGAACTGATC
>MDTD01138212.1_pt1 | contig 10024 bp, 5 predicted proteins | sample 811221 | NCBI WGS metagenome assembly MDTD01 (sample SAMN05326646, study PRJNA326480) | marine metagenome | isolation source: seawater | place: Pacific Ocean: South West | collected 2011
CGACCGGCGTGGGCGGCGCGTTGACGTTGTCTGGTGGCGCCGGTGGCTCGGCGTCCGGTGGCGCCGGTGGTGCCGTGACGGTGTCCAGTGGTGCCGCGCACACGAGCGGTGCGGTGACGATATCGAGCGGCGCCGGGGCGACGACGAACGGCGGCATTGTGGTTGACGCGAAGACTGGCGCGGGTACCGCCGGGGCGATCACGGTGCGCCAGGGGAGCTCGAGCGGCGACCGGCTTGTGGTGAGTAGTGCGGGCGCGGTGAGCTTGGACACGGCGAGTGGAGAGGTCCTGACGCTGAAGACGGGCGGCACCGCGCGCGTGACCGTGGACTCGTCTGGAAACGTCGGCGTCGGAACGTCATCACCGGGCTATGCTCTCGAAGTCTCTGGTGCGGCGCACGTGTCTGGTGCATTGAGCAAAGGAAGCGGCTCATTTATGATCGACCATCCACTCCCCGAGATGAAAGAGACGCATAATCTGTACCACTCATTCATCGAAGGGCCGCGCGCAGATCTCATCTATCGAGGTACAGCGCGGTTGACGAACGGCAGAGCCGTCGTCGACTTGGACGAGGTCTCGGACATGACCTCCGGGACGTTTACAGCTCTGAACCGGGACGTGCAGTGCTTCACGTCGAATGAGAGCGATTGGGACGCCGTCCGCGGCTCCATCAACGGCTCGACGCTGACGATTCGGAGTCAAAACTCGGCGTCGACGGCCGTCGTCAGCTGGCTCGTCATCGGCGAGCGTCAGGATGAGCACATGTACGAGACGGAGTGGACTGATGAGAACGGTCGCGTCGCTCCGGAACAATTGAAGAAGAACGCGACGGCGTAGCGCGTGTCATTTGTAACAACATTAGTCTTACGTATTTCTAGCAGATGACCGTCTCACCGCGCGTTCCATCGTCGCATTCGAGCGTATGTTACGGTACGATGTTTATTACCGTGCGCTTACAATCTATCTACAATGTCTCCGCGAGAGCGCGCGGCGCTCGTGTTCCCGCCCGTGGCGCCGTCGTCGCTCGCATCGCTGAGCAGCGACGACGCAGCGCGCGACGTTTTGCGTTCATCTTCCCTGAATTCCTGCAAAAAGTCGTCGTCGTCGTCGCTCGGGCCGTACGCGTCCGCGCTGCGCTCGCCATCGTACGCATCCTCGTCCACCGAGGCGTCGCGCTCGCTGAGAGCTCGTTCGCTCCGCGCGTCGACGGGCGTGTTCAGCGCCGGGCGCCGTCCCGCGCTCTCGCGACGAAACGGATACTCGTCCTCGTCCGAATGGTCGTCGAGCTCCGAGGCGTCGATCGCGCCCAGAGTGGTTCGCGACACGTACGCGTCGTGCGACTTGAATCTGCTTTCGCCGATGGGTACTGCGGGCAGTCGTCGAGTCTCCGGCGGCTCGTCTCGAGGGACAGGCGCGGCGGCTCGTCGCGGTTCGTCGCGAGATTCGAGCGCGTCCTCCTCCTCCGCGACGTGTACCACTCGCGCGTCCGTCTCGGTCGCCGCCTCCAGGCTCGAATCGTCGTCGTCGATCGGTTCGTCTTCGACGACGGCGGGCGCCGCTTCGGTCGCCGAATTCGCGAGCGCGACGGCGTCGCGCGGCGCGTGAGACTTCCTCACGCGCCTGGAGAGGCGTCCCATGATGGTCAAGCGCTTCGGTGCTCCGTCCGACTCGTCGAACTCGACGACGGATGAATCACGCTCAGAGTTTCTCGCTCGCACCGCATTCTTTATTCGCAGCGCCAATCTTCGAAGCTGAATCGTGTGCTTGATGATCTCGACGACTTCGGCGGTGTCGTACAATCCCTCCTCGTCAGCCGACACGGAGAAACGTTCGAGAATGATGGCGATGAAGAGATTTCCGAGTAGGAATATCGAGATGGCGACGAATGACAAGAAGTAAGGAATCGCGGTCCCGTTTATCTCGCAATCGATGCTCGATTCCGGTAAGAATGGAGCCTCGGTTCGTAAGCACGCCTCGGTTTGATACACCTCTGAAAATGTGCCGACCCAACCGCCCGTATACACGGCGATGAGGGATGAACACGCCGTCGGGAAGCTTTGAAAGTTTGAATACTTGGATAAGACACCGCCCTCGTACGGCCCGCGCATGTCACCGAACAGAGCCACGCCCATGATGGCGTACGAGAAAATCACCAGCGAAGACAACGCGGCGACGTTACCGACACCGGGAAGACTCATGATGAACGTGTTGAAGAGAGATCTCAAACCGCTGTGTGCCTTGACGAGTTTGAGAAGTCTCAGTAGACGCACGAGCTGTAAGTACGCCAAGGGCCCGGCGGCGTTGAGGCTTTGACCGATGGCTTGCGCGATCGACACTGCGACGACTATGGCGTCGAGCCAGTTCCAGTAATTTCTAAAGTAGTATCGACGTCCCTGAGCCATGAGAAGCAGGCACATTTCGATGAAATATATCAACGTGAACACGATGGAGAACCAGAAATGCGTGTTCTCTTTCGCCGTGTCCATGTTTTCCGTTTGCAAGAGCATTTCAATGACATTCGTGATGATGACGAGGAGCATGAAGTGTGCAAACTTTTTAGGCTTAGAGATGCGGTGCGCCATGAGACGCGCCCGCGACCATAAATCAGCGCCCGGAGGAGGAACGATCTTGCGCCATGCTTCGGTGTCTTCCGTACTCGCTCGAAGGATGGCCTGCTGCCAGCGACGCTGCGCGGGCGTCGCAAAAGTCAGCTTGTCTTGTGACGCCATTTTATTAAAGTTGTCCACGAGCGCTGTGACCAGCAAATTCAACCAGAAAAAGTTGCCGATAGCCACCGTCACGACAAAGTAGAGAGCAGCCGCTTGATTATTATCCACCTGCAGACCGGTATCGATGCCCGTGGTATCCATCGCCACCCACATGATCTCTTGCCAATCGTCGCCTGCGTGGAGAATGAACGTCGACAATAGCGCGGCGCCAAAGTTGTCGAAATGAAATTTTGAATTACGCCACTCACCTCCCGCGGCTTCACATAAAGCTTGCGTCGTGTAAGTGCTCGCGTCTTCGACGACTCTGCACGACCAAAATTTGCCCATGAAGAGTTCCATGCCCAGTAGCGCAAAGATGGACATGGACACGAGACCGATGAAACACACGTAGCTCACCGCTGGAATCGCGGAAAGCACAGTGTTAACGACGAGTCGCAAGCCAGGAAACCTACGAATTGACCGCAGAGGACGCATGATTCGCAAGAGACGCATCGCTCGCACGCTCTCGCCGCCACTTCCCGAGAAGAGAAGCGACGTCAGTGATGTTATCACGACGACGGCGTCGAGCGCGTTAAAGTAACTTCTCAGGTACGCGGTTGGCTTAGCGTACAAGCCGTAAGCGAATAGCTTGAGCGCCATTTCGGCGGTAAATATTGTTGTGAACGCGATGTCGACTGCCTGGTATGCGTTCGCCGTGGACGATCCCGGTACCGGCCACGTCTTTGTCTCGGTGGCTAAAAGTATGCTGCTCGCGATGATCATGCAGAGAATGGCGTTTTCAAAGTAATTGTGCGACACGATGGAGTGGATCTTCGACTTATACCGTTCGACGGAGATCGTTTCATCGTACACCGGTATAAATTCTCCCTCCTTCGTCACGATCACTCCCGGTATGGCGATGCTCTCTTCTTGCCTGGTGGAGGCAAACGTTTCCGCCATGAGCGCTCTCGCCCACGGGCCCGCCGGTTCGAAATCGTCCCGTTTACGCTCGACTTCGCTCCCCACACTCTGCGACGATTTATACTTATTCTTCATCTGGCGCTTGATGGAATTTTTGATTGAATCGGTGATTCCAAACGCTTTGTCTTGGTAATCTTGATACTCCATGAATTTCGGCGTTAAACGCCGTCGCGCCTCCTCAAGAGCGAGTTCGCTCACTTTTATCGTCTTCGACGGTCTCACCATTTTGAAGCCGATCGAATCCAGGAAAACTCTACACGCGGCGACGTCCTCTATGATTTGCTTCTGTAATCGAGCCCGTTTCGCCTTGACGAGCTTACCGCCGTGATCGACCGGCGTGATGACCGATAGCAGAGAAGACGTCATGTTGAGCGATTCTCCCCCTAAACTTTTGCGCGACGAGAACGTTTCCTCATGATTCACGCCTTCTTTGTCGCGGAGCGATCGCATGTTCGGATAAGCCTCCTCCAGCTCACCCTTATCGACGTTCTTGTTCTTTAAGAGTTCGCGCTTGTGCACAAACTTCTTCCGTACACTATCTTTGAACGCGCTCGTCGCGAACGTAATGTTTTGAATCTTTCGCTTCAACGCTCGAAATGGATTCAGCGTAATCTTTTCCGCGCGTTCGATCGACGCGCGCAGCTTTTCTTGTTTTCGAAACTCGACATCCGGCGTGTCCTCTTCGACTTCCACGAGCGAGCACGCATCGATCAAGATGCCCAATACGAGTGATAAAACGACCGTCGACAGAAAAATCCACGCGATAGTGTACAGAACGGCGACATCGCTGCCCGACGCCACCATCGTGTTCCATGCAACGATGAACGAATCCTCACCGGTGGCGACGACGAAAAGCGTCAGTGCGCTGCGAAGCACGTTTCTAAACGTCAACCGCTCATTGTCGAGATTTCCCAATCCACTGAAGAGCTGGAACCCGTAAATCGCGAAGATGGTCTGAAACAACATCCAAACCACCAAGAAGGGCCACATGTCTTGGAAACCGATGTACGCGCTTGAGATGATCTTGCGGAACTCGACGTTGTTTCGAATGACTCTAAACGTTCGAAATGCTCTCGCAATCCTCAAGAGTCGAATGAACGACGTGCTGACGCCTTGTCCCGCGACTGCCACGCTCACAAGACCTGTGATGACGACCAATCCGTCCACCGCGTTTTCCTTTGAGCGCCAATATCCGGCGATGCCGTATCCAAAATGTTTGATTGCCATCTCAAGCGTGAATAACGCGAGAAAGATGTATTCTAAAATGTTTGAAGCTTTCACGAAACTTTTCGGAGCGTTGTGGTGCTGCGCCATCATGAGGACGGTGTTAAATATAATCGTCATCGTCACGGCGAAGTCCAAGACTGGATCCTCCGCGTATCGATAACACGCCTCGCGAAAGCTTTGAAATCTCTTTTGACCCGCGCTCAAACTCTTGTGGTTCGCCGCAGAGTCATTTCTATTAAACTCACGCTCACTCGAATTCACCGCTTCGCTCTCTTTCTCTTCGCCGTTGATGTCTTGAAGTGCGGCCTCTTCTTCGCGCAAATTGATTTGCGTGAGAGTGGTGCAAATGACGGATGTGAATAATTCCATCATGAAAAATCCCCCGATGAGAACGACGAAGATGAACCACGTGAACGCTTTCGCGTATCCCACCGCGTACGCCGCGGGGTTGAGCAATTCGTTCCACCCATCTATCGTCATGCCGTTGAGCGCCACCAACGAGCTCCGCGCTGAGTCGCCAAAGTTTAAAAATCCATCGTACGGCTCGATTCCAGAATCGCAGCACCACTCGTTCGTTCCCATCTCTCTATTGAGATTTTTATAATTGCACGTGCTGTTGTATTCGTTTGGATACGTCCCATCCGCACCCACGGTCGCGTTCCCTCTCCATTCCGCCGTCAGTGCGGCGCAAATCTCGCTCGCCGTGCCAGTCGGAAACGCGTAGCTCGCGTTACCCGCCTGCGCCGGCGGCGTCGAGTACAACCGTCCCGTCATCTTACCACCGAACAGCGTCACTCCGCTCACCGCGAACACGATTAAAAACCACAGCAAAAACAACACCACGTCTCCCAACAGCGGCAACGCCCGCGCCACCGTCTTCATCACCAGCCTACCGTTTCTGTACTTCGCGAAGACTCGAAATGAGTGAAACGCCCGCAGCAATCGCACCGTGATCACCTGCGTCCCACCCATCGGGGCGAATATCACGGACAACACCACCAGCGTGAAATCAAATCTGTGCCAATTCGTCGACAGATACGCCCCCGGTCCGAAGGCGAACCCCAACGCCACGATTTTCGCCGCCGCCTCCAACCCGAACACCGCCGTCACCGCGTAACTCGACGCCAATATCCACATCGCCTCCCCCCCACCGTCGCGTCTCGGTTTCACCACCGCCACGACGACGCTCGCGGCGACGATGCACGCGACGACGAGCCCCTGAAACGCGCGATTGTTGGCCAACGCGTCGCACGACTTTCTGAATCGACTCTCGGGCGGGAACATCATCAGCGACCGTTCATCCTCGCTCCACCGCCGCACCGTTTTCCCGAGCACGGGCACGCGCGACAGACGCATCACGCACCAACCCCCACCGCCCATCTCCGATTCGAACGCCTCTCGCGTCGACGACGGCGCCGAATGTTCCGCGCGGGCGGCAACACCATCGTCATCATCCGCGTCCCTTCGTCGCTCTCGCGCGCGCTGCGCCGCGAACACGGCGTCGTCGGTGAATACAAAATTCATCTCGCGCCCACCCGCGCGATCGCGCGGCCTCGTCGCGGGCGTCGGCGCCGATCCCTCGACCCCACCGCGCCGATGAATGCCGAGCCGCGTCATCTCGCGCCTCGCACCGCCCGCGCACCGCCCTCGCGCGACGTTCGCGCGAGACGCACGCGCGGAGCGCGCGCGTTCGGTCGCGTTCGCGTCGTCGCGCGCGCGATCGCGTCGTCTTCCGCGCGCGTGGACGCGACGCCCAATTGTGATTCATTTCATCGCATCCCGGGGACATCTCCGAGACGTCCGTCATGTCGCGCAAACACCTCACCGACGCCGAGCTCGCGTCGTCTTGGCCGTACCTCACGCGGGCGCAGGTGCAAGAGTTCAAGGAGGCGTTTGACATCTTCGACGTCGACGGTGGGGGGACGATCACGGTGGAGGAATTGGAGGAGGTGATGAAGTCGTTGGGGCAAAAACCGACCAAGGCGCAGTTGGAGGCGACGGTGCGAGAGATCGACGCGGACGGGGACGGGGCGATCGATTTCGCTGAGTTTTTGACGATGATGCTGCGGAAGATGAACGAGGGGGATCCGGAGAAGGAACTCAGGGACGTGTTCACGGTGTTCGACAAGGATCGCAGCGGGACGATCAGCGCCGAAGAGTTGAAGAGCGTGATGCAGGTGATCGGGGAAAAATTGACGGAACAGGAGATCGAGGACGCGATCAAGATGGCGGACACGACCGGGGACGGGGAGGTGGATTACGAGGAGTTTATTTCGTTTATTTTGTCTTCGGGCTGACCCTCTCGAGCGCGCGCGCGAGGATCGCGTCGACGCGCGCGCGCGCGTGTAATACTAATACTACAATACATCTCTATCGCGGTGTGTCTTTCTCTCCATCGCTCCTCTACTCTCTCTGTCTCTGTCTCTCTCTCTCTCTCTCTCGCGGCTACGTCGTCTCGTCTCTCTCTCTCGCGGCTCTGCGTCTCTCGAGCTCGAGCTCCACGGCGGCGGCGTACTCCCTCGGCACGACGAACAGGAACACCCACCACCACGCCGCGACGCCCGCGGAGACGACGAGCGTCGCCGCGTCGGCGAACCAACCGTGCCAATGAAACAGGCCGATCGGCGCCGACGCCGCGAAGATCCCCGCGGCGACGACGGGAGCGGTTGGCACCACGCCGGTTTGGTGTCCCATATGTTCGTCGAGGGTTCGTCGAGAGACGCGCGGGGAAGGCGCGCACCGCGCGAAACGCTCGCGCGGTGACGTCCGACGCGCGCAGTGCGCGCGCGAGTGAGATGAGGCGCGCGCGGGGCCGCGCGCATCTCGTTGTGACGCGTCCCGAGCTCGATCGGCCCGAGACGTCGAGTGGCCGCGATGCGTGAGCGTCGTCTCGTTCTGATTGAGCGTCGTCTCGTTCTGATTAATTGGTTCGGTTAGTTTTTGTTGTTTCTTCGTCCGCCCGCGCCTCGGCCGTGTCGACCGCCGCGGCCTCCGTGTCGACCGCCGCCGAACCGGTCGCCTCCTCGGCCGTCTCGCGCGCCGTCTCGCGCGCCGTCTCGCGGGCCGTCTCGCGGGCCGTCGCGAGGTTGACGACGTAAATCGCCGACGCCGTCGAAACAAATGTCGCGCAGATCCAACAGGCACTTCATGACGTCTTGTCTCGGAAACTTGACCGGATCGACGACATCGAGGGTGTTTTCGAGGACGAAGGATACCAAGCCCGAAGCCACGGCGAGGGCGTCCTCGGCGGGAAACCTGTACGCGACGCTACGCACGGTGTCTGCGATGTCTGCGGGCAGCGAGCTCGGTTCCTGACGTGCCATGCGAACGAGCGCGCCCGGTGGAAATCTGCGACCCGCCGGCGGAGCGTCGGGCGGAGCGTCTTCGTCTCGCTCGCGTTTGCGCCCGGTGATGTTCACGTCTCCGTTCGCGGCGACGTCCGCGTACGTCGCGGTGGGCGCGGGTCCCGACGGAGGGGGAGGCGCACGTTTTCCCGAGGTCGTCTGCGGAGCCGCCTCCCAATCCAAAGGCGCGTCTCCGGAGTCGCGAATCACGGCTTCGAACGGGGCTCTCAACTCGGCGTAATTCGGCGTCTCGCCGTATTTGAGCGTAGATATCGCGCGCGCGAAATTTTCTATGGGGGCAGGACATCCCTGTGTCGGACACAGTACCTTTGGATCCTTCACGCACACCTTTTTCAGACGCTCCACGTCTTGTTTACTCTTTTTCTCTTCGCCAGACTTCCACGGCAGGACGCCCTCGTGCGCCTCGGCGAGCACGTACAACGCGCTGAACAGATCATCTCTCGCGCTCTGTTCCTTGTGTTCGTGCGCGTACACGCTCGCGTACGTCGTCGTTCCTCGAAACGTCGCGTCCTCTCTCTCCGGTAACGGTTTCCCCGCGTCATCCGTATATTTCCGCGCCAAACCGAAATCGATCAGGTACAACCGCTTCATCCCGTCCTTGCCGTTACCGATGCACACGTTCCCAGGTTTAATGTCCCTGTGCACGTATCCCGCCTCGTGCACGCTCTCCAACGCCTCCAACATCGCCACCGCGATCGCGCTCGTCGTCCTCGCCCCGAACCGTCCCCCGCTTCGCCGTCCTCGCAGATCCGCTAAATTTTCCCCGACCAACTCCATCGCCAAAAACGGTTTCCCCTCGTGACTCGATTCGCTCAGCAATTCCACGAAATGCGCCTTTCCAGCCATCGCCCGCATCACTCGCCCCTCCCTCGCGCTCGTGCGATGCTCGCTCTCGATCTTGATCGCCACCAACGCGCCGCCGCGCTCCGCGTCGGACGCCGCGTACACCTCGGCGAATTGTCCCCGACCGAGTTTGGGCGCCGCGGCGACGGTGAATCGACCCTCCGCCAACCTCACCCCGGGTTTCAACAGATTATACGGCTGCGCGAACGACGCCGCTTGGTGTTGTTTCTCCGCCATGACGAGCGTCGGCGTCGCGACCGATTCGATTCGATTCGATTCGATGATGATGATGACGGCAATGGGCGCGGGCAATCTCTCGCGTTCACGCGTGCGTAACGCGCGTATCGATCGACGAGATGACGCGAACCGAACGTCTCTCCACCTCTGGGCGTTCACGAGTCGCGCGCGCGCGTGCGTTGTGACGACGGCGCGAATGAATGAATCGATGCGCATCGAATACAATTCGCGCGATCGCGGCATTTCATCGCGCGTCGTCCGCGTTCTCGCGCGCTTTGAACGTCCCAGAGGACGCGGGCGCGCGAGTATGGGTGATTCCAACACCGCGGTGACGATCGTGCTCACCGTGACGATGGTCGTGGTAGGATTTCTCGCCGTGAATGTGATTTTGTTTGAGCGCGCGAGGCGACGGTTCGGCGAACCGAAACCGAAGAAGAGGTTGGGGGCCAAGCAAAAGAAGCGATTGTTGATGAAACGAGGCCTTCGAGCGGGGGGTGATTGATGCGATGGAAGGGCGACGCGATCGATCGATTGAATGTGTATTGATGAATGAATGAATGAATGAATGAAATTCAATTCGATTCGCGCGAAGAGTCAGTCGGCGGCGTCTTCGTCTTTTTTGTTCGTTCCCACGCACTCCGCGCGCGTCATCGCGCGTCGTGAA
>MDTD01149888.1_pt1 | contig 10024 bp, 9 predicted proteins | sample 811221 | NCBI WGS metagenome assembly MDTD01 (sample SAMN05326646, study PRJNA326480) | marine metagenome | isolation source: seawater | place: Pacific Ocean: South West | collected 2011
TTAATTTCAGAAGCAAATAATATTGATTATTTTTTATTTGTACAAAATGGATCTAATAAAGATACGAAGCTTAAATTAATGAATAAATTAAGAGAATGTGATGCAGTCTTGGGTGTTTTCGATCTTGACCCCGCTGGTTTTAATTCCACCCAATATATTGACTTAAACTAATTATATGAATATAAAGAAAACTAAAATTGTAGCAACAATGGGCCCATCAACCTCTTCAAAGAAGGTTTTGAAAGAGATGATGCTGAATGGTTTAAATGTTTGTCGATTGAATTTTTCTCATGGTTCATATGAAGATCATAAAAAATCAATTTCATTAATAAATGAATTAAATAAAGAGTTGGACCTTGAAGTTTCTATTCTTGGTGATCTTCAAGGACCTAAAATCAGAACTCATTTAATGGCCAATGATGTTGTTAAATTAAATGAAGGAAATCAATTAAAAATTACAACAAAAGAAGTATTAGGAACTCATCAAATAATATCTATTAATTATGAGGCGCTTCCTAGTGATGTTAAGATTAATGATAGAATTTTAATAGATGATGGTAAAATTGTTTTAAAAGTTCTTTCGTCTAATTTAAAAGATGAAATAGTTACAGAAATAATCAATGGTGGAGATTTATATTCAAATAAAGGAGTTAATTTTCCTAATACTTATATTTCTTCCCCATCAATGACTGAAAAAGACAAAAAAGACCTTGAGTTTATTTTGGATAATGATATTGATTGGGTAGCACTTTCCTTTGTTCGTTCTGCTCATGATATTATTGATTTAAAGCACATAATTTCATTAAAAAAATCAAGTGCAAAAGTGATTGCTAAAATTGAAAAGCCTGAGGCAATAGAATATATTGATGATATTATTCAGCAAAGTGACGGATTGATGGTTGCCAGAGGTGATCTTGGTGTTGAAATTCCATTTCAAGAAGTTCCATTAATTCAAAAGAGACTTATTCAAAAGTGTAGACAAAATGCAAAGCCTGTTATTGTTGCTACTCAAATGATGGAAAGTATGATGACCAATTTAACTCCAACAAGAGCAGAGGTTAATGATGTGGCAAATGCTGTTTTAGATGGAACTGATGCAGTTATGTTATCTGGTGAAACCTCTGTTGGCAAATACCCTGTTAAAGTTATTAAGGTTATTAATAATATCATCAATGAAATGGAAAAGGATGATGAGATTTATCAAAAAGAAGAAGCACCACTGACTGATCATGATCGCTTTATAACTGATTCAATTTGTTTTAACGCTTGTAGACTTGCATTAAGAGTTAATGCAAATGCAATCATTACCATGTCTTTTTCTGGATATACTGCTTATAAAATTTCATCACAAAGACCAAAGGCATCTGTTTATGTATTTACTAGTAATAAAAAAATAATGTCTCAATTAAATTTACTTTGGGGTGTACATGCTTTTTATTATGATAAAAGAATTAGTACTGACCATACTATTGCAGATATAAAATACATACTTAAGAAAAAATCAATTTTAAAATCTGGTGATATGGTGATTAACATTGCATCTATTCCTTTAGAGGACTTGGGTAGTTCTAATATGCTTAAATTAAGTAAAGTGGATTAGGTCTTATTGTCTTCTTCTTTTTATTTCTTTTTTTATCAAGCTTAATTCTCTACTTGTTTGTCCAGAAACAGATGTGTTTTCATCTGCTCTTCTGAATAAATATGGCATAACCTCTCTAATAGGTCCATAAGGCACATATTTAGCTACATTAAATCCTTCATGAGATAAATTGTATGATATGTGATCACTCATGCCTAATAATTGAGCAAAATAAAAATTTGGTGAAGATTTGTCAATATTATTCTTGTTCATAAGCTCAACAAGCAATAAATTGCTTTTTTCATTATGGCTTCCAACACACAATGAAAAATCATCAGAGTGATTAACTATGTATTGAATGGCATCATTAAAATCATTGTCTGTTGCTGATTTGTTATTTTGAATAGGTGAGGGGTAATTCATTTCCAATGCTCTTTTTCTTTCTTTTTCCATGTAAGCTCCCCTTACTAATTTGATGCCATAAATAAATCCATCCTTAGAGCTTAAAAGATGTATATTTTTTAAGTATTCAAGTCTATCAACTCGATACATTTGAAGTGTATTAAATATAATTGCTTTATCTCTATTAAATTCTTTCATCAGATTATAAGCCCATTTATCAATAATACTTTGTATCCATGATTCTTCAGCATCTATAAAAATTGGAAGTTCTTTTTGGGATGCATACGAACAGATTTGATATACACGATTGTATATTTTATCAAGATTTAATTTTTCAGAATTGCTTATTTCAATATTATTAGACACTTTATAGAGTAGATTTGATGATCCCAATCCACTAATTTTAAAAACAGCAAAAGGAATCATTTCATCACGACTACCTCTTTCAATTGTTTTTTTAATCTCATTAACTGTGTTTTCAGCAGATTCTTCATTTTCTTTGCCTTCAACAGAATAATCCAAAATGGTACCTATGTTGTATTCTGAAAGCTCATTGATTTTTTCGTTGCAGTTTTTTATTGATGTACCTCCACAAAATTGTTTAAAAATGGTTGCTTTGATAAACCAATTAATCGGAATTCTAAGTTTTAGGCATAATAAAGTTGCATATTTACCTATGGTTACCATCAGATTTGATCCAATTAACTTAAATAACCAATAGGCTCTTTTGAGGTCTTTATTTGATTTACTTTTAAACGCAATATTTGTGTTGTCAAAAGAATTCATTAAGCAAAAATAATAGCTTTTTCTTTTTAATTGAGATTGTTTAAAAATACCTTCTTAAATTTGATAATAATAATTTATATGAATAAGATAATCGATTATACTTTTTGTCCAGTTTCTTACGGCCCCTTAAAAGATTCAGGACTTCAAAAACTACTCTCATCAAAATATCCTGATTCTAGAGTAGTGATTCTTGTTGATCAAAACACACATGATCATTGCCTTGATTATCTGATTGATTCATGTCCAATTCTTCAGAAGGCAGATGTTGTATTAATGCCAGTTGGTGAGGAGAACAAAGTGATTGAAGTTTTTTATCAAGTTCAGGAAGTCTTATCTGATTTCCATTTAAATAGAAAAGGCTTAATAATTAATCTTGGTGGAGGTGTTGTAATGGATATGGGTGGGTTTATATCATCTGTGTACAAAAGAGGAATCGATTTTATTCATGTTCCAACAACTTTACTCGGAATTGTTGATGCTTCAATGGGTGGGAAAACAGGAATAAATATTGGTCCATATAAAAATCAAATTGGAACGTTTAGCCATCCTGTTTTCATTCATATGGACTCCTTCTTTGTCAAATCCCTTCCTGAGAATGAAATTATGAATGGATATGCTGAAATGCTTAAACATGCTCTTGTTATGGATGCCGGATATTGGAATAGTATTAAAAATATTTCAAGTGATGAAGAGTTAATTAAAGCAGATACTATAATTAGATCTATACATATTAAAACTTCTGTTATTGATAAAGATCCTAAGGAAGGAGGATTGAGAAAAATATTGAATTTTGGTCATACTTTTGGTCATGCAATCGAAGGTTTTTATATGGATAAAAAAAAACTATCTCATGGTCATTGTGTAGCTCTTGGAATTTGTGCAGAATCTTATTTGTCGATGAGAAGAAATTATTTATCAAAAGAAGAATATTTGGAAATTGAAACTGTAATAAAACGAGCTTTCAGATTTTTAACATTCGATGAAAGTGCGATTAAAAATATTTTTGAGCTAATGAAACAAGATAAGAAAAACGAAACTCTTGAAGTTTCATGTTGTCTGCTTGAAAAAATAGGTGTTTGCATTTATGATCAAAAAATTTCTGAAGGAGAAATCATGGACGCTTTATATCACATAAATTTAATTGCTGGAACTAATTAGATTTCATTTCTAATAATCGTGCTTTTATTTTCTCTAGCTTTTCTAGAATTTCTTTGTTATTGGAAGTAGATGTTTTAGGAGTTGTTTTTTTAACTTTTAGTTGTCTTTTTGCGGCTTCAAGTTTATAACCATCTATTTTTACTAATTGATAAACCCTTCCTAGAGTTTGGATGTCTTTAACCGTAAATAATCTATTTCCTTTTTTGTTCTTTTTAGGTGTTGCAAGATCAAGTTCTTTTTCCCAAAATCGAATAAGCGAAGCATTGACATCAAAAAGTTTGGATACTTCTCCTATGGAGTAGTATAATTTAGTTAATTTAGAATAATCAATGTCTAATTTTTTCATTGTTTACCGAAATTACAAAAATTATGATTGTATTATATTTTTTTTTATGATTCTTACTTTAAATTATGTCATTTTTTAATTTAAAAGATAGATACTTATGGCTTTTTGTTTTTTTAAGCGGTCTGTTTGTTACAAATGCAATTACAGCTGAACTTATTAGTAACAAGTTAATTGAAATCCCACAACTTAATCTATTTGGATTTACATTGGGTCCTTTTACTACAATTGTTGGTATTCTTCCATGGCCCATTGTTTTTTTAATAACTGATTTATTAAATGAATTTTATGGAAAGTCAGTAGTTAAAAGACTTTCTTGGATTACAGCAGTATTGATTTTTTATTGTTTTATAATTGTTGGGTTTTCTCTTCAAATTCCTGCAAAAGAAATTGAAGGTTCTTTGCTTGCAGATAATGCATCTTATAATTTGGTTTTTGGTCAAGCTCAAATGGTCATTGTAGGAAGCATAGTTGCTTTTTTATTCTCTCAATTATTGGATGCATACTTGTTTAGTTGGATTAAATCAAAAACAGGTAATAAATACATATGGCTTAGAAGTACAGGTAGTACTGTTTTTTCTCAGATCATAGATACATACATTGTATTGTATATTGGTTTTGTTCTTCCTGGGAGTCTTTCATTTGAAGAATTTTTTAAAATAGCCCCCACAAACTATGTTTTAAAATTATTAATAGCAGTATTGCTGACACCATTTATATATATAGGTCATTCAGCTATTAAATTATATTTAAAAAATTCCAAAGCTTAATATTTGGATTTTTTCGTGAATAGGTGAATTATCAAATAAAATACAGCAATGGCAGAAACAATAGCGCCATATGTGAAAGCAGTTGAAACACTATTAAATGTGCTTTTATAAAATAATATAGTTGAAAAAGACCCCATCATAATTCCAAGTTCTAAGGCAATAAATATGGTTCCAGCACCAATACCTCTTCTATGATCGGGGGATAGATCTGCTGTCCATGCAAATAATGTTGGACTTGAAATACCTGTAGCAACTCCAAAAATTAGTGCTGATGCAGTATACATTTCAATACTTTTTGATTGTCCAATTAATATCATTGATATAAATAAAATAGAACACCCAATAATCAATGTTTGACGACGGCCAATTTTATCAGATAGTGATCCTGTAAATAATCGAATGAATATTGTAGATAGAATATACATTCCAAAAAACCAACCTTTATTTGATATTCCTAGATAATTTGAAATATCTGGTGTGATAACAAAAATCACCCCTGTACAAGATGCAGTTAAAATCATTACAAAAGCTGCAGGAAGAACGCCAGGTTCAATTATATCTGTTTTTTTTATCTTAAAAACAGATAAACTAAATGGTATTCTATCTTTTAGTGTTTCTTTTACATTGATCATTAAAGCAAATGATAGTATGGCAAGAAATCCAGAGGATAAAAACAGCATATCATAATTTGAATGCATGTATATATAGGATCCCAATGATTGTCCTACTCCAATTCCAAGAGAAATAAATGTTCCAAAAATTGCCATTGCATGACCTCTTGAATTGGAAGGTGTAATATCTGTAACTAATGCAGTAGCTCCAGTTGGTAGAAATCCTGCACTAAATCCATGAAAAAAACGCAGGCATAAAAAAAAGAAAACAGAATGCGCGAGAGGATAAGAAATGGCAACAATAATACAAATAATAATTCCAATGTACATGGCTAATTTTCGTCCAATAAGGTCTGATATTTTTCCCGAAAAAGGCCTTGAAATAGCTGCTGAAATAGTGAACAAAGTGATGATTAGTCCTTTTTTATCAGGTGCATCTAATTTGGTTATAAAATCATTTAATTCTGGAATGATTAAATTAAAACTGGTCATGAAAAAAAACATTGACCAGGAAATCAACCAAAAATTTTTACTATACTTTTTTAGCACACACTAAAGTAATAACATCATTGGAAAATTTTTAATTATCTTAAAAAATTGATGATATAAATATAGTTTATTGTTCTTTTAGTAATAAATTAGTCACATCATGTTTTCCAAACTTAGCATTATTATTCCAGCATATAACGAGCAAAATACCATAGCTGATGTTTTAGATAAAGTTTCTTCCGTTATTTTGCCCTACAATATTGAAAAGCAAGTTTTGATTGTTGACGACTGCTCAACTGACCAAACGAAAAATAAAATAATTGATTTTATTAATAAAGACTCAAAAGGAGTGTTCGAAATAATTTCACATAAAAAAAATAAAGGAAAAGGCGCTTGTATTCATTCTGCCATTCCATTTATTAATGGAGATTTGCTTATTTTTCAAGATGCAGACTTGGAGTGTAATCCTGATGATTATAGCCTTTTAATTGAGGAGATGATTATTTCAAAAGCAGATGTTGTATATGGTAATCGGTTTGCTGATGTTAAAGATAAATGGAAAATTCATTATTTGATGAATCGTCTTTTAACCAGACTTAGCAATGTCAAGACAGGCCTAAATCTTATTGATATGGAGTGTTGCTATAAGTTGATTCAAAGCAAGTACATTCGTAAAATTCCTTTATTTGAAAAAAGATTTGGAATTGAACCTGAAATCACATCAAAATTAAGCAGAATAAGGGGTGTTGTTTTTTCTCAAACAGCAATTTCTTATTCAAAGAGAAATTATAGATCAGGTAAAAAAATTGGATGGAAAGATGGTTTTAGAGCTTTGTACTGTATTGTCAAATATTAGCTTTTTTTAAAACTAAAAGCTTTCTTTTTTTTATACCCATCCAGTTTTCATATGGATATGTTTTAAAAACTTTATAGCCTATTTTTTTCATATCTATTGTAATCAAGTAATGGTCATTTTTAACACACCACCATTCCTTCTTAACATTGCTAGTAAACAAGTCATTTTCATAATTGAACCACGCATTAAACTCCATTCCGCCATCAATATTTTCAGTTTTTATATTAAGATCATTTTTAAGATGATTTAAAGCCTTCCATTTAACCCTATTGTACTCCAAATAATCTGATGTGCAGATTAGAGAAAACATGCCAGTTATTCCAATCATCAAAATACAAATCGTTTTACTTATTGGATTTATATAATTCTCCATAAAATATACTAAAACGGGGATACTGAGAATGAAGATTAGTAATAGGTATCTGTCAAAAACAAATACCAATCCAAATGTTGGATAATAAAGGATCATGCATAAGATTAAAAACTTTGTTTGATTTGACTTTTTTAATTTATACAATAGGCTTTTGAAATTTGAAGAAATGAGGTATATAAAAAGACTTAATGCACAAGTAATTACTAGAATATTAATTATTGATGGAATTTGATAAGACAGTTGATCAACTCTTTGAATAGCATTTGAAAAGAAATATCCCCCCATGCCATAATCATTCATAATATCACCATTAAATGGAAATGAAGTTTTTCTAAAAAGATTAATCAAATAGCTGAGCAAAATTGAAATACCAAAAGAGTATGAAAATCTTTTCGTATTGATTTTTTTCCATTTTATAAATGAAAAAAATAGAGGTGATAATAGAATTAGAAGACTAATAATTGATGTATATAAATAAAAGCTCCATTTTTTTATTATTGCCACATCCAAATTTGATAAATCATGAAATAAAGAATTGGTGTGAAGAGTATAATGGCTTGGAGTAAGATTGTTTTTGTTAAGTAGGGTATAGTATGAGATTAGGCTAAAAATATTGAGAAATAGACCTAATAAAATAAAAAGTGTTTGCCTATTTTTTAATGGGTTGTTTAAAAGAAAGATTAAAACAAAGGAGATGGGTATAATAAGCCCAACTTGTCTAGATAATGTTGCTATAATGGAAAACAAAAAGGCTGAAATCAAATACTTCAAATTTCTTTTTTTAAAAAATGAAAGGAAAAAGAAAATAGATATTAAAGAAAGCATTAAAAAGAATACATCAGTCATAAATGTTAGGCTTAACAGATAGAAAAGAGGGTTAAATGCTAGAAAAGAGGTACTAATTATTTTAATAGATTCGATACCAGTGAAAAATGACAATATTTTATAAAATGTAAATATTAAAATAATGGCAGCAACAACAGAAGATATCCTAAGAATTAAAAAAGAAAAACCAAATATTTTCACAAAAGCGGTGCCCCATATGAGGTTTGAAAAAAAAGTAATGGCTATTCGATCATATATCTTGAATTGATCAAGTTCTGAAAAAGCGTAAACAGATTTTGCATAAGCCCAGTCGTCAATCAAAGGAAACTCACCACTGATATCAACAAGAAATAAAGTGAAAATCCAAAAAGCAATTAAGTAAAATATTCCAGGTTTGAAATATTTAATCTTATTTGTTAATGAAGACATTAAAGTCTAATGTTTAATTAATGATTTTAAATTCAATTCGTCTATTTTCCGAATGCTTTTGATTGGAACATTCAACTCCGTCTTTACAATTGTTTTTAAGTTTATTTTCTCCGTATCCTTTAGACTTGAGTTGATTTGCATCTACTCCTTGGCTTATTAAATAATCCATTACTTTTTGCGCTCTTTTCTCAGAAAGTTTTTGATTAAATTCACTAGATCCTTTGGAATCGGTATGTCCTCCAATTTCAATTAAAACAGTTGAGTCATTTTTGATGAGTTTTGCGTACTCATCTAAAAAAGCAAGTACTGATGGCGTTATTTCAGCTTCGTTATAAGGATAGTTTATGGTATGATTTAGTGATTTGGTATTGTTGATTGCTTCTTCTTTATTTAAATCATCATTACTTAGCTTATTGATAGAGCAGGGGCAAATTGAGTCGCTAATTTCTTTTGGTATTTTATATTTTTCTACTACTTCAAATTCTTTAATTGAATTTCTGATTCGAGTATATCCTTTTGAAACATGATCTGCACATTTTTCCCAATATTCAATGCTTTGCTCATTATTGTATCCACAAAATTGTTTCAATAGAATAGCAGATATGTAGCCCGACTGATGCCAACCATTCCAACAATGAAGATAAACTGGCCCGACGTTTTTATTCATAATTGCTTGGTAGGTAAAGTTTAAAATGCTATCACGTTGAGATGCATCATTTCCCCCAAGTTGGTAGTAGTTTAACGTGTCTTTATCTTTGTTCAAAATATATTTTGGAGCGGTTTCAAAATTGTCTTTGTATAGATATACAGATGTAGAAAATCCGTTTTCAAGTAGATTGTTTAGCCCATCAATAGGCATTGGGTTTTTATTATACCTTTTGTTTGTTCGGTGGTAATAGTTGTTAGCTCCGCCTCTGTAGGCCACACCGTATAATATGGTTCTGAAATTTCGAGTTCCATAAAGGGCTTCAAATCCATCTCCTCTGTTGTTGGTTATTTTTTCATGTAGACAATCAACTCCATACAATTCCTTGTATTTTCTAAATTTTGAATAATCAAAAGTTGTATCTAGCTGGGATAATAATACACTTGAAAATAAAACAAATAAAGTGCTCAGTGTAAAATTTATAAGAGGTTGTTTTTTCATGTATTAAAAATAATTCAAATGCATTTGCATAAATTAAATGCATTTTGTTTTTATCAACATGTTACATTCAACAACTGTTCCATTTTAAATCATTTTATTTCCGTGTCATAAGGAAAGTCCTCATTCTCACTTTCAAACCAAGTTGTATCATCTTCTATTTTTACTTGGTTTTTATTTGGTGCTTCCGATTGTTTTTCAGTTGGCTTTACAACGCCCATTGAGGTATTAGTGCAATTTAATGTATCATCTTCTGGAA